>ENA-ORBV01010328-ORBV01010328.1-microbial-mat-metagenome-genome-assembly--contig:-NODE-10328-length-14986-cov-5.246361_pt1 | contig 14986 bp, 12 predicted proteins | sample MGYA00237777_ERZ505514 | MGnify/ENA primary metagenome ERZ505514 (study PRJEB26160, sample SAMN06269048) | microbial mat metagenome | isolation source: Oligotrophic lake microbial mat | place... | reverse complement strand
AGATCTACACCTCTCTATTCGTCGGCAGCGTCAGATGTGTATAAGAGACAGCGGCGTGATCGAGCTGGCGGCCGGTTGGCACGCCATCGACCTCGCCTATTTCCAAGGCGGTGGCGGTAGCGTCCTGAGCTTCAGCGCAGGCACCGACCGTCAGGCGCCACTGACGCTTGAGCGCCTGCGCCATCGCGAGGCGCTAGCAGCCAACACGCTACGCACGATGGCGGCCCTGCCGGTCGGGGCCGCCGAAGCCGCGGCCATCCGCGCACGCGCAGCCGGCGCAACCCTGACCAGTGCCGTGACCAGTGCACAGCAAGCCATCGAACGCCTGACGACGCTGCGGCGCGTCCCCGGCCTGGACGCGCCCCTCGACCGCTTGGCAGCCCTGCCCATCCAGGACGCTTTTTCGGCTTGGACCGAAACCGCCGCAGTCGAGGCCGTTGCTGTGCGCGCCGCCGAGGCGGCGGAGGTGGTGGGCGAGCTGGCCCGCTTCCTACGTGAACGCTGCCGTGCGGATCTGCGCCGCGGCGGTGACGACGATAGCGGCCCAGCCGAACGGCTGCGCGCCGCCGCCGCCAAGCCAGGCAAACAGCGGGCGGTGATCGACGAACTGGCCATCGAACGCAAACGGTTGATAACCATCGCTGGTGATCAGCTGAATGATCCGGCCTATCGGGCCGCCGCACTGGCCGCCGCCTGGAGCCTCGACGACATGACCATCGCCTTCGCCGGCGTGGAGTCGGGTCCAGCCCGCGCCGCTCTTGCCGCCGCAACACCTGCCCTGGCACTGGTCGCCAGGCATGTCCGGGCGGCCGAAGCCTCGGCCAGTGCCGCCCAGCAGGGTCCTGCTGCCGGATCGCTGGTTGCCGAACTGGCCCTGTCGCCGGGCTGGCCGCCGAGCCGCTGCGGGCTGCTCGCGACCGGCTACGTAACACCGCCAATCTGCTGCGACACGACAGCGTGGAGAACTCGGCCAAACAGGTTGCAGCCGAGACGGCCTGGATCGCCGAATGCGAAATCCAGCGTCCCGGCCTACCCCACGACGGAACACTCGACAGCGCTGCCGCCCTGCTGCGGGACCAGGTCGTTGAACCGACCGTAGACGGGCTCGTCGAAGTCGCTGAACTGTTCGATCGCGCCGAGCGCCGCGGCCCCGAAAGCGGACCAGATGCCACCACCCTTGGAGCGGCCCGTGCCGCCCGCCGCAGCAATGCTGCGCAAACCCTGGCCGAAACCGCCGCCGCCCTTGCGACCGGTGCCGCCGCCCTGACCGACGCCGGCCAAGGCGATAGCGCGGCGCGGGCCGCAGCGCTAGCCGAACTCGGCCGGACCGTAGCCGCCTCGCCGGATCGCGCGGTGGCCAGCGGCCTCGCCGATGCCCTGCAGTCCAGCGTCGCCGGACCGCTCGCCGCAGCGGTAGCCGAAGGTCGCATCGAACCAGGATCGGCGGCCGCACGCGTCGGCAGGCTCGCTGCCCAGACAGCGGCAGCGGCCCGCGAGCTGGCCTCTGTCGACATCCTGGTCGAGGCTCCGGCAGGCGAGGTCCTAGACGATTGGGCGCGAGCCTCTGATGCCGCGGCCGCAGCGGCAGCGGCGTCAAGCGCAGCAATCGACTTCCCCGAAGAGCATCGCGCAGCGATCCGTGCCTACCTACGTCGTATCGGAGATGGACGATGATCCTAGAAAAAGACCTGCGAATTCACAGGAGACACCGAGACACTGAGGGTCGAATGATTTGGGAAGAATGGGTCCTTCACCAACAGGGTGACCGCTGGATTTCACCTAACCTCATCGCGCCTCTGTCTCTCCGCGCCTCCTGTTTCTCGAACTGCGGCAATTAGGATGATCCGCCTGCTCGCCATGCTGCTGCTGATCGGCCAGCTGAGTGCCGGTGAGGCGGCGCGTTCCGTACCGCTGGCGATCGACCGCGGACTGGCCTGGCTGCGGACCCAGCAACAGGCCGATGGCTCGGTCGGCGACAAGCACCGCACTGCTACAACTGGGCTTGCGGCCCTCGCCCATCTCGCCGCCGGAACCACGCCTGACCTGCCCGAGCATGGCTCAGCGGTGCGGCGTATGCTCACCTACCTGGTCGGACGCGCCGACGGCAACGGCTACATGGGTGCCGACGGCCGCGGGATGTATGGTCATGCCATCGCCTGCATCGCCTTGGCCGATGCGATCGGCACGACTCGCGACGACGACCTGGATGAACGGATGCGCAGTACCCTGGTACGGGCGATGGCGGTGATCGTCGCCGCGGCGCGGGTCGGCAAGGACGACGCCAACCGCGGAGGTTGGCGCTACAACCCCGACGAGGCGACCAGCGACGCCAGCGTCACCGGCTGGCAACTGGTCGCGCTGCACGCCGCCCGTCGGCTCGGTCTCGCCGTGCCCGACGACGTGGTGAATGGTGCGCTGAGCTATCTGCGCCGGCTGATGAGCGCGGACGGACGGATCGGTTACACCAACCCGAACGAGGACCGTCCGACTCTGCGTGGGCTCGCCCTGCTCACGCTCGCGATGACCGGCGGGGTACGCGACCCGCTGCGCGACAAGGTGCTGGCGCGCATGAACGATGAACCGATCTCGTGGACGGGGCCGTGGTTCTTCTATCGCGCGTACTACGACGCGGTCGGCCTGGCCCGCTCGGAACCAGCGGCTTGGCCGGTCCACCGCGAGCGCCTGTATGGCCTGCTGATCGCCAACCAGGGCGCCGACGGCTCGTGGCCAGCGCCACCCGGCGACAACGAACGCGAATATGGCGTGGCCTACAGCAATGCGATGGCGCTGCTCGCCCTGACCGTCGATCGCCGGCTACTGCCCGCACATCAACCATAAGCCTGGTCATGGCTGGCCGCACCTCGCTGAAGGATATCGCCACCGCAACAGGGGTGTCGGTGTCGACCGTCAGCCTAGCCCTTTCAGGCGACGTGCGCGTGGCTGCGCCGACCCGCGAGCGCATCAAGGCAACGGCTCATCGGTTGGGATATGTACGCAATCCGATCCTTGCTAGTATCGCCGCAGGGCACTTCCGCCATCCCGGCAAACCGGTATGCGTTGCAGTCAGCGGCGAGGATGGCGGCTGGCTGGCCCCGCTGCGCGCGCAGGCGGAGGCCATGGGCATGTCGGTACGCAGCCTCAGCGGTTCAGTCGAGCAGCTGCCCGAACGGGCGGTTGCCGTGGGCGCCACCGCACTGGTGCTCAACTGTCGCGGCCTGGACCTGCGCGCACTGGCGCGCAGTTCCCTGTCCATCGTGTTGTGGGAGGACGAGGGGCCAGCCAATCCGCCCGTCGACCTCATCGAGACCTGCGAATGGTGGACCGCTACCAGCACGGCGATCGAGCGCGTGCGTGCAGCCGGCTATCGCGCACCGGCAGCTTTCCTGGTTCCGGCGATACCTCGACATTGGCATGACGACATCCGGCTCGCTTGTGCCAGGATCATGGGGCTGCCAGCCATCGAATGGTCCAGCGATACGCACGCCGTCGGCGCTTTCTTCAGCGCCCATCGGCCGGACGCCGTGATCCTGGGCATGCCACACCTCTACGAGACGTTGACCCAGCTCGGCATCAACCTGCCGCATGTCTCGCTGCTGGTGCACACCGGTCCGTGGTTCGCCAACTTCACGGGTTGGACGCCTGATCAGGACCACCGTGGCCAGGTGACGCTCGAACTGATCGAGCAGCGCCTGCGCTATGGCCCACGGCCACCGCGCCGCATTGTCGTGCCTCCACATTGGCAGGAAGGTACGTCCCTGCCGTCACGCGTCTGAAGACGGCTGCGCCTGCGTGCTCAGGCAGGGTCGGCTTGACCGTCGGCGTCTCGCCTTCGCTCAAGGCGTAGCCAGTCCACTACGCCGAGTACGACACAGGCGAGGAGAGAGGGGGAAAGGCGCGTGAGTATGGCGAGGGATCCGAAGGCGAGGAGAAGGGCTGGGCGCAGACCGGACGGTTACTGCACCAGCAGGTACATGGTGTTCTTCGCCGGGGTGATGACGAGGCCGTCCTTGTCCGCCTTCACCGCCACCGCGTCCTTGGTCGGATAGAGGTTCTCGTCCAGGCGCACCGCCGTGCGCAGGCCCTTGTTGGCCAGGGTGATGACCAGATCGGTGTCGGTCACATTCCACGGCGCGTCGCCGGTCGCATCGATGCGGAAACCTTGGTAGTTCTTCTTCTCATGGTTGAAGCTGGCCGGACTGACCTTCCAGCCGTAGGGCTGGTTTTGCGTGGTGATCTGCACCAACACTTTCTTCGACTGCGCGATCGGCTTGTCATCAAGCGCGACCGCGAGTACGGTGGCATAGTTGTTCTTCGCCGTAATCGACAGGCTCTTGAGCTTGATCGTCCCCGCCTTGGCGAGGAAGCCGGTGGCACCAGCAGCGCCGGGCGCGTCGAGAGTGCACAGCCCCTTGCCCCAATCCATGACCAGCTCTTTGGTGATGCTGGTCGCCTTCTTGGCGTCCTTGTCGACAAAGGTCTTCAGATCGACGGCATTGCTCTTGGCCGGATCGCCGCCCAGGACAACCTCCACGGGTCCGACCAGGTAGGCTGTCGGGTCGATCGTCGACGTAATGTTCGACTTTGGGCTGATCGAGGCGTCGCGGTTGGGGTCGAAGCCGGCCTCTTCGGCGAGCAGCGGCGAGCGCAAGTTCCACAGGTCATCGAGGGCACGCTCCTCGTGCACCGCCGGCTTGCCGCGGGCGACCAGGCCCTTGCGGAACATGTACGAGGCGGCCGGCCAGCCGCCCATGATCACCGGGCTGGCTGCCTGCCACTTGTTGATCGTGAGGTCAAAGCCGATCTGGCCGAGGGCGAACCAGTAGTAGGCGTCGACGCCGGTCAAGGCGCTGTAGGCGGCGATCAGGAAGGGGCCTTCGCTGTGGTGGCTGCCCGGCGGTACCCAGGTGCTCTCCGGGATGATGTAGGCCTTGCCCGCGACCTGGCGAGCGTTGGTAGCCAACGACTCCCAATCGATGGTCTTGCTCTCGTCGGTGAACAGGTCGCCGACCGAGACGAGATAGCCAGCCTTGTGGCCTTCGCTAGGATTCACATGCACGCCGCCGACGTAGCGGTTGACGCCAATCACGGCATTGGCGTCGTAGCTCCAGCGTTCCAGGTCAAGCAGCCGCACCTGGTCGGCGGTGCGCCAGTTGCCGGCGTTGACCAACGCCTTGCAGCCGACGTCGTCACGCAGGAAACGCTCCACCTCGCTGTTCCACGCGCGCATCGTCTCGGCGAAGAAGCGCATGGTGTCCTTGTGGTCCTGGTTGGGATTGCCCAGTTCCCAAAACTTGAAGTTCAGCTCGGACGTGCCGGCGAGTTTGTTGGCCTTGCGCCAGTCGTGGTACTTGGCGGTGATGCGCTGGAGATTGTCGTCCTTGAGGGCGCCCATGGTCGTCCAGAAGAACATGCTGTCTTCGTTCTGAATCTGCACGATGGCCAAGGCCGGATCCTTGGCCAACGGGGTCTTCTTGGCGTCGTGCGGGTTCGGTTTGGTCAGCGTCTCCTTGAGCCAGCGCTTGTAAGCCGTCTGCACACGCTCGTCCCAGAACAGCCGCGTCTCCTGCGGCGCGCCACTGTGGCCGGCCCAGTAGGGCGAGAAGGTGGTATAGATGCCTTCTCCCTTCATGCCCGCGACCAGCTTCTGCAGGGCGTCGACCTGGCCCGCGTTCGGCCCACCGTCGAGGCTTCCGCCATCCGCGTTGATGTGGCCATGATGGCGCACCATGTTGACGCCGCGTTTGGCCAGATGCTTGGCGTGCGCCAGGACGTCGTCGAAGGGGCGCTCCTGCACGCCGGTGTTCACCGCCCACACCTTCACCGACTTGCCCTTGCCGTCGACCAGGTCGCCTTGCTTATCAACCGTCAGATAGCCGTTCTCGCCGGCGACCTTCTCGTTGAGTGCACGCAGCCCCAGCGCGTCGGCCTTGTTGTACTCGTCGAGGTCAGGCTCGAAGCTCCACATGCCTGGCTCGGCCTTGTTGAACTTCTCACCTGGCTTGAGCAGCCCATTCGGAGCGAAGGGGGCGTTGACCACCACGAAGCAGTCGAAGACGAATGGCTTGCTGGCCTCAAGTGGCTCGAGGCGCAGCGAATTAGCGCCCTTGTTCAGCTTCACCTTCCCGCCCGGCACCCAGTTGATGCAGTGCTCGTTGAGCTTCACCGTATCAAGCAGAGCGGTGTCCTTGACCGTGACCCAATCACCGGCGCCGTTCCACTGGTACTTGAACGGCCCGTGCTGCCAAAACTTGCGGGCGAAGAAGGCATAGTCGCCTGCTTTTGGCACATCGATCTTGTACTCGAGAAACCCGCCAGCCGCGCTGTCTCCGCCGATCGACTTGCCACCCGACAGGCGTTCGTGCGGCGAGTTGAACCAGTGCTCGGCCTTCAGCTCGCCAGACGAGGCGCTCGGCGCCTCGCCTTCCCACCACACATAGTCGAGCGCCGGCAACGAGCAGGCGGCGGTGAGCAGGGCAGCCGAGAGGGCTAGGTGGTGCACGGTCGGGTTCTCCATGTCCCACGATAACGGAGTGCCCCCCTACTTCCAGACAGAGCTGATGTTCGAATCCGTTGAATGAGGAAACGCACTTGCAGGACGAGAGGTCGCCATCGTCTGAACGGCCGAACGCGACGGCCAAACGCGATGGCCAACGCGAGTTTGACTCCCACATCGGCTGCCGCACACTGGCCGGGGCTGCTCCCTCCCACCGTTTGAGGAACTCATGCCCACGTCTGCCACGTCCCGTCTTCTCTTCTCGCTGGCTATCGGCGCCGTGCTGGCCATCCCCGGCCAGCTGGCAGCCGAGGACTACCAGCTCGGCGTCATCCTCAGCCTCAGCGGCCCCGGCTCGCTCGACTGCAAGGAAGATCTCGAAGGCATCCAGCTGGCGGTCGACGAGATTAACGCCGCCGGCGGCCTGCTCGGCCAGCATCCGATCAAACTGACGGTCAAGGACGACACCGGCAAGCCTGACATCTCGGCGCAGCAGGCCAAGGTCCTCATCGCCGAGGCCAAGCCGCGCGCCCTGATCGGGGTGTGGAGCAGCGGCTGCGCCCTGGCGGTGAAGCCGATCATCACCGAGGCCAAGGTGCTGATGATCGCTGGGCACAGCAACTCGGAAGACATCACCAAGTTGAACCCCAGCCCGTACGTCTACTCGGTGGTGCCGAACACCTACATGTTGGCCAAGGCGCTGGCCAAGACCCTGGCGGTGACAGCCAAGGCCAAGGGTTGGAAGACCTACGCCACCATCGCCTCCGACTACCCCTTCGGCCGCAGCCTGCAGGGCAACGTCGTCGCCAACCTCAAGGCGCTGATGCCCGAGCTGGAGCTGAAGGAGCAACGCTGGCCCAAGCTCGGCGAGTCTGAATGGCCCTCGCACATGGCCGCCCTCGCCGGCGGCAAGCCGGACTTCATCTTCAACGGCCTGTCGGGCGACGATCTCAAGCGCTTCACCACCGCCGCCGTGACGGTGAAGTTCACCGACCGCTTCCCCTGTCCGGGCGCCGCCGTGCCGCTCAACACCCTGATGGACCAGAAGGACGGGCTGCCACTCGGCTCGCTGGCCATGACCCGGGCCGTGTTCCACGCCCACCTCGATGTGCCGGCGATGAAGCACCTGATCGAGATCTACAAGGCCAAGCGCGATGGCCGCTTCCCCAGCGACTGGGTCATCCTGCACTATGACGCGGTGATGGCGCTGAAGCAGGGCGTCGAGAAGGCCAAGTCGATCGACACCGAGGCGGTCAAGACCGCCCTCAAGGGAGCCACCATCGAGACCACGCGCGGCCAGCTCACCTTCCGCGCCATCGACAACCAGCTCGCCTGCCCGGTCTATCTCGGCACCATCGGCGCCGACCCGGCCTACACCTTCCCGATCTACAAGGACCTCGTGGTGGTCCCGGCCGGCGACACCATGCGTCCCGAGGCCGAGGTTGAAGCGGCCCGCGTCGCCAAGTAGGCCGTCGTATGTCCGCCACGATCAAGACCAGGCTGCTGCTGCAGAGCCTCCTCACCGTGGCCGTCGCCACGGTGCTGGTGGTGGCGATGGTGTTGGGCGCCCTGTGGCGCCTCGGCACTGACCAAGCCCAAGAGCGTCTAGCGTTGGCTGCGCGGGCGCTGGACCGCGCCATGGCCGAGACCAGGACCGGGCTACAGACCGCCGCCCTGCGCCTGACTGGAGATAAGGACCTGTCAAGCAAAGCTGGCTTCCTGCAGGAGAACGCCAACAAGCCCGACATGGCCTCGATGGTCGTGCAGGAGGGCACTGCCCTGGCCCTGCGCACCGGCCGCAGCGTGGTAGCCTCAGGCGCGACCGACGGAGCGCTCTACGCTGCCGACGGGGTGCTGCTGTGCGCCTGCGTGGTGGATGGCGAGCGCTTGCGCCTGGTGGCAGCGAACGCCAAGCGCGACGGCCTGATCGGCGTCGTGGTCGAGGCGGGCAAGGACCCGCAGCCTGACGACTGGAAGCCCGCCCAGGCCCTAGCCATGGCACCGCTGCGCTATCCCGGCACCCAGCCCACATCGGCGGTCGCCAGCCTGGCCGTGCGCAACCAGGCCTGGCGCGCCGAGGCGGCAGCGCCGCTGCTGGTCGAGAGCCTCAACGAGAAAACGTTCCAGATGGAGCTGGTCCAACGCGGCCTGCTCGTCCTTGGCCGTCCTTTCAACCGCGCCTTCCTCGACGCCGAGGGCGGACGCCTCGGCCTGAACCTCGTCCTCTTCGCCGGCACCATCCAGAGCGCTGGCACCACCGATGGCTACGCCCTCGCCGCTGCGGCGGCCGGCGCCGCCGTGCCGGCTGGCTCCGGCGACGCGCCGCAGGACGGCCTCGACCTCGCCCAGCTCGGCCACTCCACCGCCAAGGTCGGCGGCGAAGGCAGCTTCGTCTGCGTGGCGCCGCTACGCGCCGATGGCCGCAATGCCGGCGCCGTGGCCCTGATCGTCTCTCAGGAGGATATGCGCCGCGGACTGCGCTGGACGGTGGTGCTGTCCATTGCCGCCGGTGCCATCGCCGTGGTTGTGGCCATGCTCATCGGCGCGGTGATGACTAGGCCGATCACCCGCCCGCTCTCCACCACCGTCGAGGTACTGCACGCCATGGCCGCTGGCGACGTTTCGCGCCGCCTGCCCGAGACCGGTCCACGCGAGCTGGCCGAATTGGCCAGGGCCGTCAACGCCACCGTCGACGGCATGCAGCGCACCCTCGACCGCACCGCCGCTATCGCCGTCGCCGTGGGCACCGACGCCAACAGGCTGGGCGGTTCGGCCGAGACCTCGGCGACGGTGGTGCGCAGCATCGCCGAACGCAGCGCCTCGGTGTCGGAGCAGGCCGGCCAGGTCTCGGACAACGTCCGCGCAGTGGCCGCCGCCGCCAACCAGATGACCGCCTCGATCCAGGAGATTGCGCGCAATTCGTCCAGCGCCAGCAAGGTGGCGAGCGAAGCGGTGGGCTCTGCCAAGGAGGCTGACGGCGCGGTCGCGCGCCTGGGCACATCCAGCCGGGACGTCGGCTCGGTGGTGCAGTCGATCGCCGCCATTGCCAAGCAGACTAACCTGCTGGCGCTCAACGCTACCATCGAAGCGGCCCGCGCCGGCGAGGCCGGCCGCGGCTTTGCCGTGGTCGCTGACGAGGTGAAGGGCCTTGCCCACCAGGCTGCTGAGGCCGCCGCCGACGTCGCCCGACGGATTGAGGCCCTGCAAGGCGACGCCAGCAGCGCGGCGCAGTCGATCGGCCGCATCAGCGGCGTGGTCGGCCGCATCAGTGAGTTGCAGAACGCGGTCGCGGCGGCGGTCGAGGAACAGTCCGCCACCACTAGTGAGATCACCCGTAACGCCACCGGCGCCGCCGAAGGCGCAGGCGGTATCGCCGCCGCCATCGGCGAGGTCGCCAAATCCGCCAGCCAGGGTTCTGCCAGCGCCACCGAGACCAGCGCCGCGGCAGCCCGGCTGCAACAACTGGCCAACGAGCTGCGCAAGGTCGCGGGCCCAGGCACGGCACCATCCACGACATGGGACAGACGCTGACCCACTAGCGTCCTTGATGGCGGCGACGTTGACCTGCCAAATCAACGTCAGCACCGTCGCCGCCCGAAAAGACTCGGGGATGCCCTCAAGGAATCTAGCCGCGCACACCGCGGCGCTCGCGCAGCTCGATGATCAGATCAAGGTGCGGAACCAGGCGCTCGATCGCCTTACGTTTGTCACGTAACGCGCGCCACTGGGCCAGCGAGAGCTTGCCGTTATCGAGGATGGCGTTCTCCAGTTCATCGACTAGCGCTGTGCCGATTTTCTCGCCCTCGGCGATCAGATCGTGGATGCGCAGCTGATCGTCCAACTCCTGCTGAGCGAGAACGTTGTCAGGTTCGCTCATGGCCGGTCTCAGCCGCCACTATGCCGCTTCCAGGCATGCTGGGCAAGCCCGGGCTGTATTACGCGGTCGGACGGTCGACCGGGGCGGCATCGCCAGGGCCGGCATCACCTTCGGCACGAGGCGGCTTGACCGATACACCACCATGACCTGGCATCGGGGCAATCCCGACAAAGCCCTGGAAGTGATGAGTCGGTACCGCGCGGGCCGGGAAACCGAACCATTCGATCTGCTCGAGCGGCAGGACGACGATGCCCTCTTCGAGTTCATCGTCGGCGTAGATCTCGAGCGATACCTGGAAGGTATCGAGGTCGATGCCGGAGATCTTACGGATCCGGAAATGCTGGCTGCCGACTGTGGTGGCATGCAGAAAGCAGGCCCCATCGGGGAACATCCCACCTTCAAGGTCCTCCTGGATGTCGACTACCTTATGGATCCGTTGGAAGGCGATCCACTGGCCGGGATTACGTTCTTGCAGCCGTTCGAAGGCGCTCTGCTCGCGGAATTCCGCGAGATGCTTCTCCTTCAGCTCTTCTTCACGCTTCCTGCTCATTGCCACCCCTGCGCAGATGGTCACCGACTCATGCATCTCCGCAATGGATCAGCTCCCCAACCCCGTTCGGTAGTGGCCAAACCGCCAGCCCCGCTAGCTTCCAGGACCATCTGGAGTCCCTCATGCCTCGCGTCTACAACTTCTCTGCCGGTCCCGCCATGCTGCCCACCGAGGTCCTTGAGGCCTCGGCCAAGGCCCTTCTGGACTACCAGGGCAAGGGCTTCGGCATCGCCGAATGCAGCCACCGCGGCAAGGAATTCGACGGCGTGGTCGACGAGGCGATCGCCCGCTGCAAAACGCTGCTGGGCATCGGCGACAACCACGACGTGCTGTTCCTTCAGGGCGGCGCAACCCAGCTGTTCACCACCATCGCCATGCAGTTCACCGCCGGCAAGACGGTCGATTACGTGACCACTGGTGAATGGGGCAAGAAGGCGGCCGGCGCAGCCAAGGAGATCGGCGCCAAGGTCAACATCGCTGCGACCAGCGAGACGACCAATTTCGACCGCACCCCGGCGCAGGCCGACTGGAAGTTGACCCCGGACGCCGGCTACCTGCACGTCTGCAGCAACGAGACGGTGCACGGCCACCGCCTGGTCGAACTGCCCAAGCACGACAACCTGATCGTCGACGCCAGTTCGGAATTCATGAGCCGGCCCCATCCGATCGACCGCATCGCCCTGCTCTACGGTGGCGCGCAGAAGAATCTCGGCCCCTCAGGCCTGGTGCTCGCGGTGGTGCGCAAGGACCTGTACGCGCGCATCCCCGAGAAGGGCCTGCCCAAGCTGTTCTCGTTCAAGGCCCAGGCCGAGAACAAGAGCATGATCAACACCCCGCCGACCTTCTCGATCTACATCCTGCTTGAGGTCTTCCGCTGGCTGGAACGTCAGGGCGGCTTGGCCAAGGTCGAGCAGACCAACTCGGCCAAGGCCAAGTTGATCTACGACGTGGTCGACAACTCGGGCGGCTACTACGTCGGCACCATCTTCGACAAGGCCCAGCGCAGCCACATGAACGTGACGTTCAAGCTGCCGACCGAGGAGAAGACCGATCTGTTCGTGAAGGAAGCCGCCAAGCTCGGCATGGTCGCGCTGAAGGGATACCGCACCGTCGGTGGCATCCGCGCTTCGATCTACAACGCCATGCCCACTGAAGGCTGCGCTGCCCTGGCGACCTTCATGAAGGACTTCCAGGGGCGCAACCCATGATCATCCACCACGTCCGCTTCAATTTGAAGGAAGGTGCCGATCTGCGCATCTTCCGGCGTGGCCTCAAGACCCTGCTAACCGTCCCGTCAGTGGCGGCGGGGTGGTTCGGCGAGCCGGCCAAGACCGAGAAGCGCGCGGTCAGCGAGACCGATTGGGATCTCGTCCTGCTGCTGCATTTCCGCACCATCAAGGATCACGACGTCTATCAGAAGGACCCGATCCACGAAGCCTTCATCGCCCTGTGTTCACCGATGTGGACCAAGGTTCGGGTGATCGACACGGCGCTGTAAGCGCGCCTACTGCTGACGCTGGAATCCGTCCGGCAGGGTCGGTCAGGGTCGGGGCATATTCGCCGCCGTCAGCGAAGACGTGGGCAAAGGAGGTATCGAGATTGACCGGGATGGTCTCGCCCGGTTCACGGCGGTGGTGGCTGCTGCACTTCATCACCACTGGATCCGGGTGTCCGCCGATGCGTAGGTAGACGTACTGGTGGTCGCCCATGTTCTCGATCACGTCGACTTTGGCGTCGACGCGCGTCGCACTGGCGGCGGTGGCAACGTGCCCGGCGTGCGACAGGTTTTCCGGCCGGATGCCAAGCACGCGGCCCTCGCCAAGCGTGGCAGCCAGACGCTGGCGGTGGTGCATGTGCAGGCCGATGGTGGCGCCGCCGTCGATCGCGAAGCGGAAGAGGTCTTCGTCACGCGAGAGGGCGCCGGTGATGAAGTTCATCACCGGAGTGCCAATGAAACTGGCGACGAAGCGATTGAACGGGTGATCGTAAACCACGGTCGGGGAAGCGACCTGTTGGATTTCACCGACGCTCATCACGGTGATGCGATCGCCGAGGGTCATTGCCTCGATCTGGTCGTGGGTGACGTAGACCATGGTGGTCTTCAGACGGTTCTGCAGGGTCTTCAATTCGAAACGCATTTCGCCACGCAGCTTGGCGTCGAGGTTCGAGAGCGGCTCGTCGAAGAGGAACGCCTTGGGCTGGCGCACGACGGCACGGCCGAGGGCGACGCGCTGGCGCTGACCGCCGGACAGGGCCTTGGGCAGCTTGGCTAGTTGGCTCTCCAGCGACAGCATGCGCGCCGCCTCGGCGACCTTGGCATCAATCTCCGGCTTCGGCATCTTGCGCAGCTTGAGGCCGTAGGCCATGTTCTCGTACACCGTCATGTGCGGGTAGAGGGCGTAGTTCTGGAACACCATGGCGATGTCGCGGTCTTTCGGTTCGACCGAGTTGACCACGCGATCGCCGATTGCGATCTCGCCGCCGCTGATGTCTTCAAGTCCGGCGATCATGCGCAGAGTGGTGGTCTTGCCGCAGCCGGAGGGGCCGACCAGGACCATGAACTCATGGTCACGGATGTGCAGGTCGATGCCTTTTACGGCGGTATAGCCGTTATCGTAAAGCTTGACCAGTTTCGAGATCCGGATGTCAGCCATGGTTACCCCTTTACTCCGCCGAGCTGTATGCCTTTGACGAAATATTTCTGTCCGAAGATAAACAGGATGAGCATCGGCAGCATCATGATCAACGAGGCCGCCATCAGCAGGGTGTAGGCGGTGCTCTGGCTGCCGCTGAAGTTCTTCAGCGCGACAGGCAGGACGCGCACGCTTTCATCCGGCGCGATGATCAGCGGCCAGGTGAAGGCGCCCCACGCGCTGCTGAACGTAAAGATCGCGAGGGTGATGATCGCCGGCTTGCACAACGGCAGGACTATGTCCCACCAGACGCGCAGCAGACCAGCACCATCGATGCGCGCGGCCTCTTCAAGGCCCTTCGGCAGGGTCAGCATGTACTGACGCAGCATGAAGGTCCCGTAGGCGCTGGCGGCGGCTGGGATGATCAAGCCGAAGAAGCTGTTCAGCCAGCCGAACTGCTGCAGCAGAAGGTAGTTCGGGATCATCGTCACGGCGCCGGGCACCATCAGGGTGCCGAGATAGAGCAGGAATATGGTGTCGCGGCCCGGCCATTCGATGCGACTGAAAGCGAAGGCGGCGAGCGAGCAGGTCAGGACCTGTAGCGCCACTACACACACGGCGATGAACAAACTGTTCCAGGCGAACAGGGTCATCTTGACGTTGGGATCGGTCAGTACGGTTTCGTAGTTCGACCACATCAACCGGATCTGGCGGGTCAGGGCGGCAGAGACGTCGGCCTCGTGCGGCAGGAAATCGGCCTCGGCCGGCAGCAGCAGGACGTCATCGAAGGTCAAGCCTTCGGGCATGTCGAACGAGAACATCTAGGCCCCCCTTCCCAGCGACTCGTCGTTGGGCGCGGATGCAAAAAGGCCCACCTGCGGCGTGCTAGATGGGCCTTTTTTCGAATGTCGAGCGGTTTTGGCGTGAGCCATGAAGTCTCGTAACAAAGCGCTACAGGTTTGGCAACTCCACGTGCCCACACACTATATCTTGTGCTCGGGCGGGGGATTTTCTACCCTCGGTCGCGATGCTGATCACCCACGACGGGCACACGCCCGAGGTTGCCGCAACGGCGTTCGTGCACGGCTCCGCGCACGTCATCGGCCGGGCCGTAATCGGCGATCACTCCAGCGTTTGGTTCGGCACGGTGGTGCGCGCCGACATCCACGACATCCGCATCGGTCGGCACACCAATCTCCAAGACATGACGGTCGTGCACGTCACCCGCGACCGCTTTCCGACGCTGATCGGCAATGAGGTCACCATCGGCCACCGCGCGGTCGTCCACGGCTGCGTCATCGGCGATCGCGTCCTGATCGGCATCGGCGCCATCGTCCTCGACGGCGTCGAGATCGGCGCCGAGTCGATGGTGGCCGCCGGCGCATTGGTGACACCGGGAACGAAGGTTCCGTCCGGGGTCGTCATGATGGGCC
>ENA-ORBV01010327-ORBV01010327.1-microbial-mat-metagenome-genome-assembly--contig:-NODE-10327-length-14988-cov-24.007981_pt1 | contig 14988 bp, 8 predicted proteins | sample MGYA00237777_ERZ505514 | MGnify/ENA primary metagenome ERZ505514 (study PRJEB26160, sample SAMN06269048) | microbial mat metagenome | isolation source: Oligotrophic lake microbial mat | place... | reverse complement strand
GGGCAAGCCGACGCTCGGACACGCGGCGTTGTGGCAGGTAAGTCGCGCGCTGGAGGCATTGCGCCCGATGCTGGAGACGAGCCGAGTCCGGCCCGCCGAGGTGGCGCTGACGTATTCGGAACTCGCGCGCACGATGTGGGTGACCGAGCCGCTGGCGAGCGGTCGCGACAACGTGAATCCGGTGAACTATCTCGAGCAGATGTTCGACTGGCACGAGCGCGTGCGACGCGCAGGCTTCGCGCGCGATCTCGCGCCTGAGGATGCGCCGCTCGACGGTTACAAGCTACTGCTTACGCCGCTCGTGCCGCATCTCGCCGAGGATTATCTTGCGCGCGTCGTCGCGTGGGTGAAGCGCGGCGGCACGTGGATCGTCGGCCCGATGACGCATTGGCGCACGGCCGAGCACACGGTGCCGACGGATGCCGCGCTCGGTGCGCTCGAGGCGCATGCGGGCGTGGAGGTTGTGCAGCTTTATCCGCTCTATGAAACGGGAGCCATGGGTGAGGCGTTTGGCGTCCGCGCACCGCTGGGCCTGTGGGGCGCGTTGATGGAGAGCCGCGGCGCGGAGGTCATTGGACGCACGGTGGCCGGCCGCACGCCGGGTCTGGCGTTTCTCACGGAGCACGCTGTCGGTGCGGGACGGATCGTCGTGCTTGGCGCGATGCCGACCGGCGAAGCGGGGGAGCAGATGCTGGCGGCGGCGATCCGGCACTACGCGCACAAGGCGGGAGTCGCGGCGCCCGTCGAAGCATCCCCTGAAATGCTCGTGGCCGACCGAGTTTCGAAGGGAGGTGCGATCTGGATCGCGGTGAACTTCGGAAAAGAATCGGGATGGGTCGCTTTGCCCTGCGAGGCTTGCGATGCTTCGACCGGTCGGCGCCTCGCTTCGGGAAAATTGGAGATCGCGCCGTGGCACTGGCGCGTCGTGCGGTTGGAGTAGGGGTAGCTTATATCAAATCATGGTCGTAGCCGAGTCTGGTGGTGTTTGGTTTGCCTAGATGCAGTGATTGAGGCGAGTGCGGTACCTGGTCAGTTCGATGTCGGAGACACCGATGAGCACGACGCGCTTCATGCGGGATCGAGGGCGCAGCGGAAACCAAGATTGGTCGTGGCGCTGTCGGGCGTGTTGCTGCTGCGTGCGTCGGTTCGGTAGCGGTTGCAGTATGATGCGTGACAGAGATAAGAGCCGCCACGCATTACCCGCCGTTCGCCGCTGGCGGGGCCGGGCCATAGAAACCGTCGGCTTCGGTGTTCGATGTCGGGAACGTGCCCTGCCAGACATTCATGAAATGTTTGCCGCCCGGCTCGAGTTCGTCGACCCACGGGAAAATCTTCTGCACGAGTCCCCCGCGCGCCGCGAACTCCCATTCGGCTTCGGTCGGCAGTCGCTTACCCGCCCACGCCGCATACGTGTGTGCATCGAGCCACGAAACCTGCACAACCGGATACGCCCAGCGTTTCTTGATGTTGGAGCCAGGCTTTGGGGGGTGACGCCATGTCGCGCCTTTCACGCGGCACCACCATTCGCTGCCTTGCACGCGGAGACGAACCGCCTTCGATCGCTGCAACGGCGAAAGATGGCCCTGAAAGACGAAGCTCCATCCAATGCATTCGGCTTCAGTCTTGTAGCCGGTCGAATTCACAAAGTCGCAGAATTGCTCGTTGGTCACACACCACGCGTCGAGGTAGAAAGGCGACAGCTTGATCTTGTGTATTGGACCTTCGCCGTCGGCGGGAAACCCGTGACACCATTCGGTGCCCGTCAGGAATTCACCGCCGGTGATCAGCTTCATGTTAGTCGTATTGCTTTTAGCAACACGCAAGAATCCATTCGAGTGGGCGGAGGGGGCGACTCCCGGTGCTCTCTGAGGGGCGCAACACGTTCTAGAATTCATCGAACTTAAGCCGGCTCTGCAATAGGGGCGAGGGCTAGTCCGGCCGGGAGAGGGATCAGCCAGCGAGAGAACTCGAGCGGGAGCATCACTGGGGCGAAGGTTAGATTAGGGCCCAGGACGCGCGAACATTTTGAACGGCGTCGAAGAGCGTGCGGTGGGCGGTCGAGTGAAAGTGTGCCAGCGTTCAGCCTCTGGTTGTTACCCCTATGAAATTGAAACTCTCGATTTCGGTGCTCGCACAGTTGCTTGGCTTCGCGTGCGCGTGTCAGCCGGTTTTGTCCCACGCCGCGACCATCAACATCACTTCCCCATCGCAGATTGCGTTGGCCGCAGCCGGCTCTTCACCGGGAGACGAAATTGTGCTCGCAGACGGTTTTTATTCGAACGTGGGAGCAGTGTCTTTTGCCACGAGCGGCTCCTCCGGATCGCCAGTTACTCTCCGTGCCGCGACACCCGGCGGAGTCGTGCTGAGCGGAACTGTGGCGCTCACCGTGACTGGTAATTGGCTCGTTGTTTCCGGGCTTCGCTTTGATTCGGCTCGCAACACCGCAGGACTGCTCTCCTTGAACGCTGCCTTCGACACGCGCGTGACCCAGTGCGCGTTCATCAATTCCGGCAGCACGGCCAGCGTCTTCGATCGTATGCTTCGAATCGAGAACGGCGCAGCCCGCACCCGGATCGACCATTGCTTTTTCCAAGGGAATCTGGCGACCGGCGTCGAATACCTCTACGTGACCGGAAACGAGATCGGGAGTGACCATCTTTTCGATCACAACTATCTGCGCGATACTCAGCGCATCACCACGAACGGGCGGGAAACGATCAAGATCGGCAATTCGCAGAAATACTTCGGCGACCGCGACGCGCGGGTCGTGGTGCAGTATAACCTTTGGGACAACACGGTGGGCGACAATGAACTGATCTCCGTCAAAGCCTCGAACAACACGGTTCGCTTCAACACGTTTCTCGATGCCTTGAAGGAGTCCGGCCTGCAGATCCGCGGCGGAAGCAACAATGTCGTTGAAGGTAACTATCTCTATCGAACCGCCGAAGGGATCAAATTAATGGGAGAGAACGGCGTCGTATTTAACAATTATCTTGAGGACACGACACGCACTGCCAGCGCCTCAGCGCAACTGGGAGCGATCACGATGGAGGCCGGAACCTCGAACAGCGCGTCGGCAGACGTTCAGGCTGCCCAGCGCTTCCTAGTCGCTTACAACACCGTTGTTCGGACACATGATTTTTCCTCGACCCGTCTCGCGGCCGGCATAGCGCTCGGGCCGAGAAAACTTAACAACGTCGGCAATCCGCTGGACTACCGCGACGCCAATCCCGCCGACAATCTTTTCACGAACAATATCATCACGAGCGCGGAGGGCATTCTCGTTTCAGATACGGCGTCGGACAACACGACCTACACGAGCAACTACGTCTACGCGACCGGCACGGCGACCTACGGAGTGACGGGCGGCGGTCTCGTGCAAACCGACCCCGGACTTGTCGATGACGGCACCGTGTTTCGCCTGACGAGTTCGAGCGCCGGCCGCGGCGCGGCCACGCTGACGGGCGCGGGAATCGACTCGACGGACATCGAGGGTCAAGCGCGCGATGGGAGCCCCGACGTCGGCGCCGACGAGTATGCCACCAGTTCGGTTTCGCGGAGCCCGCTGATGCCTGCCGATGTGGGTCCAGCCTGGATCGGCGGCCCAACGACCGGATTCGACAGTGTGCCGCACGTTTCTCCCGACTCGCTTGCTGCAGTCGTGGTTGCGCCGACCAGTGTGTACCTTAGTTGGACCGACAAGAGCAGCGATGAAACCGGTTTTGAAATCCGCTATCGGCCCGCGACCAGCTATTGGCGCGTGCTGACCTCGACGGCGGCCGCGAGCGCGACCAACTCCGTCGTTCGCGGGCTTCAGCCCAATACCACCTACTCTTTCCAAGTCCGTGCAATCGGCGCGAGGGAAGCCTCGGCTTGGTCGGCCCCAGTCAACGTCACAACTTACGACGCATATCTCGAATCCTCCGGCGATGTTACTGTCGAGGCTGAACACCCGTATGCGACCTACGCTGGAACATCGCCCTACACCGCTTGGACCGAAGGCTCCTCCTCCAGCTATACCGGCTTCGTCGGCAGCTACTTGGAGGCGTCCAGCGAGACGGGAATACCTGTTTGGTCTGATGCTCCCGGTATGGACTACCGGATTCGCTTCTCCACTGCGGGCACCTACAACGTTTGGATTCGCTTGTGGGCGGACAGCGGCGCAACCGACTCCCTACATTGGGGCTACAACGGAACGTTCGTCGCGACATTCGGTGCGACCACCTACGGCAGTTGGATCTGGCGGAAGCTCGGCACGGTCACCGTAGCGGCGGGTGACAACGGCACCGTCAATCTCCGCCGGCGTGAGCGCAACCTCCGACTTGATCGCCTCTACCTGACCACCTCCGCGACGAATCCGAGCACGCTCAACAGCGGCCAAGGTCCGTCCGAATCGGCCGTCAGTTTCCTTCCCGCGATCGCATCACTCACCAAGACGGATGTCGTGAACGAGGGATCGGCTTACACGTACACCGCCACCGCCACCGGCAATCCGACTCCGACCTATCAGTGGCGGAAGGACGGAACCGACATCAGCGGGGCAACGTCATCGAGCTACGTGATCGGCGCGGCGAGCGCGAGTGACCAAGCCGCTTATTCGGTTTCACTGACAAATTCTTCCGGCACTGTCACGAGTCCCAACGTCGATCTCGCCGTGCGGCCGGCCCCCGCGTTCACCACGCAGCCGAGCGGCGGCACCTACAACTTCGGCAGCACCATCACGCTCACCTTCGCGGCGGCACCGTCGTGGGACCGGACCATCCAGTGGCGAAAGAACGGAGTGAACATCCCCGGGGCGATCGGATCGACCTACCAGATCACCAAGGCGAGTATCGCCGACGCCGCCGACTATTCCGTGCGCCTGACCAATGCAGCTGGCAACGTCACGAGCAGCAACGCGACGATAACAATTAGCACCTCAAACCCGGGCACTCCTCAGCACTGGGTCGAATCGGGCGGCAGTTCCACGTTCGAAGCCGAACTCTACGACACGCTCTACACCGGAACCGGCTACGCCCAGTGGTCCTCCGGGACAAACAGCGCTTATATGGGCTTTCTCGGTTCTTACCTGGAGGCTTCCAGCGATTCCGGCACGCCGGTGTGGGCTGACGCGCCCGGCATGGACTACAATATCAAATTCACGACCACCGGCACCTACAATGTCTGGGTGCGGCTATGGGCGGACAGCGGGTCCACCGACTCGATGCACTGGGGCTACAACGGATCATTCAACGCCACCTTCGGTGCGACAACCTATGGCAGTTGGATCTGGCGGAAGCTCGGCACCGTCAGCGTGGGCTCTGCAGGAGTTGGGGTTCTCAACTTGCGGCGCCGCGAGCGCAATCTCCGGATTGATCGCGTTCACCTCACAACCTCCAGCACGAACCCCAGCACAATTAACAGCGGCGACGGACCGGCCGCTAGCAGCCGCAGCGGGCTGACTCCGACCATTTCGGTTCAACCAACCGGCGCCGCGCTCGCCGCGGGCAGTAACTACACGTTGAGCGTCACTGCCGCGAATGCGGCCAGCTACCAGTGGCACGTCTTCACCATGGCGAGCACGACGGGTCCGGCGATTCGCTCCCCGATCTCGGGCGCAAATAGTTCCAGCTATACAATCACAAGCCTGAGCGGATCCAATACCGGAGTGTATGCAGTCGCGGTCGCGAATGCCTTCGGCACTTTGCAAAGCACGGCTGTGCCCGTCATTCTCTCCTCCGCCCTGGGTGGCGCACTTCAAGCAAGAACTATCCTGGTCGGTGGGAGCACGCTGTTCTCCGTCGCGCCCGATGAACCGGTCTCCCTCATCGGAACAACCACCTTCCAGTGGAGGAAGAACGGAACCGCGATCAGCGGGGCGACTTCAGCCTCCCATCAGATTGCGAATGCGGTATCCGGCGACGCGGGCGACTACTCGGTCGTTATCACCATGGGCGGAGTATCTTTTGAGACGAACGCGGCGACGCTTACCGTGAATTGATGTCCGTTCCGTGGGCCCGGCGCGACGCCCCGGGCTTCATGCTTTCCAGCACGGGCTTTCCCTGCATCACACCCCGACCCAAAGAATACCACGCCCCCATTCGTTTCACGGAGCGGCGGGCTGCTTGTAGTGTGCGCTTTGCGCAGCCGGTATCTCACGGCACCCGCTGGGGGAAAGTCATGCTAACCCCGCCTCGAAACCCGATTCACACCGCGCGAGCGGTGTTCGAATCGAGACGCGGAACGACCAATTTCAACGCGGTCGATTCATCCACTCTTTGCGACATTGGCCGGCTGTGTTTCTAACAAGGTCCCCCCGTATCTCCGTATCGATGTCTGCTTATCAACTTCCCTTTCCATTAATAAAAAATGGCCTCCGCGGCGTTTTGTTTCTGGTCCTCAGCAGTTGGCTGGTGGGCGCGGACGACGAGCGCATAATCTGGACTGACATCGGAAACCTCGAGATCACCGTCCCAAAGGAGTTGCCGCTTTCGGTCACTGGGCGATTCCAACAGGCCGTTCGGCTGATCGGGATCCAACCCCGGACCGCCGCAAATCTCGCCGCTGCCCGCGCCATTTTAGAGGAGTTGGCCAGTGACGCCTCTCCTCCCGAGGTGGCGGCGGGCGCCGGTTATTATCAGGCGCGCATTCTCCAATGGGAACTGCCGCAGCCGAAGCCCCTTGAAGCCGCCGAACGTTACTTGGCCCTGCACGCGAAGTATCCGGCCACATTTCACGGCGAACTCGCGCTGCTGCGAGCCGTGCCGATCATAGCCTACTTAACACCCGATAGGTCGGAGGTCGTCGCGCGTCTCGAATCCCTCACAGCCCTGAGCCGCACGTTTTCCCATGCCATGATTCGGCGGAACGCCTATTCCGCACTCTCGGAAGCATACCACCGTCTCGCGCTATCGGCAGCAAAGGCGGCCGAACTGGCGGCGGCGGCGGCCGCGATTCCCTTCGACCATCGCGGACTCTACGCGAGCGCGTTGCTCGCGGCTGCGACGCGCGCGAACGCGGCGGGCAACCGACCCGAAGCTTCTGCAATGCTCGTTCGGTTTCTTGCCGATTTCCCGGACGACGTCCGCGCCTTCGAGGCGCGTCAACTCCTTAACGGGTGGGGAGGGGTCACGCCGTGAATCGCAGATTTAAACGACTGTGGGTCGGCCTTGGTTTCAGCATAGCGATCGGCACCTATTTGTTTTCAACCCTATGGGTGGCCAGAGAGTGGCTTCCCGGCGTGACCGACGACGTTCCCACCTTGCGGGTATCGCATTGGCTGCTCGAGACCGGCTACCGCGAGAGCCTCGACGAAATCGGTCGTCTTTGGGAGCAGGAGAATCTGCGAGCGGGACGACGCGTTCGCTTCCAACAACTCGTGGTTCCGACCCGCGTCTATGCGGCTTGGATGCGCACCAATCTCGTGGGGAAAACTGCGCCCGACCTGATCTACGTTAAGCGGGCCAACGGAGCCACCGAGGAGATGATGGCCCGGTATTTCGAGCCGCTCAACGAAGTAGTGGCGAAGCCAAATCCCTATAATGCCGGCACGCCGCTCGCCGGCGCACGCTGGAGCGACACGTTTGTAGATAATCTGGCCATCACGGGAACCAGTCCGGGACTCGCGGACATCTACGCGATTCCGACATCTGCCGTTAGCGTTCGCCTCTACTACAATCGGGCGCTGCTTCGTGAAATCACGGGCCGGACCGAACTTCCCAAGAGGTTTGGCGATTTCCTCGCGATGTGCGCGGACATTCGCGCGTGGTCTGCGAAAAACGGGCGGCGGGTTTCACCCATCGCGGGCTCCCGCTATAACACCACGCTCCTCTTCAATCTGCTGATCGGCGGTCTCACGCAAACCACGACCCAACTGATCGACGCCCGCGGTGATCTGGCCGCCGGGCCGGCCGAGCTTCTCTTTGCGATGAATCAGGAGAAGTGGTCCCTCAATCAGCCTGACCAGCGTGCCGCGCTGGTTGCGCTGAATCAACTCGCCGGCGAGATGCAGCCGGGCTTCCTCCAATTGCAACGCGAAGACGCCACCATTCAGTTTGGTCAGCAACAAGCTGTGATTCTGGTCGGCGGATCGTGGTCCGCGAACAGCATGCATAGCGAGATTTCGTTCGAGCTTGGGATCAGCGCCCTGCCGCTTCCCGAATCGGGCGACCCGATTTGGGGAACCGGCGTTCGCGGACCCGTGGGTGACAATGCCGGACTCTTCTTCGAGGGATTTGCGCTTCCGGTGGGCGGAGGTCAACGGGAGCTGGCGCTGGACTTCCTGCGCTTTTTCTCCTCGTGGAAGGCGTATTCCCGTTACGTTGAAAAGAGCGGCTGTCTTCCTGTCGTAAAAAATGTGGCTCCGACGGCACAGATGAAGCCCTTCGCGCTGCGGCAGGACGGTTTTCGTCCCGGCCCCACACTCTACAGCACGGGTGAAGCTTCGCGTCGACTCTGGGATCAGAACGTCCAACTCCTGCTCCCGCCCAACGGCTCGGTCGAAAAATTTCTCGAATTTCTGCGAAAGAGACTTCCCGACACTGTGGCCTCGGACATGGCGCGCTGGCGGCGGGACGCCAAGGCGAGCTTCGAGTTGCAGGATCTTCTCATCGAGGCGCGCCATCAGCTTTCCGAGGCGGGTGCGATGACCGAAGCCAGGCTGGGCACGTTGCTCGACTCACAAAGTGCCACCGAAAACCAATACTACGCGTCGTTTGCTGGTTCCGCGAAAGCCTCTGAGCGCACCGCCCCATCTCCTCAGAAATGACCGCCGTCTCACCGTCGCTTCTCCGTCAATTCCCGCTTGGTCCCCTCCCAGCTAGGACGGTGAACGTCGGTATCGTCGGCCTCGGTGGAGTGGCGCGGAACGCCCACCTTCCCGCTTGCATCGCGCTTCGAGAAGCGGGGTGGCCGCTGCGGATCGTTGCCGCTTGTGACAGCGTGCCCGAGCGGCTGACCGCAGCCCTTGCGCCGTTTCCGGAGTGCCGCCCGGTCGACGCGCCGGATGCAATTTTCGACGATCCGGACATTGACGCGGTCCTGCTGCTCACACCGCCAACGGTGAGCCTTGAGCTCACGCAACGGGCACTCGTGGCGGGCAAGGCGGTATTGGTCGAGAAACCCGTGGCGTGCGATGCCATGGCGTTATCGAATAGTATCGAGCTTCTCGGCAGCCTGTCCGACCGCGCTCAGGTTGCCTACAATCGACGCTTTCAACCGCTGGGCGCGCTCGCGCGGAACGAACTGTCCCGCATGGGGGCGGTCAGGCAGGTGACGGCGCGCCTTTGGCGCGCCGCACGCTCACGACGCGACTTCTACGAGGATGTTCCTGTTCACGCTTTGGACTGGCTGGGCGCTCAGTTCGGTCCGCTTCGATTCAAAGAATGCTCCGTAACGCCACCAACTCAGCCGGGAGGATTGGCCGTCGCTCTTGAATTGAAGCTGATCGGCTCACCCGAAGTTGAAGTTCGTCTGGATGTGCGACCCGCCACCGGTCAGACGGAGGAGACGTATTTCTATCAGGCCGCCGGAGGCTCCGTGCGACTCGGCTACTTGGTTCATGAGGCAACCCGAGCCGTCGCACCGGCCGAACTGCGGATGCAACGTCCCGGCGCTCCCGATCCCGTGCTGCTTTTCGAAAAAAATGATCTCAGCTCGGCGGACGCGAACTTCTTACGGGGCTTTGTCCATCAGCTCGCGGCGTTTCTTCGCTTCGTCGCCGATCCCTCCGTTCCCTCGCCTTGCACGCTGAATGACGCTCTCCGCGCCTTGCGCCTTTCCGAGCAGTTGACCGGCGCCATGTCATCGCGCGTCTGAATCCCGCGCAAAGCGATGAGCCGAACTTACGCCAATCCCGTCATCCCCGGGTTTCATCCAGACCCGTCAATTTGCCGTGTCGGCGAGGACTATTATCTCGTCACCAGTTCGTTCGCCTATTTTCCGGGCATCCCCATTTTTCACAGCCGTGACTTGGTCAACTGGCATCAACTTGGGCACGTGCTCACGCGAGAGAGTCAGTTGCCTCTGAGTGGAGCGAATCGCGATTTCGGGTTTCTTGGGCGATGCTTGAATTCCCTCGGCATTTGGGCACCGACCATTCGATGGCACGACGGTCGATTCTATGTCGTGAGCACAAACATGAGTCATGGCGGCCACTTCGTGGTTTCGTCCACCGATGCCGGGGGCCCTTGGTCGGAACCGCTCTGGATTGATGCCCCGGGGATCGATCCTTCGCTCTTCTTTGGCGAAGATGGCCGGGTCTATCTAACGGCCAATTCATGGCCGCACGGTCCAACGGGCCTGTGGCTGAGCGAAATCTCGCTTGCCACCGGGCGATTGATCACGCCCCCGCACATCGTGTGGCAGGGCATGGGAGCAAAGTCGCCTGAAGGTCCGCACCTGTTTAGGCGTGGCACCTACTACTATATGCTCGCGGCCGAGGGCGGCACGGAAGCCGGGCACCTCGTTAGTGTCGCGAGGTCCGTCGACCTTTGGGGCCCCTACGAAAGCTGTCCGAACAATCCCATTCTTTCTCATCGCAGCCTCGACCAGCCGATTCAGTCCACGGGCCACGGCGACATGGTGAAGGCGCACGATGGCTCTTGGTGGCTCGTTTTCCTCGGCACCCGGCCTGGCGGATACCCGCCCTGTCATTTGCTCGGCCGCGAGACTTTCCTTGCTCCGGTCTCGTGGAAAGATGGCTGGCCGCTGGTAAACGATGGCTTTCCGGTCGGCCTTGTCATGACTTTGCCGCGGTGGGAATCGACCCCGCAGCCAGGGCCTGCCGCCCACGATGATTTCGACGCGCTTCAGCTCTCACCGGTTTGGAATTTCATGCGCAATCCAGATCCAAATTCTTGGAGCCTGAGTGACCGGCCAGGCTTTCTCCGACTTCGCTGCCGCACCGAGTCTCTCGATGAAAAGCTCGGATCACCGTCACTCCTCGTTCGCCGACAAGACGCACGGGAGATGACGGTCGAGACGCTGGTGGATTTTATTCCCGCGAACGACAATGACGAAGCGGGCCTCGTCGCCTACATGAACGAATCCCACTACGTCTCACTCGCCTTGGTGAAATCGTCCGAGGGCCGGCGCTGGCGTTGGCATCGGCGTGTCGGTGACCTCAATCTCGTGGACCTGGGTTCGTTGCTGCCGGAAGGTCCAACGCGCTTGCGTCTCGACTGCGCGGCGGACGCCTACCGCTTTTCTCTGGTGATCGACGATGACTATTCGCTCGTCGGCTCGCTGCCCAGCTATCTGCTTTCGACCGAGGTCGCGGGAGGGTTTACCGGCGTATTCATCGGCATGTTCGCTACCAGTCGGGGAACCCGAACCGAAACGCCGGCAGACTTTGACTGGTTCAGAGTCCGCCGATCCTAAGCCACACATGGCTGCTCAATCCATTGCCACCTGGGGCGCAAAACCCGACGGAAAAACCGTCAACACCGCCGCCATTCAGACCTGCATTGACCAATGCCACGCCGTCGGGGGAGGTGTTGTCGAATTTCCTCCGGGGGAATGGGTGACCGGCACGGTCCGCCTCCGAAGCCACGTTCACCTTCATGTGCTGCCCGGGGCGCGCGTATTGGGCAGCACCAATCCCGCTGACTATCCGGTGCAGCCGACGCCGTGCTACCGCTCGCAAAAGGACCCGGCAGGCTTCCGAGCGCTCGTCTACGCCGAGAGCGAGACCGGTATCGGGCTCTACGGCTCCGGGACCATTGACGGGCGTGGTGCGGCTTTCCCTTTTGGCGGTAACGATGCCGACGGCCGTCCGCGCCTGCTTCAGTTTGTGAGTTGCAGCGATGTTCGCGTGGTCGATCTGCGACTGCGCGACTCGGGGCTGTGGATGCAGCACTACCTCAACTGCGATCACGTTTCGCTGCGCGGACTGCGCGTCTGGAATCACGCGAATCGCAACAACGACATGATCGATATCGACGGATGCCGAAACGTTACGATCAGCGATTGCATCGGCGATACCGATGACGACGGCATCACACTCAAGAGCACCGGGCCCGCGCTGTGCGAAAACGTCGTCATCTCGAACTGCATTATCAGCAGTCGCTGCAACGCGATCAAACTCGGCACCGAAACCACCGGCGGGTTTCGCAACATTGCGATCAATAACTGCGTGATCAAACCATCCGCGGCCCCCGACGGTATCTATGGCCATCCAGAGGGTATATCCGCCGTGGCCCTTGAGATCGTGGACGGCGGAACGCTGGACGGAGTGGTCATTTCCAATCTTCACATCACCGGGACGCGCTCACCCTTCTTCATTCGGCTCGCGAATCGCGCCCGTCCCCATCTTCCCCATCTCGCGAAACCGGCAATCGGCCGACTGAGGAACGTCATGATTCAAAACGTGATCGTTTCGGGAGCCGGCGACGTAGGTTCTTCATTGACCGGTCAACCGTCTCATCCGATCGAGGCTATTACATTCGAAAACGTGCGGATTGAGAACGTTGTTTCGAGCGTTCCTCAGCATGCTGCCGAGGCTTTTCCTGAGCGGGCCGATGCCTACCCTGAGGCGACCATGTGGGGACCTCTTCCGTCCCATGGTTTCTACGTCCGCCACGCCCGAAACGTAAGGTTTCACCGTGTCGCCGTAGTCGCGGCGGCCGGCGAGACGCGCCCGGTGTTTCTGTCCGAGAACGCGACTGACACGGAGGGGGCGCCCACCGCGTCGGTTTAACGCGAAGGAACTTCCCCTCGGGGATATTATCCGGTCGTCATTCGCCAATAGGAAAATGCATCGCCGAAAATAAAACGGGGTGCATTTTCCTGCACCCCGGTTGAATCCTGAAAGGCTGGCGTCGTCGATCAGAACTGGGTGCGGATCGCGAAGCGGAATGTCAGTGGATCGCCGAGGAACGGCCCGGTCGTCACATACTTTTTGTCGAAGACATTGGAGACAGTGAGGCGGAGGTCCGTGCGACGATCGAAGATCTTCGTCGAGTAGGAGGCACCGGCGTCATACACCCAAACCGCCGGTATAGTGATGACCTCTTGCGCCGATTCTGAGCCGCGCCGTTCGCCTTGATAGTTCGCGCCAAAATTGACGGCGAACCCCTTAAGCGGACCATCATTGAAGGTGTATTTTTGCAGCAGATTGATTTGGTGACGGGGCACGCCGGGGATGCGCACATCACGCGGACTATTCGGATCAATCAGGCTGACAGGCTCGGCAAAGAGGGGATCGTCGATCTTTGAGTCGGTATAAGCATAGCCGACGAGGACCTGCCAATTCTTGATCGGCCGATACACGCCATCGAGCTCGAAGCCCTGGGAACCCTCAGCGTCGGTTTGAATCGTATAGCCCTGACCGGTCAACGGCCCGGTGGCGATTAGACCGCCAAAACGACTGCGGTTCTTGTTGGTAATGTCGAACACCGCCATGGTTGCAGAAAAGCGTCCTTCTTCGTCCGCGATCTTCAGACCAACCTCGAAGCTTTCGCCCACGACCGGCTTCAAGGGGTAATCGTCGCCGAATTCATTCCTGGCGGTGCCGAACTGAGGCACAAACGACTGCGACCAAAGGGTGTAAACGTTCATCCAACTGGTAGCCTGAAAGCTCAGGCCAGCCATGGGCGTGGTCCGGGTTACATCCGCCGGAGTCTGCACGCTGCCGGTGGCAATGCTTGCCCCGCTCAGCAAGTCGTAGCGGTCAAGGTTACGCAGCACCTGACTCGACTTTTGATAACGTACTCCACCGAGAACACTCAGTTTATTGTTAAAGAATGAAAGGGTGTCGTTCGCGGCAATCGCGTTCGTCTCGATTGAATTCCGCGAGTTGATCGATTGTAAGGGAACCGGAACGAATCCCAGATAGCCGATCGGCAACGGTGTAGGCACGCCGTTGACGCGGATGCTGGTGCGATTGTACGACGAATCAAAATAGTAGTATAGCGGCGCATCAGATATCGTCGGAGAGGAACCACGGTTATCGCGGGAGGTGGTGATGCGGTAGTTATCCTCCGTAAAATATTCGTAGTTTAAGAGAAACCGATTTTTGAATGCACCAAATCTTTGCGTGCCTGCCAGATCGGCCTGGAGGGTCTGACGATAGTTGCCGCGGTAGTGACGGCTGGCAAAGCGCTCGGGACCATCGCCACCAGCGCGAAGCCGGTTTTGACTGCCGCTCTGGGCATCGATGTTAACGTTGTAAACATCGTAGGCAATTCGACCCGTCAAATCTCGGGTAAATTGCTGTTCGACGCTTAGGTTAAAAATCTCGGATTTGGCGTCGCTGTAATTTTCGGTGCCGGCGTTGTTGATGTCCCAATCGATATAGTCGGCGATGGCATTCCAATAAGGACGCCCGACGTTCGTGATTGATCCGTCCGGATTGATACGCGGCAGTTGGTTGTAATTTGAGGAGGTCTTGCGAGGATCGGTGGTGGGCAAGGCATCCCAGAAGGCTTTTGCTACGGTGTTGTAGATCGGAACCTTGCTCCGCACCTGTCCGTCGCGTTTGAGGAATTCGTATTGGAGGCTCACCGTGGTTTTAGCCAAAGGCTTCCATTGAAGCTGGGGCGAAATAAACGCCTGCCTTAAGTCGTAGTCGTTGAGATGGCTGCTCTTGTCCAGAATCGAGGCATCGACCCGATAGAGCAATTCGCCGCCAAGAAATTTCCCCAGCGGACCGGTCGCATCGACCTGAGCGCGGTAAAAATCATAGCTGCCATACTGAAGCTGGATGGAGGATTCGGCCTTGGCCTTCGGAGTCTTCGTGATGTAATTCACGATGCCGCCGGCCGTCGCCTCACCATACAAAACTGAAGCCGGACCCTTCAGAATCTCAATGCGGGAGACGTTGGTCATATCGATCGTGCCCGTGGTACTAAAACCATTGCGCTTGGGACTGGCGAACGAAAAGCCCCGCAGGTTAAAGCGACCGTCCACGGCGCCGAACTCGGAGCTGCCGACCGGCTGGCTCACACCGGTGGCGTACCGCGTGGCGTCCTCGATCGTTACTGCCTGAAGGTCGCGAATCAGGTCTTCTGT
>ENA-ORBV01010326-ORBV01010326.1-microbial-mat-metagenome-genome-assembly--contig:-NODE-10326-length-14989-cov-5.638345_pt1 | contig 14989 bp, 7 predicted proteins | sample MGYA00237777_ERZ505514 | MGnify/ENA primary metagenome ERZ505514 (study PRJEB26160, sample SAMN06269048) | microbial mat metagenome | isolation source: Oligotrophic lake microbial mat | place... | reverse complement strand
AATGATACGGCGACCACCGAGATCTACACCTCTCTATTCGTCGGCAGCGTCAGATGTGTATAAGAGACAGTTCCCTAACAGCCTATTTAGCTTTGTGTATGAGACGGCATACTAGCATGGCAAGAAAGAGGCAATTCAATGAAAGGAAATTGTGCAAACATGCCAGATTCCGACTTTTCTTTGTTTTGTATCGCCCCCAACAGAATTTCCGTCGCCACTGGCATGCCTTGGCTGAGGGAGAACATCCACCTCGTTGTTGCCGTTGAATTTTCTAGCTTCGATGCATTCCATCATTCACACTGATTGCTCCCTCTTCAAATCCTGATGCCCTCAAAATTGGCAAGGCATTTTGAATCGGTAGTGGCAGTCAACATTGGCAGTCGACAACTTGTTCGTTGATGATGTTGACATGGATTTGGCGACCATGCGGAGGGATCCAGCTTCTTTTCGAAAGGCCGTATCAAAACCCTCTCGTTCGGTGACAGCACAATTGGCAAGAAACTCTCTAGGATTTGTGGCAACCATGGCAACAGCATCATCCACATTGTGCTTTTGGTCATGTAGGTTTTTTAAGAGCGCATCCAAGTCAGACTCGCGCAGCAAGGTGTTTTTGGTAGAGAAGGAAGCCAAAGATGCAGATGTGCTGATGGAGGAGACGGTTAAGGGATCATTCGTTTCCCGTGCTCACATCAGGCTTTCCATTTGATCAGCTGGGATGGAAGTGAAGGGCTCCATTCCCATGATCAGAAGCTGATGTGTGGCAAAGGGGGTCAAGATTGCCGCAGCCTTCTGAAAACAGTCATCCAATTGTTCTTGAGCAGGCGTCCTGAATGGACTCCAGACCAGCGATGGATTTCGCGACACAATGTCGGCATTGATTGGGATCATAAGGTGGAATGGGCACTTGATGCTGCGGCCCCACTCTGATTTTTCCTTGACTGGTGATGCTCCCTTCACCTTCAGGTTCTGCTCGCCGGGATTCTTCATCAGATGAGCTTCTGTCATTGTCAGAAGAGTTGTCTTCATCCACGGTTTCATTCAATTCATTGTCTTTGTCGCTGTCTCGTCATCTTTTTCGGCTTTCCTTCTCGTCTTCCTAGTCATCATCTTCCTCTTCGCTTGCAGAGTCCGCAGTGTGCGGCACAACCTCCATGACAGTTTTCTCTTCCTCCGTTTTGTCATCACTGACGACCTCGATGTTGGTTCATGATCAATGTTAAGTCAATGAATGCCGCTAATAAAGTGTTGCACCTACTGAACCAGAACGAACTGTGTTCTAATCCAGCAGCTTTTAAAAGGTAATTTCTATACAGAAGCATGTAGAATCCAATGATCTTCTGGTGCAACAAGAGGAGCAGTCCAACGAGTTTGGATGAATCTATCTCTTTGAAGTTCCGGTGAAGTTATCCATTCTTCTATTGTTTGGTGGTGCAAGTTATTAGCAGACCAGGATGTCATCTTTTAGATGTCAGTAGTCTTTAAATTTGAGAATAATGAGCTCGCTATGATTGCATCACCTTCGCCCAAGTTAAAATGGTAACCTCAGTTTTAGTCTGTTGTGAACCTAAACTGATAATCTTAGAGCAGGCATGTCTCATTTTTATCTGGCCAATTTTCTGTTTTATTTATCTTTGGTGAGTGACTTTAGTGGATGCTACTAATGTCTTATCTCTGCTTGCACACATTGAATCTGTCTTGACATTATGGGAATTGTCAGTGTTCATGTTATAAAGATTTACCTAACAGCCTATTTAGCTTTGTGTATGTAACCTGCTTGATATTTCAATTCTCCAATGGTGGGAGCCGTTGTGCCTGCACACATTTGGTTTATCGTTACTAGTAGCACAAGCATTTGGCATTCTGTTTGTGGTCACACTGTTGACCTACAGCGTAATCGTCACAAAGGTTGCATAGCGTCATATTTTCACTGCATCTGAGAAGTTTCACTATCCAACATGTTCCTGGTCAACAAATGGTACAACTCTGAGTCAGTTTAATGAAAGGCCTTGTTTCTACTGTATTGCATACTTGCTGTGGACGGAGACCTTGCTTTCCAAGTACCGCAACTAGTATTCTAGCTCAAAAGGAGACAAAAAGAGCTGCCAAAACTTAGCTTTGCTGGGGTCTTATGCTTATAAATGAAATGATCTAGTAGAATTTAATGGCAAAAGTACTGCTTTTATACATGATGGTAAAGAGGTAGCGAAAAGTGATTCTGGCCTTGACCAGCTCACATCGAACCAACCGAATTGGTGGCTGGGATCTCGGTGTGATCGTGATTGATGCTCCGGCGTCGGCATTCACTATATAATTAATTTTGTTCTTTCACATCATCTGGCCAGGCCATAGTAACTCGGAGATTGTCCATGGCATGGAAGTGACGATGGGGGTTCTCAAGATAATCGCCCACCTCGTAAAACCAAGCTCGCTTCTCCGGCTGGGGCTTGCCTGGGTTAAGAACCTCGGCCGTCGCTGTAGATGCTCCACGGACTTGGTCTCGGGCAGCGACGGGCTCAACTCCCAACAACTCCGAGATCTTGGTACTGGCCAGGAAACCACGGAAAGGGTCCGTGGGAGTTTGCCTGAATGCGTTCTCTTCTTCTTCCTTGAAGCAACCGTTGCGGATGCTGCAAAAGTTGTCCGGGTTCATGCCAGCATCCTTTGCGATGCGGTAGACTTTCTTCATGGACATTGGGTCCAGCTCCCGCGTGCGACTGTAGATGAAGGCTCCTTCGTACGTATTCTGACGGGTCTTGCCGTTGTAAAAGATGAACTTGAACTCAGGTTCGCCTGGTTCATTTTGTCCGATAACATACCAGTTCTCCCAGAATTCTGTAGGAAGAGAAGAAATACCAAAGCACAATGAATAAGTAAGAAAATTGAAAAGAAAATGATACAAAAAGAGAAAGAGAGCGACAGATGTGCGGTATTACTTACTGAGTCCAAACATTTCACCTTCCGAATGAGCCGTTCTTGAATAGCTCACGCCTTGCTTGGAGATGAAGTTATCCAGTGGGTTGGGGTTCTTATCGAAGACCATGGTTTCATGCGTACTGTAGGCATTCATGCCAATGGATAGTGATCCAAGCATTTCACCGTCTTCTTCACTCAGTTGAATGGATTCCCGAATATTCTTGGGCGGGGGAGGTGAGCCATCAGGGAGAAGGTGAGGCATCGAGAACTCGACATCCATTTGCAGCTTATTGGAAGCAGAGAAGACACTGTCGCTCTCCATCGGGGAGAAAGTGTTTCGTTGACAGGCATAGCAATCGTAGTTGGGGTTGTAGCCGACCACCTTGTACCAAGAACCCTCCATACTCTTGGAGTTGAAGTTATTCACGGTGGGGGCAGGGGACCGAGGTTCGTCTCCGTATTTGTCGGATCCGCCTGGCAGGATGGCAATCTTGATGCACTCGTTGTCTTCAATCGTGCATTTCAGCAAGTTGTCAAGGTTCTTGTCCCCGTAACGAGCCATACATCCAGTGATACATGCATTGTCGCCTAGGCACTTGGCCGTACAGGTCAGACCTTTTCGGCACGATGGATCGTCGGCAAGACACGCTTTTGCTTGCACTGAACACTTGTCTACTAAACAAGTCTGATCTACCAGGGACGAATCAAAACCACCCCCATACTTGTCGGATAGCTCATTCTCGGCCCACGCCGGGCAGGAGAAAGCAAGAGAAGCCGACAGAAAGGCGGCAGCTACAACGGTTGTTGCTATTGCTTTTCCATGCTCGAGGAGTCCTCCTTTACCTACAGCGTTCAGTTGAACTGCAGAAGCGGGCCTCTGAACAAGTAAGCTACTGGGAGAAGCCGCATTGGTGCTAATCGGACCACCTGGCCGTGTTCCACTATTACTTGGCGCGGAGAGAGACGAAGGGACGAAAGCATCAGCCGACCGACTCAACGAGGAAGCCGTGAACAGCAAAGCACATGCTGCTAGTTTTCTTTTGTTGCCGTTGACCATGATGAAGTAGTGCGAATTGCTAAGAGGACGTAATCGGGAAATTAGCTAGTCTCTTGAGTAGCAAATTTTCTTAACTATGCTCCTCAATGTTGGTGGTAAGCCTAAATGAGGTTGCCGATATGTCTGCTTGGACAACGTACCAGTAGCTGCAGCTAGTAGCTACAGTAGCTACTACTAGCTAGTAGTTACTACAAGAAACAACAGCTATCCATTGCTTTTAATCGGGTGGCGGGTTTTTCGCGCTCGGAATGAAAGATAAAAGTTCAACCCACAAGATACATGGGGATTTACGTTCTAATGGGACTCATATGGGTCACGGATAATTCGTGATCACAATAGGGCCAATCAAAAGCCGCCACCCATGAAAAGTCACTCATTTTTGTTGCAGTCGCGCGGCCCGGGCCATAGAGACAGACCACGACAGCAAATTGTGCTTACGTTGTCATTTCCTTTTGGTAGATATGGTCGCCGTCTTCAAGCGTTGGGACTTCCCGAAATGGCCACGTTGCTGACAAGGAAAAAAACAGAGGGAGCAACATCTTTGAATGTTGATGTTGCTTTCGCGAGCGACAGCATCCCAGCTGCAGCATTTGTGGCTGCTACATTGTACCTAGCTGCCTTGCTTGGCCCGGCCCAGCAGCACCTGACAAGCTTTAACCGACTGAAGTGTCGGTATCTACTAGACTAGCTAGCATCCAAGTACAGTAGTAGCTACTGGTAGCTACCGACCTACCCACCTGTAGACCGAATGTGGTGGCGGGTACCGTGACTTATCCTTCAGTTCGTTTTGAGACGACTGCAACTGGAGAAATATTCTCTGACTGTTAGCTACAAAACAGTAGCTACTACTTGAATAGCTAGCTAGCTAACTGACAGCTAGCAACCAACGGAATTGCAATCCATTGCTAGCTACTACTAGTAGATGGGTCTCCGTCGTCCTACTGTAGTCAACAATCAGTCACCTCAAGATCACACCTCGGCCACTATTTCATGCCGAAGTCTCAATCCAACATGGGCTGTGAACTACCGTGACTTTACCTTCTTGTGATGGGGGGTACGTCGCACGACGTACAACGTAGTCTACACACAGGAATCTGCGACCGGCCAGAACGTATCTATCCAATAATCTACAGTGTCACTTTTTGGAGATGGGTAACTAGCCAGCCGCATGTACTATCGCACTGGTACATTTGTACTACTACGTCGTACAGCTAGACCCAACCTCGTAGATGGTGAACCCGAACTCTACGATGAACCGGATGAGACCATGTGCGACCTAGGTAATCGCCGACTCACTCCCAAATGAACGGTATCCTATCTTCGGCTATTAAGATATATTTCTTCCTGCCTGCGCGAGGAGCCATGATTCAACATCACCCTCATTTTTGCGATTTTCCAACCACTTTCTCGCTCATCTTTTGTCAAAACGGATCGTACGACCGAGTGCAAGGTGTTTCGGTGACTTATCAAACCTTTCCAAGCAAGTAATCATCATACCAACGTCCCATGATTATTATAGAGTGTCAGCACAAGCCTGAAGGAAAGTCATACAAGCGAGTCAAACATTTAGTTAGTGGATTAGCAAATATCTGAATTGTAACAACTACTAGAAGTGAAAGATGAGATTCTTTAGTCGAAGAGGGAGATCACGGTCGGTAGACCGTGCTGGAAGAGCAAAAAGAGAGAGCCGACAGCGTCACCATGATTCATACTTGCCACACAAACACGATAAAAAACACAACAAGCGAGAGGACGCTTCCGTAGGATCAGACCTCCCAACACTAGACCAATTCGAAATCGCTGTGCCGTCAAAATCGTTCGCCAGCAACTCTTTTGGAGCTTCCGATCCTCCACTCGAGTCAAGAGAGGATCAGGAAGATGACGATCGATCCCGTTCAGATATTTCCTCTATCACGTCTGTTAGTTATCGAGCTGGTTATTACTATCTGCGGAGTATCAAGAATAAGAAAGAAGCGACGGCCAAATCAAGCGGGTGCTTGCCATCGTGTTCCTGTGCAGCCTGTATGCCTTGTAGTTGCTCATGGCTAACCTGCTGTTGCTGTAGGGAAGCCAAGTCCGAGCTGGCAGCTGCTGCTTCTGGAATGGAGGCTACCGCTACCACTACCACTAACTCTATATTGGACCATCCTCCTCCCCATCACCCTTCGGTGCGTGCGAAGGCCCGAAAAGCGCAGAATCCAGGTCGTAGGGCAATTTGCCCCGACGGCCAACCAAAGAGAGGTAGAAAGAGCTCAGGTCGCAGACACAAAATAGTGGAGGAAGTAGCATCGCCAGTGCCTGAGATAAAGCGAGATCATTCTTTGTTTGATGAACTCTCGGAAGAAGAGGAGATGCGAGCAGGCTATGGAGGACATCGGCGACAAGCACCTCCCTCATCACAGTATCATCACAAGATGCAACACAACCAAAGGAGGAATAAAAGCAAGACTTGGCTATCACGACGACAAGGGCATCATGCTTCAGGTCCTGAGTACATTGCTGCTACTACTACCATACCGATCCGTGAGAAGGCAACCACCAGTCGAGGAAGGGCGCGACAAAGAGGGCGACGTGGCGAATGGTACTAAACAAGCCAATCACCCAATCAACATAGCTAGTCCGTCAGCCAGCCAGCCAGTCAGCCAGTCAGTCAATCAACAAACAATAGGTAGTAGAAACGATGCCAGTCAAAGCCTTTATGCAAATCTAATCATGGATACTGCGCACATTATCTTGTTGTGAAATGGCTTCCCAACAAGAATTTCGTTTTGTTTGTCCGTTGTAGACTTGGAAAGACTTGGTAGTGTACTGTACTGTACTAGGTCCGTATATAATCAGCTTGGTTTTGCTTTGTCAGCAGACTAAACCTATTTACAAAGGAATCGATCTTTAAACGCAATAAGCGGTTGTTAACTTCTATTTAACATACTAGACATAATTATGATACCATACCAGACTTCTTGAGTGGATTCATCCAGCTCGCTACTGTACTAGTACACCTCAGACCCGCTCTCGCATGAAGTAGTCTACATCAACCCATCGACATGCGCGGCACTGCCTTGCCTTGCTCATCCTTTGCTTCAGTTTTCTAGGTTAGTAATTGTCATCAACGCACAGTCGGAGCACGGTTTCTTACAACTTACTCACTCAGGAGTAATGAAGGTGTTAGGCGAGAGTTGGGATACCGGTAAAAAATTATCTACCATAGCTTTGGCTAGGCTAGTACAGTAGTAGGTCTACAGCCCTACTAGCTAGTACAAAGATGGATATATACGGTAGGTTCAAAGCTACAAATAATTATAAACTTACTCCAGGTTGTCCTGGCTCTTTATCCTACTGTACATGTACCGTTGTTTCGTTGTCTATCTATGTACAGCGAAGATAAATAGGGCGCACAAGTGCTCGAAACTACTATTATGCGCGCATGCGACTTCGTTGCTGTTTAACGTCTCATCGCCTGACGTAATTAACTATCGCTGATTTTCCTCACAACTTCATGATTTTTCATGGTTTTCGTCGCTCGCGGTTGGAGAATAATGTTGTGGGAACAACTGCAATCACTGCATGCGCCTACTACTAGCTAGGCTAGTAGGTGTTGAGGTTCTCCATCTATTCCGAATTGCATGTGTTGAAAACCGCGCCACGATAGACAATCGCTCTCTCTATCAATACGGGCACTGGTTTATCGTCTAACTGTAAAATAGCCAAACCAATTGGCTGTAGCAAGCAGATCGAAGTTAAAACAAAAAAGTCCTTCTTCTTTGCACTGACTGAATAGTAGTAGAGTTGGCGTTTGGTTCGTTGCTGAACACGATATCACATCCACTGGATTCAAGAAATGGTGTCGCCCCAAAAGGTGGATCCTGAGGGGCAAGACAAAACCTCATCTCCACGAGTAGACCCTGATCCTACTGTCTCCACGAACAAGCACCTTACTCGACTGGTTCGATTTTCCATCCTACAGGCGAGAAGGTCTTCTTCGCAACAGCAGCAGCAACAACAACAGACGCCCAAAGACGCTCAACCAGGCAAAGATTCGACGTCACCATCAAACATGCAGCCTCCTTCTAGATTCCCATTGGGCTTCTCGGAAGATAAAGAGCGACCTTCCACAGAGGTGAAATATGAATACAATGAGCCGCCAGGTCATCACCCCCACCGCCAAGATAGTGGCGGCGATGGCGATGATGATGAAGGCGATGGTAGAATGGGTGTCGTGGCCGTTCCAGCAGACCCTCCCATTATGGAAGACTTATCGGCGTCGCTTACTCTAAGCAATGGTGATCAGTCAGGCTACAGTGGCGAGAGTATCAGGAGCAGTGAAGTGGAAGACCATGATGACGGCAACTTGGACCTCTTACTAGCCCCAGATTCTGGGTCCTTAGGTGGGCAGCGGATGCCGTCCAACAGTAGCAATGATGTGTATAACAGTGCAGATATGTATAGCAGCAGCGGCGAATACGGCGCCGGGTCCCACTGCTCCGGCATGAGTTCCGACTCTTCGGATTCCATCATGCGTCGCGTAGAAGAAGAGATTGCCAATGCCCGCAAGGCGTCGAATGATGCACATGCTCGTCTGGCTTACTTTACACAGAGACAACAAAAGGCTCTAGCTCCAGCCACGTCAGCGAGCTATTCTTTTGATTTTGATAACTTGGAAACTTCGGGAGATTATCACGCCCAGTTGAATGTTCTGAGTGGCGATGAGTATACGCCTGGCCCACCACCATTGCAAGGGCAACAACAACGACAAACAAATCAGCAGCAAAGCCAGCCACAACGGCTTGGAAAGGGAGGCTTTTCTAATAACTACAGGGATCCTTCAAGAGCAGCATCAGACGATAACTTCTCGAATGCTGTGGGTGCCATTGGTCGGGAGTTCGACCCATACGCAGCTACTGATATTGAAGAACGAGTAGATATCGAGGTTGTTCTGGCGCCTCCTCAAGGCAATGGGGCGACGCCGAAAGGTCCCAATAGCGACCAGAGGACGAGGCAGGCTCGCGGATCGCCTCTTCATAAGAATATGTATGGCTCTCCCAACCATCGATCTGGAACTGCACCACCATCATCATACGCTTCTCCTGGATACCCAACAGATGATAGCATTGATATCGATGAGGCCCTGATCGCTTCCGTGTTTAGTGAAAGGAGTATAGAGTCACTTCCTGTTAAGGAGAGCATTCCGGATGTGTTTAGCGAACCAAGCTTGGACTCGCTTCCACTACAGGACACGCCATCCACTCTGGGTATCGACAAGTATGGATCTATGTCCTTTCATGACGCCAGTCACGCAGACAGATTTCAGCAATTATCGCCTAGGACCGGGCAATCTCCAAGAATTGTGGATAATGCATTTTCTCCAGGCAGTGTGCAGGCCAAGCAAATGACTAATGCATATGCGAATACTTCCAAGCAATCATTTATCGCTAATGGCACACCGAAAGAACGCCCTCCATTGCCTGCGGTAACTAGTCCTTCTGAAGCAAGCGCCGAAAATGCTGCCATTTCACCCCGGGAAACTATGTCGCCTCCAACGGCTGCTGCGACCTATTCTCCAAGCCGGCGTTCGAAATTACCGTCAACGCCCCGTGATCCTAACACCCCTTCGTATAGAGAGCGTCTTGAAAATAAGCTGAAGATTTTAGGGTCCAGATATCCAATCTCCCCTCCAACTAAAGCGCTGTCGCCGACGTCGAAGAGACCGGAAAGTCCTTCCTTGGAAAAGAATGCTCAAGCATCTTCCCCTTCCAAGGCATCTCATCAGGCCCTTCCCGAGGCTCCGAGTACTCCAAAGCTGACAATAGCAATGAAGAACCTTAGCGTGATTTCTCCTGGTGTGATTTCTCCTTTGGGTGAAGCTTATGATGGTCTAGAATCTAGAATCAAGGACTTGCTCGCTCGTACTTTGAATCCGATGCCCATGGAAACACCTCGAGCAAGTGGTATCAAGAACAATGACGCGCATTACAATGCTTCTCCATCAGCCGAACTGAAGGCAATCAAAAAACTCCTCGAGCAAGGTGTCGCTGCGGCTGCTGCAGCGGAAGAGAAGGAAAAGGGAAAACAAGCTGTCTCTGTTACTGCACAGATGGCTGCGCTGAACTTGTATCAACAAGAGGCATCAGATGATATGCTGTCGCTCCCAGTACTGACTGACACAATACCCGAGTCAACGATGAAAAGTAAAGACAAGAATACAACGTCGGGAGAATTAACTAAGTTGTCATCAGATGTATCCACAGGTGAGCCGAAAACACAAGATACAAGTGCAGTCGCGTTATCTCCAACGTCCAAGGCCCCGGTACCTATTGCAAGAGAACCTGAAAAAGTGTCACAAGAGGCGCAACCAGAAAATATAACTGAGCCGTCGCCTGACAGGGCACCTGAGCAAGAGCCAGCTGAACCAGAGGCAGTAGAGCTTGAGCGACAGCTAGGTTCTTCGGAGCCAGCGCAGACGGAACAGTCGACAAAAAGTCATGAACCAGAGAACCTCCAGGATCCAATCTATGGTGAAGGAGCAGAGCAAGTGCAAGATGTCATTAAAAATCTGGAGGAGGAACAAGTCCCTTCACCCGCGCAAAATCCAGAGTCTGGGCACAAGCAACTGAAACTGAAACAGCAAGAGCCCGTCCGAGAGCTAGAGACCATACAAAAACACAGACAAGAGGATTCGCCCAGTTTCCCCAGTATCCCGTATAGTACCAGCCAGGAAATACTGGAGCAGCTTGACTCTTTTTCTCAATCAAATGAGTTCATGTCGTCGAAACCTCGAAAGTCTCCCAGAAAGAAGCCGTCGTCAAAGGCCAAGCAACATCAGGCTAGCGAAAGTGCGATCAAAGACAGAGCCACACCTGTCCATGAACCTTCACACGAAGGGGAACCAGGTATTTCTCAGGTTGACTCGGCTCCTGACGACGAGATTCAACAAGATAACACCATGTTCTTTCCGGCGGACGAGACAGAAAATGAGTCACCATGGAGCGCTGTTCCCATGGTCGAGATTGAAAGTAAAAAGGCTGGTGCAGGGGCTAATACGTTTGCTCTCTCGAGTGACGCTGGTCGCCCCAAAGGCGAGGATAGTCCGGAGCCAATTGACCCTGAGCAAATTGACAATCTCGATGAACTCACTGAAGAGACAATGGGTGTGGAACAGGCTTTCGAAAATGACAAGGCGGGCGCTGTAACGAAGGACGAAAACCGCGAGGCCAAGGTCACCGAAGCTCAAGCAAAAATCACACAAGACACTGTCGAAGAGGAAGAGGTTCCGGACAAAGAAGGTCAAACCGAGCAAAAAGACGACAAAGAAAAAGAAGTAGTTGCGGACAAAGATGATCAAACCATGCAAAAAGGCGGAAGTTCAAGTAGCGCGCAAACCTCTCCTAAGAAGACCACATCGGCGTTGACTATGGCTCTGTTTCGCCCGGCTTCGAGAGATATGAAAGATCACATGAACGAGGAAAAGGTAGACGCAGAAGGTGCCGCCCCTGTTGAAAAAGCAATTCGAAAGAGCGAAGCGCAACAGGAAACTGCAAACACCGTGGAGCCGTCTAGACAACAAGCGGCAGCAATGTGCGACGATCAAGAGGTCAAAGATCAGGGAGCCCCAGAGATCAAGGATCAGGGAACCCCAACAACACCCATTCCATCGCATAACAGTGGGCCTGTCGTGGAAGGGCAAAAAGATCTACCGCCGCCAACAAAAGCCATTTCATCGTACGACAATGAGCGCGCCGTAGAAGGGCTACAAGATCTATCGCCACCATCAACAACACACTTCGACGACGCGTCTAGCGTGGAGACAGGACCAGAAATGTGGGATGGGGGTGAGCTATCACCCGATATTCCTGATGAAAACTTTCAAGATGCCGATAGTTTCTCTCGTGAAAGCCAAAATAGTGCTGATAATATGAAGACGGTCAGTGTCATGACGAAAGTTGAGAACGATGGCCCCCAGGGGTTTCCCGAGGGCCAAAGTATGCTTGAAAGTCTCAGAGAAACCGAAGACTCGAAGTCAACCAAAAATGACAAGTCAATGATATCACCATCTTCATCTAGTCCCAAAAATGACAACTCGGTGTTACCACCTTCGTCTAGTATGAAAGAAAAATCACAAGCTGAACAGAATCCCGCGGCCCCTGCGCGTGTGAAAAGTGTATCTGTACAGGAGCCACCAGAAGCCTCCATAAAGCATACAGAAATGGCCGCACCTGACGCCAGACAAAGCGAAATGGTCATGCCAAGGGTAAGCAGCAGACAAGAAAGAAAGATCCGCTTCCGTGACCCGTATCCTACACCGAAACCATGCAGAAAGCCTCGCAGTAACAAAGAGATTCAGCACGATCATTCCTGCAAGCCATCATCCCTTTCTGACCGAGATATTAAGTGGAAGGACCCAAAAGGAGACTTGAAGCGTCTGTTGATAGCTGCCTTAGATACTTCCCTCGCACGCAGGAGCAATGCTTGCGGTGCCCTCAAGGTTATTTCAAAGGTGGAGAAAAACAAAGTCGTGTTGGTGAGAACAAAAGGGTTCTTGGATGCTCTAGTATTCGTTGCCACAGACGATATCAATTCAGCAGAGCCCGATGCAAAAGAGGACGCTCGAGCCCGTGCAATCTCATGCATTTACAATGTTTCCCGTGTAAAAGAGAACCGTCTGCCCATATGCATGCATCCTGGACTGCTCGAATGCCTCGTTAAGACAATAAACGAAGACCGCGGAGAAGCACGTATGGAGGCAGCCGGTATTCTTGCTCAGCTTGCAAAAAATGCTATGTGTCGCGAGTGCATGGTCCAAGTAGATGACTTGCTCTCTACCTTGGCCAGTATCTTGAAGGGAACAATCGATCCGGAGGAAAAGCTACAGGTAATCTCCCAAGATGCGACAGAAGACGTTCCATCATCCTCATACTCCGAAATGTCTTCTGTCTTATCCGAAGAACATATTCCTTTTCCAAAGCATACAAACTCAGCTCAAAAGCTACAACGAACAAGGAAAGTGAGAGCAGATTGTTCGATTCGCATGCAAAAGAGTGATATGTATGATCAGTATTATGATTTAGCAAGGTTGAGTTCCTGTGCAGCTCTTATCCACATGTCAAAGCAATGTTCTATCCTGGTAAGCGGCCGCAACAAGTTTCCGTTCTCTTATGACTTATCCGAACACCATTTTCTAATTGAGTCGTCGTATACATTATTAACGAACCATTCTTCAGGACCATTTCTGCTCGAATATGTTTTTACTTGAAGGCATCGTGCAAGTTTCGAGCGATTTGGACTGCCAATTGCACAGCAAGTGTCTCGAAATGCTTTGCAATGTATCCCGGCTCCCTGGGAACACAGCTGTAATGACACGATTTCCTGGTTTGGTTGAGGCCCTTTTAGCTGCTGGATCCTCCAAAGAAGCCATCGATCGCGTTTGGGCGCTTCGTATACTGCAAAATTTAACCACTGACACTTCAAGCAAATCGCTGTTGGCAACAAGCACGCTCCTAACTCTTTTGATCAATTGCGTTACAAGCAAAAAGACAGATGAGCAATATGCCGCCATGGCAACTCTTTTGAATCTGTCCACCGACCCCAGTGCCGTTGTTCCCATCACAAGCACGAAGAATGTTCTTGCGACATTAGTCTTTCTTGCCCATAATGCTGAGTCATCAGCTGAAATAAGGACGATGGCGTGTAATTCCCTCGCCACAATAGGGTTGTGGCTTCAGACTGTATCTGGATTCGGGTCAATCCCAGAGGACGCTCGACGAGTTTTGCTTCCATCTCATAAAACATCCGGATGGGAAATCTGGGATTGATTGCGTTGATTCTCGTGCTCTCCTTAATCTTGTCCATTAAAAAAAACATATAATAATGGTATACTATTCTGTACTGGCTTATCCTCAGAATGTTCCTTCGTGATTTGACCATTTCATGAAGCTTGACAGCTGGAATGTGTTCTTTGAATTGACAGAAACATCAATTCCCTATAGCTGGTGTGGGTGGGGCCCTGGGGGTAGCACAGGTAAGCCCCGGGCTGCTTCTGAACCACGGCTCTTCAGCGATGACAGTCTCCAGGCTTTTGCATCACTTTGTAGGGTATGCAATAAGGGGGTGGACTCTCATTAGAATAATGGTATAACATTCTCTACTGGCTTATCCTCAGAATGTTTCCTTTGTGATTTGACCTTTTCATGAAGCTTGAAAGCTGTAGTGTGTTCTTTGAATTGACAGAAACATCGATTCCCTAGCTAGTGCGGGTGGGGCCTTGGGGTAGCACAGGTAAACCCTGCTGCTTCTGAACCCCGGCTCTTCAGCAATAACAGTTGTTGGGCTTTTGCACCACTTTGTAGGGCATGCAAGAAAGGGGTGGACTCGAAGCACTGTAGAACATTAGTGCGGATGTCCCACAGCCCTTCACTGTACCCTGGTGTTAAATTTAGCTAACTGCGCAGAAAAATAAAGTCAATTTGGACCCAACAGAACAGGATCAGGCCTGCCACTGGAAACATGCATGAGACATGGCCTCAATGGTCACTAAAATCTCAACAAATTCACTGAAACACTGAATGGAAGATTCTGAATTGACAGTGGCAAACACAAAGAACGTGTGTTCACAGTTGACACATGTGGCATCGCCAACAGTTGCATGTTCCACAAAGCGAATGATGACAACCATCCCACACAGAACCATCACAATTCAACTTGAAGCAATTCTGAATTGACAATGCAAAGAACATGTCTTCACAGTTGACACACACGGCATCGCCAACCGTTGTGTGTTCCACAAAGCAAATGATGACAACCATCCCACACAGAATCATAACAATTCAACTTGAAGCAAAAATGCAGAAACACACTTCCAAACAACATTGCTCTGTCCCACCAACCCATCCTTCATCCATCCTTCATCCATCCTTCATCCATCCTTCATCCATCCTTCATCCACCCTTCATTTTGTTTTGTTTTGTTTTGTTTTGTTTTGTTTTGTTTTGTTTTGTTTTGTTTTGTTTTGTTTTGTTTTGTTTTGTT
>ENA-ORBV01010325-ORBV01010325.1-microbial-mat-metagenome-genome-assembly--contig:-NODE-10325-length-14989-cov-5.857900_pt1 | contig 14989 bp, 9 predicted proteins | sample MGYA00237777_ERZ505514 | MGnify/ENA primary metagenome ERZ505514 (study PRJEB26160, sample SAMN06269048) | microbial mat metagenome | isolation source: Oligotrophic lake microbial mat | place... | reverse complement strand
TCACGAATTCTCTGCACAACTTGCTTGCCAGTTCGTTCCGTGCTTTCCGTCAAGGTGTTCATTTGAGTAGCAAGAACATTTCCGAACTCGATCTTTTTCATTCCATCGTTATCCTTTCCACGAAATTTTCCGAAGTTGGGCGGAGTTTCCCACCACGCCAACACAAGATCCATTGAACAAGGGCCACCGTCTTTGGCATCGTTCAACCAATTTCCACGAGATCCTTTAGCACCATTTCTCTCTTTGATTATGAAGTTGTAATGGGCTTTGGTGCATGCGACATCACTTGGTTCCAACTCGGGCAAGAAGGTGCCGTCGGCTTTCTTAAGAATCAAGTACTTGTAGCAGTGATAATGCACTGCTTTGTCGCATCCCTCCATGCTGCACACGTACTTCAGAGTAGCGGTAGATGAGCATCGTTGCACCTTGCATTTGCCAACTTGGTTGTCTTCGTGTTCCGTGGCCATCCTGCAGTACAAAATCCAACGTTTGACCAATTTGATACTGCACTCGTTCCAGCAAAAGTGTTTACGAGTGATGCTTAAACAGCCAAAGCCCACCAACGATGCGATGCACTACCACGAAGACAGCAGTGTTGTGCACACGGTCACCGGCACGCAATGTACAAGAATCGGCGCTTCTCTCAAGCTTTGGTACAAGAAGACGTGCGTGCTCAACGGTCAATCAATGTGAAGCGTAGTGTAGCAAACTATGTCTCCACGGTCCGGAAAAGAAGCTTGAAACCCCAACGAAGGGCGCTTTGAGTGACTGTTACACGGTGAAGAAAGACGATTGATTTAAGGCCCACGGTCATAAAAATTAGATGACAACAGCGCTATAGAGATCTTAGCCAAAAAGCGACAAATTATGACTTCTGAAGCACTTGGAAGCGGTATGTTTCCAACAACTGTTACGATCTGCTAATTTGTCTGCAAAGTTGTCTGACGAGACAGTTTTTGGGGTAGCCAAATGTGTGGTTCGCAAGATTTGGTTTGCACGATCTGATTGGTTAATTTAAGGTGTCGTAGTGACGTCAGAATTCTTTTTTCTAATCTGCTACTTTGTCTGCCAAATTGTCTGCCCGACTTTTTGGCTACCCCTATTATTTTCATGTCCACTTCCTTTCCTTCAGGAATGAAATTGGACAATTAGAAAAATACTGTAGCAGGACTGAGGATCGCCCGACGCTCAAGGGGAACCATTGTTTTTGTTTACGACGTACCTAGCGCTCCGGAAGGGAGACCGTACGACTAGTAGACTCTGTACGTACCGGATTGATTTGGCGCCCAGCCGGTTTGTCGTGCATGCCGTCACTGATTTGGGTGCAGTACAATACTAGCTATTAGCTAGCTAGCTAGTACGCCGTACAGTACAACAGTAACAATACACACATACACCACTAACATTCCATCAAATTTTGGCAAGTCAAGTCAGTCAGTGCGCATTTCGAGTCCGCAATCAATCATCAATACCGGCACATGTTTTGAATGATCACAACCAACAAGTTAGTGCGGCCGGTAGCAGAGTTAGCTTAAAACTACAGTGAGTAGTACACCGTTATTGAACAGCAACCGACAACAGTACACAACTGCCTTACCAAACCGGTCACTATAGTAGACTAGCGGCCCGAATTAGATGTGGCTTCAGTCATTTTCTTCAACAAGAGCATAGCAGTAGGTAGAGGCGTACAGTATCACACCGATAGAAATACGGTTGGCTGCCGCTTGTAACTCCACGTCTGCGACTCCACTGCCTCGACTGACACCAAACCCGACTGACTCGACTGGTACAGCTACTGGTACACAGCTCCGGATCCTTGTCGCCCAACTCTAGAACAAACTCACACGAGCAAAGGTAGTACTGGTACTTGTCTAGCACTGCAAGTGCTGCGCTGAACGCCATCTCCGACCATGAGCAGCAAAGACAGCGATGACGTTGTTGGCCAGGATCAGGATGCGGATCGCCGTCGCAATGAAATCAATATGTTTGCTGCCATGGCGTTAGGAGGGGATGATATTGTGCCGGCGGACACGGAAACTCCAGCTGAGACTCTTAGCCAGCGCAATAGAAGCGACAGCCAGAGCAGTACGACTTGTAATTATGACCCTGGATCCTTAAAATTGGCGTCGGCCAACTCGGCTTCGTCGGCGTCAAAGCCTGCTCCTTCTCCTCCTGCTGCGTCTGCGTCTGCGTCTGCGTCTGCGTCTAGTACTCCTAATAAAGTGGAAACCAACACTCAGAGCAATTCCATGGCAGCCTTTGCGGCAGCAGCGGGCGGTGATCCGGATTCCATTCAACGCATGTTTTCCCAAGCGGTGCTTGCCTCGGATAGCAGCATGGATTCGGGGACCTTTTCTATGACACCGGCATCGCGAGCGAATTCGGCCTTTGAATCGGGAACCTTCACTACGACGTCGTCCTCTGCGGTGGACAGCAATGACAACAACAATAATCGCAATGCGGGACGAGGAAATTTGGAAGCCGCTGCAGCAGCTTTGGCCATTGGCGATGATGATGACGACGACGATGACGATGAAGAAACTGTAGACAATATGTTGAGGGGAGGACGCTTGAGGACCAGGCTGTCGGCCGTCCTACCCATGCCCAAGACGGGAGATTCTTCGCAAATTGTGTCACGCCATAAGATGACACAGGAATATCCCATGTATTCGGAACAAGTCCATATGCCAAGGCCCTTGTTTTTTGGACCACTCTTGCCTCCACGGGTCTTGCGAGAAGCCAGGCTCATCGTACAAGAAGCCATACGAGAACAAGGATACCATAATGTGACTCTGGATGAAAAAGGAGAATTTCTTTTCGAAACGCCAGAAGGTACCACTAGTAGTGGCAGTGGCGAAGAGAAAAAGGAACAGCCACCACCAGACTTACCTCGTCTGAATTCATTGCCACCTGAAGTACAAAATCTGGTCGGTGCCATTCGCATGTATGGATTCGGATTGTCGGCATTTCCCTCGGATAACACTATTACGAAAGGTCCAGCTACAGATTCTACAACAAGTAGTAACGGAGAAAAACAAGGTGGAGAATCCAAAATGGACATTGACAGCGAGCAAGATAAACCGGTATGGAAAGGCACATCTTATGTATCGACATTTCAACCAGTCTTCGGGGACACTGCGCGCATGTTTCGACAAAAACATGGAGTACCACCTCATGTCCAACACCAAATACAACAAGCTGCACTGGTACAAACCCCGTCCAATGATTCAGCGCAGGAAGAAAACGGCAAACAAGAGAAAGAAAAACAGTATGAGCAACAACCACTCGCATTAGGAATGGCAAATCCAGGTGGTCTCATCACAAAGAACTACCGAAAGAAGAAGAATGTAGACGCTGGTTCCACCTCCTCTGCAGCAACTGCAGCAACAACCAGTACCGATGGCACCGGTTGCGCTCCCATAACAGAAACAGACAAGGCCAATATGTCTTTTCTAGCCAATATCAACGCCACCGATACGGACACAGCCAATAAGTCCTTTCTAGCAAATATCAATGCCACAGATACAGAAAAAGACAACAAGTCCTTTCTAGCAAATATCAACCCCACCCCCACTGCAGACACCGAAAAAGCCAATATGTCCTTCCTAGCCAACATCAACCCAAGCTCAGACACAGAAAAAGCCAATATGTCTTTTCTAGCAAACATCAATGCCACAGATACTGAAACAGCCAATAAGTCGTTTCTAGCAAATGTCAACGCGGGAGATTCGGACACAGCCAATAAGTCCTTTCTAGCCAATGTCAACCCAAGCAGCGGCGCAGACACAGAAAAAGCAAATATGTCCTTCCTAGCAAACATCAACCCCAGTGAGGACACGGAAAAAGCCAATATGTCCTTTCTGTCAAATGTCAACCCCAGTGCAGACACGGACACAGCCAATAAGTCCTTTCTAGCTAATGTCAACCCCAGTGCAGACACGGAAAAAGCCAATATGTCCTTTCTTGCTAATGTCAACCCCAGTGCAGACGCAGAAACAGCTAACCAGTCCTTTCTAGCGAATGTCAACCCCAGTGCAGACACGGAAAAAGCCAATATGTCGTTTCTTGCTAATGTCAATGCCAGTGCCAGTGGAATAGACACAACAACTACTCCCCGAGATACTGCAACAAAAGCTGATAAGTCCGCTGCGGGGCCAGTTGTCCCTAGCAATGACATCAACATGTTCGCCATGTGGGCACGTGGAGAAGGAACAGATGAATCCTCCCCCACCAACGGCAATGATGACAACCAAAGTCGTGGAAATGATAGCGCCGGAAGTTTCAGCATGAGCCCAGCGGGAAACAACAAGAAAGCTCACAAAGCACCCAGTGAAATTTCGGATATCACTGCGCCCTCCACCTCCGCATCCTCCGCAAATTTAGGCGGCGGAGACACTTCCAAGGCTCCACAGCCTATGTCTGATCAAGATTTGTTCTCGCAGTGGGCCCGCGGAGAGACGCCTGCCCAAAATAACAATGATAGCAGCAGCAACAACAACGAGAGCTTCCAGAACTCCTTTGTGGTGCCAGAAACTAAGTCAACCCTTGTAAAAAAGCCGCAGCAAAACAAGAAGCAATTTGATTTTCAAATTCCCGACGCACACAATGTGACTGGGACCTTTCAGCACATTCCTACTACAACCAACATTGGAGGAAACGACAGTGACGATGATTCTATTGTTGGATCTGAACTCAAGCGACAAGTGGGAGTGAATGAACACCTGGACGCGGCACTAGCAAGCTTAGCGGATGACGGTCCCGCCGAAATAGATCATGATGACAATGACAAGAATGCCTTGCTGCAAGACATGATGGGAACAACACCAGGTGGCCGACCGTTGAGTAACCTCGAGTTGAGCAACGGTTGTGTACCCATTTATGGTATTGATGACTCACCACTGCCCGTTGAGGGAGACTTGGGGATTCATGAAACAAAGATTGATGAACAACGGACACTGGAGCAAAATCGATCACAAGAAATTATTGACAAATATGTAGGTCCCAATATTTTTGGTCCCGTGGCATGCCCCAACCCAGCAATTGGTCCAGATGACAACCATAGTTGGAACTCTCGAGCAGCTCCCTCCCAACGATACGGTTTAGGAGCCCCGCACGGCTTAGCTGGCGGTCACGCAGATCGTACACCAGCTCCTCCGCCACAACAAAGCAACACTGAAAGCCCCAGGCCTCCTGCGGGACCCTCAAGAAAAAATTCACGGCCGACCAACCAATCTCCTAGGCTTGCGGGCCTGCGAAATAAACAGTCGAATGCATCTTCCACGGCGACTCCTAGCTCGCGCAAAACTTCCAGAGGAAGCAATGCTGGCGGTAGTCAAAGCGGGTCGACTGGAACCGCCAAACGTGGTGGTGGGAGATTCAATGCGCGCCACAGATATGGCTGGTGGAGCATTCCGGAGGATACCGAGTCGAGTACCAGTAAAGGAGGCTCAGCAACAGCGAACTTATCAGATAATTCTTCCAGGAACAGTGAAACGGAGGCAGATAACCCTCGCAAGACCGCTGAAGAAGAATCTGCAGAAGGCCTGTATCAGCTTCCGCCATTCTATCATCCATCATACAATCTACAGATCGACACACGGCTCCAGCCTAACCCAGAACAACTTAGAGAGGAAAATCTACCTCTCTCCGACATGCATGCTGCCACCTCCTTAGCTCATGGTCTGCCATACCTGTCCGACCGACCCCCCAGTTATCGCTACCTCCAAATTGACACACAGGCAGTGGGCTTCCCACCGCTCGGTGGGGAAGTGGAGGTATGTGCTTAATTGGCGTTATCCGTGTTGTATCTACTGTCTTTTTGGACAGTCGGCTGTGTCAGTGTGATCTTTGAGTGTCTCACAATCTTTTTGTACATTGATATTTATAGCCTCTTTTCTGCTCGCTGGCAATTTACAACGTTGAAACAATTGGTGGAGGGGTAAATGACCCCAATTCAGCACCTATGCCCGACTTACAACGCTGTGGACGAGTTACAGAAGTGTTAAACTTTGATGTCGTCAGCGACCGGCATGTCGAAGATAGCTGTATCGGATCGTTGTGGCCATTTTTTGCTTCTTCAACAATGACTCCACGGAGTGTCAATCCTGATTCAGAGAAAGCTGCTACCAATGCTTCGATGTCTGCCAATCCTTCTCTTCAGGGAACACGATGTGGAGTATTTCCGCTGCCTTCCAATCTCAACGTTGCTAATTTGTATGCGGTGCTAATGTAAGTTTGTCATGTCATGATGTGGAACCAAGTAATTATTTTGTGTGTTTGAGGACAAGGTTGTAACTATTGTACATCAATTTTTGTTTTTATTACAGCGTGCACAAAGTTCTTTCAGAAGACGCCGACTTTGAGATTTATCTCAAACAGAGCAAATCCAGTAGATCGGCCGGCGGAATTGATATCGGAAAGTTTAGAGCGAAAGCCGAGAAAGCCTCAAATCAACATGGGAGTTTCTTGATGCCATTTGCGTTTGGGGTTGCTCCCCTGTTGCAGGTATTTGGCGCCGACAATCCCATTGTCGCAAGCAGTCGCGCAGTCCAGATTCCCCTTTTTCGATTTTCCGCTGGCCAAGGGGAGCGTCAGATCATCGATCATATCATGGTGATGCTCTACCCACGGTAGGTCGATCTCTTGGCTTTCATGATCTCGCAAACTTAATTCTGTCTTATCCATCGTTGCTCCCTTCTTTCTTTATGTAAAAAGGGCCGATTTTCGAGCAAACGGTATCGGTGGACCTGCCGCTGTCACGAATGGTGGTACCGCAATGCTAGTGATGAGAAACTTTGGCTACCTTGGGTTGCATGCTGTTGTTCACAGCAGGAGTTCGCTTGCTCGGGATCGCCTTGTCGATTTCACCGGGGAGCTGCAGATTCGGCGCCGAAACGAGGTGTAAGTTCCAAGCGGTATCCCTACGTTCTGTAGTAACTGGATTCATTCATTCATTCATTCGTGTCGCTTGTTTCTTTTCAGGGACACGCCCGCAGCCAACGAAACAGTGGTAACGAAGGAAGACAATGAATACGTGGTCCCTGAGTGGCATTCTCAATTTATCTCTGAACCTGCTGTGAATGGCGGAAGAAACTCTGTGGATCCATTTGGAGCAACTTCAAGGGCCGAAAATTTCGACGATAATCCCTCTCGCTCTCCCCTGTACGCACAAGAACTAGCACCCGTGCCCTTATCTCCAGTCCCATTCAGTCCCCCCGCGAGACCAATGTCACCTTCGAATGTGTCACCGCGAGTGAGGGCACCTGTGAATCGGGGCGATGTTGAGCCGTACTATCACTCCTCATTTTGCAACGAGCTTCTCTGTCATCCTCGAATGATTCACAACTGTCCGAAAGGGAACATTGTTATGAAAGTTGAGCTTCGTGAGATGGAATGGAGCGGAAAACACGGTGGTTTCATCGCTCATCTTCCTCGCCATGGGCCATCTGTGCACAACTCGCGCCGTGGGCCGTTTTTGATACAGGGCACTTACACGGCGTGTGCCGTTCGAAGTAGCGACCCTCATTTCCTTGACGAAGTAAAAGTCAAATTACCGCTGGAGCTGAAGCCAGTAAGGAGTGGCTCCTCTACAAGAACACTTTCGTTGTTCTTCTCTGCTTATCACGTAAAATTTAGTTCCAAAAATAAATGGAGCACCATTATACCTCTTAGGGGGCAAGGCAACAAACGAGATTCAAGAGTAACCGGTGTAAATGATGTTAATGAAGCCACCGGTGAAAGGTCCGAAACGAGCGAGGAAGAAGGACTCACCGGCAAATGCAAACTTGTCCTCCTCTCTTGCGGGTTTCTACCTGTTACATCGCAAACATGCCTTATTGATAATGGTTTGCACGACGTTAAGATGATGTACAAGGCAAAGCCTCCAACGCTTGAAATGCGCCAAAAAGGTGACATCGCCGGAAGTTCACTCATAGTGACAGAGAAAAATGAAGCAGCACAAGCCCTTCGTGACTCGCAAGCAAGCTCTGTCTTTGACCCTCGTGACGAGTCTTCGGCCTGCTCGACCCCAAGGAGAGGCTCGAGGCCAAATAGCGAATCCGAGCTGCTCTATGGGGACGATGCAGAAAGTACTCTTTCAGGCGGCCTTTTGTCTGTAGAGGATCGCATATTCCCTTCTGATGCCCTTTCTCTACCTGAAGGCAGCCAAAAGTCTAGACCTCAAGAGCAAATGACCCTGCAGGTAAGTTGTACGATGCCTCACTGTAACATTTTTCAATTTTCCAAGAGTTTCTCAAATAACTGATCTGGAACGTCGGCATTGGAAGGTTCGCGTGGTTGTTCATTCATCCCTTCATGTACAAAACGCTATCCTTAGCGACTTTCTCCAGAATGAAAGTGACCGAGGGGGAAGTCTATCGGACAAGGCAGCTACTGAGGTTCTTGGTCTAAGCCGAGATGAGATAATAGACAAACTTGGCTCTAGCGGCTTGCTGAGCTCGCCACGTTTACAACCCCCGGAAGAAGAACGGTTGGTCAATTCTGTATTGACCTTGGCAAAGCCACAGTTTTGCTCCACATCCGAAGTGTCTAAGCATTTGTTGCGAGTCGTGTCGAAGCTTTGGAAAGCTCTGGTGTTTGGAACTGGTGAGATGGATCTTTCCTGGGCGAACCCTGCAGCGATTATGTCATTAAGAGTTCACGCTTTCGGGTCGCTCCTACAAGTGATGGCCAATGCATCCTTGTTCATGTCAAAAAGCGGTGTTACGCAAGTAGATGGCGTAACCAAATTTGATTTGGTCACTCTGGGTCGTGTCCTGTCGTTGATCTTCGACGAGGGTAGTATTTTTGGCCGTGACGTGAAAGAAATCGTTGAAAGCATTGATTTGCGTGTTAAGCCAACTGAAAGAAAAGGTGGCCTCAAAACCAGAAGTTCTGGCAACAGCAATCCCTTGTCTGGCGACGGTGCATCTGACCAGAAAGACAAACCAAAAAGACGAAGAAGGCACCAGAGAAGTAATTTCGAACTGTATAACGACAATAAACCCGAAGGTGCGAAGCAACCCCAGCATGCGCATTCAGTGGACCTCGGGGACCCAACAAGCAGCCTCGGAGACCTTTTATTTGCCCCCCTTCCTACCCCCGCCAAAGATACAGGAAGTACTAAAGCAACTTCCCAAAAGTCCGTATCTTCTCCATTGTTTTTGCCTGAGCATTCAACAGGTATCAGCAAGTCTGCATCGTTAATTGACACGCCCACGATCGCTGATCTTGACTTTAGTGATCTCCTCCAACCCAGTGCTTCGAAGCCAGATGTCAAGGTGGACTCGGTTACCGACTTCCAAAGTTTGCTTGCTCAGGGACTCCGGGAGGAAGATAGCTCTGACGGTTTCGATGCCCCTCTGTCACAGGGGAATATAAACTCCTTGGTTTCAAAATTTGGTGGATTGTCGGGTGCAGGGAAGAAACGTTGGATGACGGCACCTGCTCCAGCCCTAGCAACCATTCGAGAAGACTCAGGCGATGAAGCTGACATTGGGATGACAAGCGAGGAGCTTGCATCGACTCCAAGTCGATTCGTCTCTTCGCGAAATGTCCCAAAAGACGAACTAGATTCTGAAATATATACTCAAGACAAAAAAGTCCCCTCTAAGAAATTTCGTGTTCCAAATGTAAAGGGGAAGGCTGGACCTTCGGGTGGGCAATCGCTTAGTTCCATTGCGGATAGCGCCGCCCAGTCTGATCACCGGAGTATTGCTCCATTGGATACTGTAGATGAGATGATGGAATCAGACACCCCCGCCCTACCTGTTGTCCCTGTGGTGCCACATTCAGACGAAGATATTTTGAGAGCTGGTGGAGCATTCCTCGACTCGATTGGCGAGAGTCTCGGTGTGAGGTAAGTGCACTATTTTATCCTTCCAAATGGATTCTGAAAAGCAAGAACATCTCTAATATATATTTACTATGGCAGCCAAGAAGAGAGCAAACCTTCCAAGGAATTAGCACGCCACCGCAAAACCAATAGTTTTCATCGAAAAACACGGAGCAGATGCTCTATTGATTGGACGCTTCTATCTCAAGAACCCGACGATTTGTATGACCCGGTTCCAGAGGAAAAAGATCAGCCCCAACCCAAAGCTGAATCACTTGAATCCGATGACCACGACGAGACGATGACCACGTTAGAACTTGAATTCGACAATTGCATTCGGCTCCCTAATTACATCGATCGCCTTATGGCTCTAGCAAAGTCTAACGACAAGAAAAGAGGAAGGTGGTTCCCTTATACGTACGAGGTCATCATTATGATGTGGAGTGCTTTTCTCTTGCAGCAGCGATCCTCTGGTGATAAGGGAAAAGGCAGCACCGGAGCGAGCACAATTTACTCGACCGAGGGGACAGCTGACATGGAATCAAACTTGAAGGAAGCGGCGGCAGCGTCACACCGGGTCGCCATTGCATGCGCTCCACTGCTCTTCGACGTTATTAAGCAGAGTCTTGGGTATCGTTTGAAGATGCTTGCTCGTGAAATTCGAAAAGCAGACGACAAGCGCAAGTGCGCCCCCCTTGCTGTATTAGATGACACGCTACAATCCACACTGGAACAACTTATTGCTGTCATAACAGATGCATGTCTTGACAGCCGCAATTTCGATTCTCGTGACGTGCGTCAAATGAGCATCGACGTGAATGACGCTATTGTGAGATTCTTGAGGGACATGTTTGCGTTTTTAAGTCCTAGCAGCGCCTACCGCTTGGTAATGGTATATTTTTCGCGGTTTGTAACTAAGGAAGGCAAGCAGTGGCAGGACCGAGACTCTAGCATCGGGTTACGTTGCTCTTGGGAAATTACAAAGCTTCGCCTCAATGCTATGACGGCATTGATACGTTTCCCTGATTTCCTTCGAGTATGCTCGCCTCAGATGAACAATTGGGGCAGCAACTGGAACGCTCCTCACAGTCAAATGCAGGACACTTTCTTTGACAAAGTTTTGAATCATTACAGGCAGCTAGAGCTACCAGATTTCGGATCGGACGGTGCTTTGCAGAACTCAAGTCTGAGTATTCCGCCTATGCGTCCACACTGGCTTGCTGAAGTAGTTACTGAGATCTGTCTCCATGGTACTGAACACGCCGAGCAATACATTCAACAGCGTGCCGGATCACTGCTGCATGAATTGTTTTGGTCCAGCAGCCAACAGAGCATCGGCAGAGGAACCGCTCCCATTGTTGCGTCCATGTACATTACGTTCTTAGAGAAAGTATTGCACCGAGCAGGTTACCTTTCCAATTTTGCCCCGAAATCACAGCTGCGAAAGGATATCTTGCCTTGTATTCTTCTTGTGTTACAAAGCTCGCCGCCGGGCCTGCTTCGAGGTAAGCCCAGCATCGATGAACAAATTGCCGAGCACAGCGCGGCCCCGGTCGAGATGCAGCCTATGACGATTGTAACTGATTCTGTCTTTTCTAACCCCCTTCTTTGCCCGACTTTACTCTCATATTAGCACAATGGAGAAAGCTATGCCTGCGAAGCCAAGGCAAGGGTAACTCGGATCGTTTTGGGGGTATTGGAATGACTATGTTCGCGGACGCGGTGCAACAGGCAGGGCCCGACCAATTGAAGAACGCAGCTGCCGGGAAGAACAACGAACCTGATATTCTTGATATGTTTACATTGCTGAATATGGCGTTGAGTACCGTGGAATACGAAGGCTGCGAAGATTTGCTTGAATCCGATGGCGGCGGCGGCGGGGAGAACGATGATCAGGTACGTGCAGTAAAAGGACGGGAACCGAGCCAATACAATACCCCTTTCATTTACTCATTATGCTATTGTCTGTTCAGCTGCTCGTTTGGCACAAAGAATTTCTACTCGCCCAGGGCGCAGAAAACCAGCAGCCTTTTATGAACAAACGTCATGGCATTCCGCGAGGCAACAGAATGGACAATTCTTACACCCAAAAAGGAGAGAAAGGTGACAAGAATTATTTTAGTTCAGGGTCGCGCAAATGGCAGGCCCATGACGCTTCTGCTGTAATCATCAAGTGCGGTAATCAGATTGTGTCTGAGCTCTCTAACATGTTGCAGTCGTCCGAAGAAGGACATGTCTTTCTGAACCAAGCTCGACGAAGCTCGGTGAAGACTCCCAACGACCATTTATTTACCTTAAAAGCGGATGAGAAATTTCAATTTTCACGGTCTGATACAGTCTACTTTGTGAGAGCAGCTACATCTTTATACCTGCATGCACTTGCACTTCGGCAAAGTGATATTGTGCTTGTCCGCACGTTCAAAGTTTCTGCCGATATGGTGAAGATCTTTGGGATCAAAATGTTCTTGGAGGCAGTTGGTGAAACCCTGCAGCACTGGATGCGGGTTGTTTCGATTCACTGTGGGGCGCGACGAGCGAAGGTTCGCATCGAAGCTACTGATTTCCTTGAGCTCATCCTACGATGCACCTGGGAAAGCTTTGGCAGGTAGGTGATGGGTTTTTAAACTGGCACAAAATGATGCATTCACGCTTTATGGCATTGGATACCTTCTCATCCAATGTTCTTCTCCTTACTTGGATTACAGCTTCTTTCGAATAAGAGTACCTCTCCTTGCGGTCCAAACTGAAGTGATGGAACGGATTGCCGCCATTGCCCTAGCGCGCTATTTCCGAGAAGAAAGGAGAAAAGGGACAAGGTTAGATAATTTTTCTAACGCAAGTGCGGAAGCTAGTCTAGCGCCTTTATGGCGCACCTTAGACAGGCTCCACCACCAGCCAGCAAGCCAAAATGTTGCTTTCCGTGGTGCCCTCATCCGTCTGGCGGTGAAGCTGAAGAAGCTACTTCGTGCGTACATCGCTGCTCGGGCACTTTCATACCTGAATGGCATTCGCACTCCAAAGCACCCCGGCGACGACAGTGAAAGTGCAAAAGCATTTTCTGATACCGATCCATTTGTGCGAGCTTATCGCATTACTGTTCTCCGTGTCATCAATGGTAAGTTCAACTTGTTGCACTTGACTGCCCTATCCTGATTGACTGGGTATGATGGACCATTTTGAATTGTGATGATTGGTGCAAAGGCAGTTCTCGCTCAAACCTTTCGTTTTTCTTTTACCCCCCGCACTCCCAGCGTCGGCCGGGTACAGCAAACAGTTCTTAGGATTCCATGGAACATCTTTGTCGAACAGTACTGTTGGCCATTACGAAGCTGTCGAGGATGCTTTTTTGGATGCAGCTGATGTATTTTCCCCGACAGAGCTACCGGAGCACCGGGTGGCATGGCTTCAGATGCTCGCAGATTTCCATACTACAAGAAACAAATTTGCCGAGGAAGCAACCTGCCATTTTCAAATTCATGCGACACTCAAACAGGCGTCAGCATTACATGGATCTCTTTGGTCAAACACACCTTTTCTTCCCTGGACTAACAGTCCGCCAGATCCAGTTCATATTGACGGTGGTGAGGGCCCGTCGGGAAACACGTTGGACTACACTGCTGACTTTGACTTTGAAGAGGCAGCGGAAAGTCCGTATGCACGGCACGGAGATGACATGAACTCTAGCCGGCGTATCTTCTACCGTGTAGCCAATTCCGTTAGGGCAAACACAGAAGACTGGGAAACTGGGCTCAGCAAGACCCTTTTCTGTGGAGTGACATTTGCTGCTGAGTACTCCTCTGTGAGCTCGTGGATTACACTTCGGGAGATGGAAGAAAAAAGTAAGCCTCGTGATGACATGACTACCTACTTCGATAAACGGTGATAATTGCTAACTCTGCTCCGTCGGTAACATTGCTTTTCAGTGGTTGAAGAGGCAGAATATGCCGGTAATTTGTTTCTTCGCGCCGGCATTATTGAAAGCAGTAAGTACCAAGCGGAATAATACCGGGAAATCATAATGAATACTGGTGATTATGAAGCATGGTGATGTTGTCTGTTTAAAAGGTCCTTCTCATTTTGTCCCTTTTTGTTTCTACCGATGCTTGCAGGTCGATTTGCTTGGAATCTTGCTACTCAGTACTATTCTGAAAAATTTAGTTATGGAAAGCTTGCGAACGCGTATGGCTGCCTGGCTAGAGCGGTAGTGTCACAAGTCCCCCCAATTGACGTAAGTATCAAGATGAATCATTTCGTATGATTTGAATTGGTTGAAGATTTCGTGTGTTGAGTAGGTCCCTGATAATTTTGTCTTCATTTGTTTCTTGCAGGTTGGCCAACAGCAGGAAGTTTCCATCTCCCTCGGTCGATTCTATAGAGTTTGGTTTCACGGAGGAGCCCCAGACGAGCTAATCGGCGCCGAGTTTGTCTACCGTACAGCTAGTTGGGTCAGATTAGAACAATTTGGGGAACAATTGCGAGAAGTCATTAAATGGTAAGTCCAACAGCACCGTGGAGAAATATTGAAAGCCTGTTGTAGATTTTTTTGGCTTGCCCTCGTGCTCGGATTGGAACCTCTTGAATTTATTTACGTATCTGGAATTGTGTTGAAACCTCTTTGCATGTTGAAGCATTTTGAATCACCTTTGAGCTGCCGAACTCACGAAATCGCGATTTACCTGTCCGTGCAGTATTATTCCCGATCGCACTCCAATTCATCTTGTACTGGATGGCCGTGCAGACGAAAGCTCACAACGAAACTATGGCGGATTTAGTCGCTTGGGTCCTGCGCCTCTTGAACCAGTCCGAATTAAAGTGACTCCACTGCGGCCGCTTTTTGCCAGCGGCAGCAAGGTGCGAGGACTGCCAGAATGGTTCCATCGGTATATCGACGAAGCCATGGCACATGCCCCTAGCAGGCAACACAACAAGAGATTCAGAGGCGGGCCGAGGGGTAATCCAGGAGAGGAGGTCGGACAGTACAAGTCTCCAAGTCACCGTGGTAATAATCTTTCTTTCAGCTCATCTGCATCTGTTTTTGCTTCGAACGGAAGTTCTGCTTCTGGGTCACTGCTTTCGCGACGGTCAAGCCTCAGCCGAGTCGCTGATGCAAACAGACTGTCTCTTATACACATCTCCGAGCCCACGAGACTAAGGCGA
>ENA-ORBV01010324-ORBV01010324.1-microbial-mat-metagenome-genome-assembly--contig:-NODE-10324-length-14989-cov-16.289364_pt1 | contig 14989 bp, 17 predicted proteins | sample MGYA00237777_ERZ505514 | MGnify/ENA primary metagenome ERZ505514 (study PRJEB26160, sample SAMN06269048) | microbial mat metagenome | isolation source: Oligotrophic lake microbial mat | place... | reverse complement strand
AGAAGCGTAAAAAACACTCCTTGCTTGATGGGAATTTAGAAACCCCATCCTCGCGTAGCAGGGTGGGGTAGTTCATTTCAATATGATGGAACTGAATATGCGATCGCCAATGAACTAATCGATCTCGGAGTTCCAAAGCAAGATATTGTCTTGGCTTACCATGCTCCCTAGAAAGTATACAGAATTTGCCTTGAGCTAGATAATATAGACCGAATAGAGATCGATATCTGAGAAGATGTTACTCGTGAGGATCGGGGATCACCAGCAAATTTTTTAACGCTGCCCATCGGGTATCAGGTTGAGATTCGGCTTGTTCAACTCCTAAAACCTCAGATAATTCAGGGGCATCGGGCGCAATCTTGCGATGTGGCAGAGCTAAACACAATTGCTCATAGAGCCAAGCGGCTGGATCGAAATGCCCCTTGGGCGAAAGCGTCTCTACTAGCTGATCGAAACCAACTTCGATTTCCTTGATGGATTTAACGGCTGGAGTTGGCTCTGCTAGCCAAATTGACTCTGACGTGTCGATCGACAGACGATGATTAAACTTTACTAAGGTTCGATCGCAGGTCAATGTCACGATTGTTGCGGCTTTGGCTTTCACTTCTAGAAACGAACCTTGATGCCGAACCTGCAATACGCCCTCGACTGGGGTAAGTGTTTCTAGTCCATCGATAAATTCCTTGAACTCGATTCTCTCAGTCGAATCAACCGCTTTGGCTATTTGCGGAATGTAAAGCTTGTCCATCTACCCTATAGATAAATTAATTATTCACCGACTATGGCTGATTGCCGATCTCCCAATTCCTCATTATCCAATTCAGAGACCAATCTCACGATCAGATGGCGATTTGGCTCTTTACCTTGGCTAAAGGTCTCTAGGTCAGGATGCTCTTTTAAGAACATATGCACAAGCCGACGTTCAGCCGCAGTCAATGCTTCGATCTCAAACTGGCTTTGGGTTAGTCGCACCTGATTCGCCGCATTTTCGGCAATCTGGCGTAACTCTGCCTGACGTTTAGCGCGATAGCCGTCTAGCTCAACCGTAAAGAAACAATGGGTATCGGCAATGGGTAAATGAGCATTGAGCGCAATGTTGGCAAGTTGCTGGATTGCATCCAGATTTACGCCATTTTCACCAATTAATGCCTCGATTTGAGTTGAGAGCAGACCAGTGGAGTCGATCGTCAGCCAGCAATTAATTCCCGATTCGGCTGGATTGCTGGTATTTAGCTCCGTCACAAATTCTGCGGTCACAGAAGTAACATAACCCATCAGTTCAAGGAGATGGATGAGCCACTTGGTAGCTGTCACGTCGATCGATTCATGGTCAATCTGCTGCATATCTAACTCTTTTTCTTCTTGCCAGTATTCTTACCTGGCTCAAATGGTAAGTTGGTTCTGGCATCATCACTGGGTGGTTCTGCCCTTTTCATCGGTTCAGCTTTCTTTTCGGATTTCGCTGGTTTAGAAGCTCCAGTTTCAGTTGCCAATTCTGGTTTAGGTGCATTTTTTTCCATCTCATCAGCCAGCTTTTGCAGGTTTTCTGGTAACGGTTCGCGGGACACGAGGAATGACTGGGCGGTTTGAAATACGTTGGCAATCAACATATACATCAGCACTCCCGCAGGCAGAGGGAAAAACAAGAACATGCCAGAAAAGATAATCGGCGTTACCTTGTTCATCGTATCTTGCTGTGAATTTTCTTGATTAGGACTACTCTGACCACCAGAAATAGCCTGATTTACATACAAGCTCAAGCCGAACCCGATAATCATGATCAAGATATCCCAGTTGATGCTGCCATCGACGTTAGTTGCACCGACTTTACCCAAAGCTTTAATAAATAGGAATCCTTTATTTGTGGCTAGTCCTGGAACTGATGCTTGTATTGTGACATCGCCTGGCTGAAGCGCAGTGACCGTGCCGTCGGTAGCTACTTCGATCTGTCCTGCACCCTTAGTTACTGACCACTTGGGTGTGAGATCGACTCCTTCAAACTTGCCATTGAGTGCGGTAAATTCTTCACCTTGAACTGTTTGCAGGTCGATTTTAACCTTTTCACCAACAACTAGATTAGTGCCACTAGGAATAACGGCTTGGACGGGAAAATGCACTCGATCGGCAAAATAGATATTTTGAGGCGGCGTGACAAAAGCTTGAGGCTGAACCTGAGCTTGTTGATCGGCAGCTAAAACCTGAAAGTTAATCGCGTAGTTAATGTCAGAGAAAGGCGATCCCCGTAAAGTTGCAAATAGGGCAAACAGAATCGGAAGTTGCAACAGTGCGGGTAAACATCCAGAAAGAGGGTTGCCAAATTCTTTGAAGTTGGCGGCGTTGACCTTGGCTGATTCTTCTTGCTGTTTGGCGGGATCATCTTTATATTTCGCCTGTACTTCTTTGATCCTCTGCTGCATGATCGGATTGGCGATCTTCATCCGTCGCATACTGCGAATCTGATTTGCACTTACAGGAAATAATCCCAGGCGTACTACCAAGGTAAGCGCCACGATCGCCAATCCATAGCTCGGCACAATGCCGTAGAAAAAGTCTAGGATCGGCACCATGACGTTATTTGATAAGAAACCTATACCAAAATCCATCGAATAACCCTAATGTAGTTGTATGTCGTTAATTGTAGAGCCAAAGTATTGACTAGAGAAAGTTTGTCGATTAGCCGCTTTAAGCTTGACTGCCCAAGTCGCCACTGACTTCTTGCGCTCTCAACGAAAGCTTTGCCTCGATAAAGTCATAGACATCACGGTAATTAGGCACGCACCGCATTTCTAGACGTGCGCCGTCTTTGAGCGTAAATACCATATCACCCCAACTGCCTAAACCTCTAGGTATTGTTACTACTTTAACAATTTCAGCATAAACGATATCGATTCGATCGCGACCAAACCAACCACCTGTAATTGTCACTCTACGACTGGTAATGCGGTAGCGCACCCAGATTGCTCTGACGATCGAAGGAATTGTAATTGGCAGGGTGATCACAAATACGCTCAAGCACAAAGCGATGATTAGGTCACCAACATGAGGACCGCCTTCGTAAAAGACTTCTTCTTCAATTGCCATAATTAATCACCATAAAATACCTGTGCTGCTGTCAGTAGTTTGGTCAAATCCTGTTCAAGCTCTTTATAGGTTAGATTTTTGAGTAATAAAGCCTGAGAAGTTTCCGCTTTTACAACTACGACGATTTGCAAGCCTTGTTTCAATTTTGACAGAAGTTGCCGAAAAATGGCTCGCAATTGTCGCTTGATTCGGTTACGAACAGTAGCTTTTTTGCTAACTTTTTTGCTGATTACTATGCCGATTTTACTAGCTGACTCGCCGACTAACCCAGCTAAGTTAATATCGCCTACGTTTTTATCCACCTTGTAGACGCGGATACGTAGGTATTTACCAGTGTGGCGGTCGCCCCCAGCATAGACTTTGGCAAAGTCTTGTCTTCGCTTTAAACGGTTGAGAGCAGGCAGCACGCTAGACTCAAGCTATAGATAACATTAAAATCTTGGACTAAGACTGAACTAAATCACACCCTGATTAAACAGTCGTTAGGCGTAATCTGCCTTTACTGCGACGAGCTTTGATCACACGTCGTCCTGTGGGTGACTGCATCCGCTTACGAAAGCCAGAGGTGCGTCTTTTTTTGCGAGAAGTTCCGCCGAGAGTGCGTTTGGTCATAAAGCTACAAAATGGGTGTTACTGAGAGACTAATTTTTGTCAGGACTTCAGATTCTAACATTATGTGTGGCAGTTTCAGATCGAGGAACGAAGGTTGCGATAAAATCAGGGTCAAATATTAATCTATCTCCTCAGCAATAAGTGAATATTCGATCGAATGATGTCAAACAAAAATCACTGGAATTAGGATTTAGTCGGGTTGGCATCGTGGCATTGGAGTCGATCGATTCAACTACAAGCTTGGCAACAAAAAGACTGCAAGCTTGGTTAGAGTTGGGATATCACGCCGATCTGGCATGGATGGAGAATCCAAAACGGCAGAATATTTCAGAGGTGATGCCTGGAGTAAAGTCAATGATTTGCGTGGCATTGAACTACTACACGCCACAGCCACACAGCCAAGATCTCGATCGCGCCAAAATTTCCCGCTATGGCTGGGGACGAGATTATCACCGCGTGTTGGGCAAAAAGTTAAAAGCTCTAAGTCGTTGGCTAGAAGAACAATCCCAACCAGATTTCCCAATTCAAACTCGCTTTTATGTCGATACTGGCCCGATTTCTGAGAAGGCTTGGGCAGAAACGGCAGGGATTGGCTGGATCGGTAAGCATAGCAATCTGATTACCCGCGACTATGGTTCATGGGTGTTTCTTGGCGAAGTGTTGACAAATCTAGAACTCGAACCAGACTCACCACATCCTGAGTATTGTGGGACTTGTACGCGGTGCATTGATGCTTGCCCGACTAATGCGATCGCCCAGCCATTTATGGTGGATGCCAATCTTTGTCTGGCTTATCACACGATCGAGAATAGAGCCGAGAAGCTCCCACCCGAAATTGCCCAAAACATGAATAATTGGGTGGCAGGCTGTGATATTTGTCAGGATGTCTGTCCTTGGAATCAACGCTTTGCTCAGCCAACCGATATCGATGATTTCCACCCCTACCCTCAAAATATTGCCCCCGATCTAAACGAGCTAGCTAATATCTCTGAGCCTGAATGGGATAAAACTTTCACTGGATCGGCTTTGCGTCGGATTAAACCCAAACAATTCCATCGTAATGCTCAAGCAAACATTAATCAGCATGACTGTCTGAATGGTCTTAACCCGAACTGACGTTACTTACCAAATTTAGGCGTGGTCAACTCGCCAACTCTTCGATCTATTGGCCAGTAACGGAAATAAGCTCTGCCGACAATATTTTCTTCGGGCAAAAATCCCCAAGCATGAGAGTCAAGACTATTATTTCGATTATCGCCCATCACCCAATATCGCCCTGGTGGTACGGTGAAACTAGGAGTGCCATCCACTTCCACAATTTGGCTAGGCGTAAAGCAACCAGAGCAGGTCGTGTTGTCGCCTGGAAGCGTATAGTCGGGTTTTTCTTTGATATATGGTTCTATCAGTGCTGTTTGGTTGACAAATACTTTGCCGTCATGAATGCTGATTCGATCGCCAGGTAAGCCGATCACGCGCTTAATGTAAACTTTGCTGCTGTCAGGCACAACAGGATTATTCGGTGGGTTAAATACAATGATCTCGCCGCGTTCGGGCTTTCGCACTCGATAGGAAAGCTTTTCGATAATCAGTCGATCGTCGATCTGCAAAGTTGGTTCCATCGAGCTAGAAGGGATATATCTCGGTTCCGCCACCAACCAACGTACTCCCACAGCCAGCAGGATCGCCACAATCACGGTTTGGAGATTTTCTTCAAGCTGAACTCGCAGCCAACTACGCGGTTTGGTCGAAGATTCAGGGGAACTAGGTTGATCGGATGACATAGATTAATACTTAGGATGCAAACCACATTCTAACGCTCTTCGCAATTTAAACTGCTTTACTGCAATTTTCTTGCTCAAGAATTACTGATGCCAGAAACCTGAATTATTTGTTCACCGCCAAGATTAAAAGCTTGATGTGTAATCCGAAGTGCCGTCTCAGCTTGGTTTTGCCGCACCACACAACTAACTTTAATTTCAGAAGTGGCGATCATCTCAATGTTGATATCGGCATCAGCAAGGGCTTTGAACATCTTAGCGGCTACACCCGTTTGCTCGATCATTCCCGTGCCGACAATACTGACCTTAGCGATCGAACCATCACTAACCACACTACCGCAACCCAATTTGGCGGCGGCTTGCTTCAGCACTTGTTCGGCAGTTTGCAGATCGGAGATCGGCACGGTGAAGGCAATATCGTTGACCCCACACTCTGACTGCGACTGAATGATCATGTCAACTGTGATGTTTTGGTCGGCTAAATACTCAAATAATCTCGCAGCTACGCCTGGTCGATCGGGGACTTCACGGATTGCCAGTTTTGCCTGATTCAGATCCAAAGCAACCCCACAGACGGGTTGAAGTCGCGATTGGGGATTTTGAGTAGGGGGAATTTCCCAAACAGGCACATTAAAAGTTTGGCAGAGTGTAGCAACCGCCACTTCAAGATCGGACTCGGCAATTACGCAACTAAGTTTAATCTCTGAAGTCGAGATCATTTGAATATTGATCCCAGCTTTACCCAGAGCCAAGAAAGCCTGTGCTGCCACACCAGGTCTACCGACGATCCCAGCCCCAATAATGCTGATTTTCGCAACTTGCAGATCGGAGATCACCTTACTTGCACCTAAGCCCAAATTACTCACAACCGTCTTGGCTTGATCCAATTCCGATCGAGGCACAGTGAAGGCAATATCGTTGACATCCCCAACTTGAATTGACTGAATAATCAGATCGACATTCACACCTGCTTGGGCAAGTTGCTCGAACACGGTTGCGGCAATGCCTGGGCGATCTGGCACTTCTAATAAGGCGATCTTGGCTTGGTTTCGATCGATCGACACCGCATCCACAAAAGAACTGACTTCCATTTTCGTGGGATCGCCCTTAACAGAAGCAGTAGAAGCTAAAACTAAAGTGCCAGGATCTTCAATCCAACTCGATCGAACTGCTAATCTCACACCAAAATTTCGGGCAATTTCGACTGCGCGTGGATGCAAAACTTTCGCGCCTAGACTTGCCAATTCCAACATCTCATCACAGGTGACGGCAGCTAATAATCTAGCATCAGGGACAAGGCGGGGATCGGTAGTGTAAATGCCTTTCACATCAGTATAGATCTCGCAAAGATCGGCATTTAGAGCTGCGGCGATCGCGACTGCCGAAGTATCTGAGCCGCCGCGCCCAAGTGTAGTGATCTCGGTTGTCACCTGTGAGTAATCTAGTGATGCCGCCACACCCTGAAATCCTGCTACAATCACGACCTGACCTTGACTGAGGTGTGCCTGAATTCGCTCAGGTTCAATGTAAAGGATACGGGCGCGGGTATGATACGGCTCTGTGACAATACGAACCTGTGCTCCTGTAAGAGCGATCGCGGGTTGCCCTGCCGCCTGCAAAGCCATACTCAACAACGCAATGCTCACCTGCTCACCTGTTGACAGCAGTAGATCCAATTCTCGTTCGTTAGGTCGATCTGCCACAGACTTTGCTAGTGCCAGCAAACCATCTGTGGTCTTGCCCATGGCTGACACCACAACCACAACCTGATGACCCGCATCGACTGTAAGCTTGATTCGATCGCTTACGGCTTTGATTCGATCTCGATCGGCAACCGACGACCCACCATATTTTTGAACAATTAACGCCATTACTCGTGCTCTAAATTGCTTTTACAGGTGTTTGTCAGATTAGCTTAAAATCGCGATCGCCAAGCAAAAAATCCGATTAACAGACTGAAAATTTGATAAAATTTGTTAATGTAGTTACTAATTGCCGCCAGTGATATTATTGCGGGGGCGCGAACACTAAAGGAACTTATATGAGTATGGGGGATGTTTCTCCAATCGTTCTGGTCATATTAGACGGCTGGGGATATCGGGAGGAGAAAGATGGCAATGCAATCGCGGCAGCCACAACTCCTGTGATGGATAGTCTATGGGCAGCTTATCCTCGAACTTTAATCGAAGCTTCTGGCAAAGACGTTGGTTTGCCCAAGGGTCAAATGGGTAACTCAGAAGTCGGGCATTTAAATATTGGTGCGGGTAGAATCGTCCCGCAAGAACTGGTGCGAATCTCAGATGCCCTAGAAGATCGCAGCCTTATGACTAATGAGGCTTTGCTCAAAACATTTGCGGCAGTGAGAGAGGCTGGCAGCAAGTTGCATCTGATTGGATTATGTTCTGATGGTGGCGTGCATTCTCATATCGATCATCTGATTGGATTGCTAGAGATGGCAAAAGCTGAATCGATGCATGATGTTTGCCTCCATGTAATTACCGATGGGCGGGATACCTTACCCAATTCTGGCGTGAGCTATGTGCATAAGTTGCAACAGCAGATCGATCGAATCGGGGTGGGGCGGATCGTGACGGTCAGTGGTCGCTATTACGTGATGGATCGCGACAGACGCTGGGATCGTGTGCAGAAAGCCTATGAAGTCTTGACCAGTAATGATCTAATTGATGATCGATCGGCAATCGATCTGCTCGAAACTGCTTACACGCAAGAAGTTACAGACGAGTTCATTCCGCCGACTCGGATCGCCGCAGGCGCGATCGAATCAGGTGATGGCATTATTTGTTTTAACTTTCGCCCCGATCGATCGCGCGAGATTGCTCAGGCATTTATGTCGCCCAGCTTTAATGGTTTCGATCGATCGCAAATCACACCACTGCACTACACCACTTTCACCCAATACGATTCCAGCTTGCCTTTGGCAGTGGCTTTTCTGCCCCAAAATCTCGATAATATGCTGGGTAAAGTGATCGCCGATCATGGACTAAAACAACTTCGCGCTGCCGAAACTGAGAAATATGCCCATGTCACCTATTTCTTTGACGGTGGGCAAGAAGAACCAAGTACAGGTGATGAGCGCATTCTGGTCAATAGCCCGATGGTTTCAACCTACGACCAAGCTCCTGCGATGTCTGCTCAGGAATTGACGAAGGTGGCAATCGCCGCGATCGACAAACACATTTACTCGCTGATCGTGATCAACTACGCTAATCCTGACATGGTAGGTCATACAGGTAACTTCGACGCAGCAATCAAAGCAATTTCTTTTGTTGATAAGTGCTTGGGCGAATTAATTTCCAGCGTTAATACTGCTGGTGGCGTAGCGATCGTCACCGCCGATCATGGTAATGCTGAACAGATGTGGGATGAACATCATAATCCTTGGACTGCTCACACCACCAACCCCGTGCCCTTGATCATCGTCGAAGGCGAAGTCTTAAAAATCCCTGGACATGGTGGCGAAGTAAGACTGCGTGAACATGGTCGCCTTGCTGATATTGCCCCAACAATTCTCGATATTCTCCAGATCCCCAAGCCCGCCGAAATGACGGGTGAATCACTGCTCGAAGCCAGCGATTATCAAGTCAGCAAGCAGCGATCCCCAATGAAATTAAGGGTTTAACAAACCATCCCACTTCACCAAATCAGTTAAAGTAGTTTTGTCCTTGGTTTGATATATCTATGAGTTTACTGATCTCCGATCGCGTTCTTGAAGAAATCAACATGACCGATAGTGAGTTATGGCTAGAACTCGTGATCCTGCTATTTCAACAGAAGCGGATTAGCATTGGCAGAGCTAGCCGACTTGTAAACATGCATCTGCTCCAATTTCAGCACGAATTGGCAATTCGCAAAATTTCTGTTCACTATGATGTCACAGATTTTGAAGCTGACCTTCAGGCTTTACGGGAAGCAGGCAGACTGTGATTGTCGTTAGTGATACTTCACCTATTACTAATCTAGCGGCTATTGGGTATTTAGATCTATTGCGAGAGCTATACGGCACGATTGTAATCCCACAAGCTGTTTACCAAGAAATGACTCGTGGTGGAATTTCGATTCCAGGGGCATTAGAAGTACAAACACTTAATTGGATCGAAACACAGCAAGTTACCAACCAGTCTCTTGTCTCATTGCTGCAAATTCAGTCCAAACTAGATCCAGGGGAGTCAGAAGCAATCGCTCTGGCAGTCGAGTTACAGGCTGATTGGCTATTAATCGATGAGGAACTAGGGAGAACAGCATCCAAAGATTATGGACTCAGACTTGCAGGAGTGTTGGGTATTTTGATTGAAGCCAAGACTCAGGGACTTATTGCACAAGTTAAACCGATTCTTGATGACTTGATTGTAAAAGCTGAGTTTTGGGTATCCCAGTCACTATATCTACGTGTGCTGCAAGTAGCAGAAGAAAAGGCTTGAATTAATGCGGAACGGGGGACTTGAACCCCCAAGCCTTGCGGCACATGTACCTGAAACATGCGCGTCTACCAATTCCGCCAGATCCGCATTTTTTGATTCGCAACGACTAAAATCGCTGCGGTTATCAATAGTACAGTATTTGTCTAACTATTCGATCGACACGCCAGATTATTTTGAGCTAGTCAAACAGCGATCGCTTTTTTTTAGAAAGTTTCGGCGATGAATCTGCGATAATATCGAATAATCTACACTATTACACTAGGATTACCGTTATATGACATTACGTTTAGGCGATGTTGTCCCTGACTTCTCGCAAGCATCGACACAAGGCACAATTAACTTCCACGAATGGATTGGCGATCATTGGGCAATCTTATTTTCTCACCCCAAAGACTTTACGCCCGTCTGCACAACTGAATTGGGTGTAGTAGCTAAACTAAAGCCCGAATTTGATAAGCGCAATGTCAAGGCGATCGCACTTAGCGTCGATGATGTTGACTCACACAATGGCTGGGCTGGTGATATTGAAGAAACTCAAGGTACGGCGCTCAACTATCCGATCCTAGCGGATAACGATAAAAAGGTGGCTGAGCTGTATGACATGATTCACCCCAACTCTGCTACTGGCAACACTCTAACTGTACGCTCCGTATTTGTAATTGACAACAATAAAAAACTACGGCTAACTCTCACCTACCCCGCTAGTACTGGGCGCAACTTTGACGAACTCCTACGTGTAATCGACTCACTCCAACTGACCGACAAATATGGTGTTGCGACCCCTGCCAACTGGACAGATGGGGCTGATGTTGTGATTGTGCCTTCAATTTCCAACGAAGAAGCAACACAGAAATTTCCCAAAGGCTTTAAAGTCGTTAAACCATACCTGCGGATGACTCCTCAGCCGAATAAGTAAGTTATTTAACTTAAACAGAAACTCGGTAGTTTTCTCTAACAAGACTACCGAGTTTTCATTTTGATTACCAGCTATCTTCTGCAACGCCATTGCGTTCCCAGATTTCCAGATTAAGCTCTTCAAGATAGATTAATGCGCTCTGGATCTGCGGATTTGAGCCATACAATTCAAGTTAAACCAACCATCTTGTCTGGCATTTTCGCCCAACAAAGCCGATGTAAGATGTGATCCAAATAACCAATAGCTGTGATCTGTGTCAGATATGCCAAGTTTAAATCAGCGGATTCGTGAGTTTTATGATGCTTCTTCTAGCCTTTGGGAGGGAGTTTGGGGTGAACATATGCATCATGGCTATTACTATCCTGGCGAAAATGGTCGGAATAAAAATCGTCGCCAAGCCCAGATCGATTTGATTGAAGAATTAATCCTGTTGGCACAGCTCAAATCGCCTACAAATATTTTGGATGCAGGGTGTGGCATTGGTGGTAGTTCAGCATTTTTAGCACAGAAGTTTGGGTCGAATGTGACGGGGATCACGCTCAGTCCCGTTCAAGCTGCCAGAGCTACAGCAAGATCGATCGAATTGGGACTAGGGCAAAAGTTGCATTTTCAAGTTGCTGATGCGCTCGATCTGCCATTTAGTCACGAACAATTCGATCTGGTGTGGTCGCTAGAGAGTGGCGAACATATGGCGGACAAACAGAAATTCTTGCAAGAATGCTACCGAGTCCTTCAGCCTGGTGGAACTTTGATATTTGCGACTTGGTGCCATCGCGACACGCAGTTCAAGCCGCTCACTGCCACAGAACAAAGACACTTGCAGCGAATTTATGATGTTTACTGTCTGCCCTATGTGCTCTCTCTGTCTGATTACGCATCGATCTTCCAAACTATCGGCTTCCAAAATCTCAGTACCACTGACTGGTCAGAAGCGGTTGCGCCGTTTTGGGATGAAGTGATTGACTCGGCTTTAACTCCAGAGGCGGTTTTTGGTGTGCTTCGATCGGGTTTAAGCACAATTAATGCGGCTTTGTCACTGCGGCAAATGTCACGCGGCTATGCTGATGGGCTGGTCAAGTTTGGCGTGCTGATTGCGACAAAACCGTAAGATTCGGCAACATATTCGCAACATCTAAGATAGAAGCGAAGTCATAAACTCAAAGTCTCAAAGATTTAGGTAAACATGAAGATCCGATCTGCGAATACCACAGGACAGGTAGAAGTAAATGTGATTCCACTGTTGGATGTTGTGTTTTCGATTCTAGCGTTCTTTATTTTGCTGACGGCGGGACTAGTCGCGCCACAACGGATTGGCATCGATCTGCCGCAGGTGAATGATACACAAGCTAGCCAAGATGCTGTTAACCAACCGCAACCAGAAATGTTAGTTGTGACTCTTGATAAAATGGGGAAAACTCGGCTTGAGAATCAACTAATTGAGCCGACGGCATTGGCAACAGAAATCAAATCTTTTATTAACAAGTATCCCAAAGGATTGGTGGTGCTAAATGCTGAAGATCCATCTGTAAGCTATCAACTAGTAATTAACCAAGTCGCGGATTTACGCCGCGTGGCGGGAAATCGAGTCGCGATCGCCACATCTAAGTCCTAGTTTTATCTTGTTGGACGAGAAAGAGGATCGATCTATGTCAGCGATTTTTAAAGATACTTTCTGGTTATTTCTAGCTGCTTCGGCAACGGCTCATGCTGTGCTTTGGTTCGTCATACCCAATCCACTCAAGCAAGCCACAAAACCCCAGCAAATCGAAGTTTTATCGACAATTCCAGTCGTGACTTTACCTGCTCAACCCCAACTAAAAGCTCAATTAAATTCGATCGATAAAAAATCTAATCTGACAACACTCAAATCACAGCAAATCACTCAACCAGTAGAGAAAACTCTAGTCGATCGAAAACCTGTAAAGGATGATTCTAACAAGCTCGATCGAACTTCTAAACCTCCAGCCAAACCTATAACCAAACCTATAGTAAAAGCCCCAAACAAAAATACAGAAAAAAAATCAGACGAAGCCAAAAATCAAAACCCTCAGAAGTCAGAATCGATCGATCGAAGTAACGACAGTAAATTAGCAGAATCGCCAGAACCAGATCCAAATATCGCGCAAACTAGTCCTAAAGATAATCCCAAACCAGACGATCCCATCTCATCTAAAGGATCATCAGATGTTGCAAATATTTTTAAACAATATAGTGGCAATATATCTTTGCGAAGAATTGCACCACCGTCTGCGATCATCTCAGCCAGCCAAATTGAGCCAGATATAGAATGGATTTCACCTAAATTAGATGGCATTGGTAACGCTAAAGGGACTGTTAGTGTTGCACTTTTAGTCACACCTGAAGGGAAAGTCGATCGACAACTGATCGAACGTAGTGGAGTCGAACAATTAGACAAGATTGCCAGTCAAACTGTTGAAGGATATTACGACAAGTTTAAGCCATCAAAGGATGGTAAGTATCGGTATGTGATCATTGAATTCAAGTTTCCGATCGCTTCTTAAATTAATTTGCATCGGTGTTTAATCAAACAAATTAATTAGCAGAAATATGTAGAAAGCTTTAATCAAGAAGTTTAGATTTTTTTATTTAAAACAGATCATATTAGTCCATATTTTCGCTATTCTGAATTAGTGATAATTTTATTAATCCTATGACCGACATTGCAACTGTTCCTCTAACAGGTAAGGCGCTACTTCAAAAAGCAAAAGAATTTAACCATTTGCCAAAGCGTGAACAAGCTAAACGTTGTGGATATGCTTCTCGGAATAAAGGCAATCTAGAACGGGTCAATTTGACTGAGTTTTATGAGGCTTTGATCGCGGCGCGGGGATATTCTCTCGACCCTGAGCAACCAAAAGATGGACGTGGACGGGAGCCAACCTATCGTGTTAGTGTTCATAAAAATGGTCAAATAGTTATAGGTTCAACCTATACCCAATCAATGGGTTTAAATCCTGGAGATGAATTTGAGATCAAACTTGGCTATAAGCATATTCATTTGATTCAAATTACTGATGAGATCTCAGATAAAAAATTAGGTAATAAATTAGGTGACCAATTAAATGATCAAGTTGAGCAAGCAAAGGCTTCCTAGATTTATTTGATGCAGGTCGATCGACTTTTACTGATTGCACTTTCTAGTCTCAGACCTAATGTGCCGCCTGATTTTAAGTTACCTTGTTAATACTTGCTTGAAATAAATTTGATGAAACTTGTTGATACTCACGTTCACATCAACTTCAAAGATTTTCTGCCCGATCTTGAAGCTGTTAGAGCCAGATGGCAAATTGCAGGCATTACAAAATTAGTGCATTCTTGTACATCGCCTGATGAATTTATAGAGATTCAGTCAATTGTCGATCGATTTCCTGAAGTAAGTTTTGCCGTAGGACTGCATCCACTCAATGATGATTTAGGTGAGCATGGTTGGCAGCCCCAAATCGCTGAGCAGATTCACGATCTAGCTAAGAGCGATCGACGGGTGGTGGCGATCGGGGAAATGGGGCTAGATTTTTACAAAGCTGACAATCATGAAGAGCAAATCAAGGCATTTCGGGCGCAGTTAGCTGTGGCTAGAGCCTTGGATTTACCCGTAATTATTCACTGCCGCGATGCTGCGATTACAACTCGTGAGGTGTTGGAGTCATTTAATGCTGAAGATCTCGATCGACCCGTGCGTGGGGTAATGCATTGCTGGGCGGGGAATCCTGAAGAAACACAGTGGTTTCTCGACCTCGGGATGTACATCAGCTTTAGCGGTGTGGTCACGTTTAAAAACGCTCAGATTTTGCAAGAGTCAGCCAAGATTGTTGCGGTCGATCGGCTGTTAGTTGAAACCGACTGTCCTTTTCTTGCGCCAATGCCGAATCGGGGCAAGCGGAATGAGCCTGCCTATGTGGTCAAAGTTGCCGAAAAGCTGGCAGAACTGAGAAACGAAGATTTATCGACTTTAGCGGCACAAACCACCCAAAACGCCTACAAGTTGTTTAATTTGCAGGATTAGACCTCTCCTCGCAAGAAGAGGAGCAAGATTTATGATTCAGTTTGAACAAATTCCGCTCCTAACCCCGTCCTCGCGAAGCAGGGCGGGGTTAGGAGCGGTCAGGGTTTTGAGGTCGATCGAGCTTCCTAATTAAGAATCT
>ENA-ORBV01010323-ORBV01010323.1-microbial-mat-metagenome-genome-assembly--contig:-NODE-10323-length-14989-cov-34.171875_pt1 | contig 14989 bp, 15 predicted proteins | sample MGYA00237777_ERZ505514 | MGnify/ENA primary metagenome ERZ505514 (study PRJEB26160, sample SAMN06269048) | microbial mat metagenome | isolation source: Oligotrophic lake microbial mat | place... | reverse complement strand
TGATCTAAGGTTCTTTCAAACACGCCTTAATCAGAACGAACGGTGGCTTGTTTTTACAGAAAGTGGTTTACACTCCCTGACCAGCGCGGTGGGGCAGACATTCCTGTCTGTCATCGCGTTCCACGCGATATCGAAGTTCAAACGACATGGAATGCCGTGACAGACAAGAATGTCTGCCCCACCGGATTTGGTTAATCGTCAATCATTACGACTTGACCTCCCGCAATTGTGAATGTCGCCGTTTGTCGCTACGTTGCCCCGCCGCAAAAGGAGTTGCATGTCATCGCAGTCCATTCGTCTGGGCATCATCGGCGCCGGTTGGCCGGGGCGCAAGCACGCCGAGGGCGCTAAGCAGAGCGGCGGGTATCGCGTGGCGGCGGTGGCTGATCTCATTCCCGATCGTCGCAAAGCGATCGCGGCCAAGTTCGGCGGCGCGAAGGAATTCGAAGACGCCGACGCGCTTCTAAAATCCGCCGACATTGAAGCCGTCACCATCGCCGTGCCGAATCATCTTCATGCCGCCATCGCCATCGCGGCGCTCAAGGCCGGCAAACACGTGCTGATCGAGAAGCCGCCGGCCAACACGACCAAGGACGCCCGCAAAGTTTCCGCCGCCGCTGTCAAAGCCGGCAAGATCGTGCTTTACGGTCTGCAGCGGCGCTTCGGCCCGGCAGAGCAGGCGGCCAAGCTCGCCATCGGCAAAGGTTACGCCGGCGGCATCTATCATGTGCGTGCCGCATGGCTCAGAACGCGCGGCGTGCCTGTCGGCACCGGCTGGTTCACGCAAAAGAAAAACAGCGGCGGTGGCGCGATGATGGACCTGGGCATTTCCATGCTCGACCTCGCCTGGTTTCTTTTGGATCAACCCAAACCCGTCGGCGCCTTCGCCGTCACGCATCGCAAGCTCGCCGGCGCGGGAACCAGCGGCGCGCCCAGTGCGGGCGGGTTTGATGTCGAAGACGCCGCGTTCGCCATGCTGACATTTGAAGGTGGCGCGACACTCGAGCTGTCGGCGAGTTGGGCGCTCAACCAGCCGCCGCAACAACAGGGCACGCTCTGCCGGCTGTTCGGCGAAGGCGGGTGCGTCGACGTCTACACGCCCGCCGGCGCCGTCATCTACCGCCAGTTTGATGCCAAAGGCCAGAGTAAACCCACGCAACTCAAACCGCCGCGCTTGGGCGGGCATGCGGGGTTAATGCGGCACTTCCGCGAGTGCATCCTCGGCAAAGCCATCCCCGCCGTCGGCGCCCGCGAAGGCATCGTGTTGATGGAGATGATCGAAGCAATCTACAAATCGGCGGCGACGGGGAAAAGCGTGGCGATCGGTTAATGATTCAAATAGCCGGTGGGGCAGACATTCCTGTCTGTCACCGACATTCCATGCCGTATGATCTTCGGATCGCGTGGAACGCGATGACAGACAAGAATGTCTGCCCCACCGATTCCTCACCCACCGATTCTTCAGAGTGCCGAAATATCGTGCCTAATTAATCGTCAATCGTTAATCGTTACCACGCATTCGCGCAACCAGGCCGTTCCGCCAATCACCCTTCCGCCCCACCCAGTTCGCGCGATTCGAACAGCAGCATGCCCACCGCCAGCGCCGCCGTGGCGTAACACAGGGCGTAGGCCAGGCTCATTCCGGTGTCGGCCCAGATGCTGCTGAGCCAGACGGCGTTGTTGTCGCCGCTGAATACGCTGCGCGGCAAACCCAACCCGGCGAACGTTTCCGACCAGCGTACTTTCGCGTAAACGCTTTTTCCGCGGATATCAAAGATGCTGAGGTATGGCAGGATGGTGTTCATCACCTCGGCCACGCTCTTGGCCAGCCCGCCGCGGGTGGCGACGGCGATATCGAGAAAGCGCGTCAGGTTGCCGGCGATATAAAGCAGAATGACCACCGGCAGATTCACCACCAGCGACACCCGAGTGCTGATCGCCACACTCACCGCTGCCAAAACCGCGATCTGCATCCATGTGGTGAACAGGCTGGGAATGACGCCGAAAAGGTGCATCGTCCGATACCCGCGGATCATGGCAATTTCGCCCTCATCCACGCTGCGCGAACTCAGTTGGTAGTCGGTCGGTATGCGAAACCACACACAAAGCGCCAGGATCAACCCCAGCACCGCCACCGCCAGAAAAGCCGAAAACAGAATGCCGAGATACTTGCCCAGCAGCACTTCCCACCGCCGGACGGGCTTGCTCATGAGGGTGAGCATCGTACGGTCTTCAATTTCTTCGTAGATCGATTTGCTGGTGGCGAATAACGTCGCGACGAGGACGGGCAGCAGAATAACATCCAACCCCACGGCCTTATACATCACCGCGTCTTCGCCGAGCGTGAAAAACGGCAGCAGCGCAAACACCATCAACACCGCCGCCCCGATGCCGATGAGCAGCGAATAGATCGGCTGACCGACCGCTTCACGAAACGTATGCCGAGCGATGACGAAGGTTCGATACATAGCTTATATTTCCGCCACCGACCCTGCGCCGGCGGGCCGGGGAGTCTATCCGGGGCTGAGTTCCGAATCCAGAAACGGTCCGATCGTCAATGCCGAATGCAGAAATATCCGAACTCCCCGGTGGCGGGGAGCTGTTTTTGTTCGACGTCCTGGATGTGGCCGGTCATTTTCTGTGACACGTCGGCGAAGAGGTGGGACATTTGATCGTCCGGGCCTTCCATCACCAGTTCAACCCGGCCGTCGGGGAGGTTTTTGACGTAGCCTCGGACATCGTAGCGAATCGCCAGGTTTTTTACGGTGTAACGAAAACCGACGCCCTGAACTTTTCCGCTGAAGTAGCAGGCTTTGCGATGCATGGTTCGATCTCCGGGATTATGTGGTCGACCTCGCGCAGTATAGCGACCGTGATGCCGCGGTCGATAGAAAAATCAATCTTGCGCGTGCTCGTCGACGGCGTTTTTGGCCAATTCGCGAATGTAGGCCTGATAGGCCGAATCAACCTCTTCCAGCGTCGTGCCCAGGTAATGTTCCAGCATGGGTCGAACGGCGCGCGGGTTGAAGCTGCCGTCGATCCGTTTCGGCCCGCCGATGGAGTGCGCCAGCGTGCCGGCAACGGCGTCGGCCAGCATGCGATTGAGCGCGGCGCGATAGCGCCCGCCGGCGCCGTCGGTCAGAAACCGCGCGAAGGCCCAGTTCTGCGCGTAGAACGCCTCAATCTTTTCCGCCGGCTCGCCGACCACGTCGCCGGCGTGCATGCTCACCAGTTGAGGTAGTGACCAGAGGCTGTTTTTCTCAATCGCATCGCGCAATTTCTGTGACCGCGAGACATTTCTCAGCATATTCCACCGCGGGAGGTTGCTGTCCCAGGAGATGTTCTCAAACGTCGTGGCGATTCCTTCTTCAAGAAATGGGGGCAGGCGGTCTTTGAAATGCCGGGCCACGAACTGGTGCCACCCTTCATGCGCCGCCACGGCAAACGTGCCACTTTCGCCGATGTAGTAAGCGACAAAAAAATCGCGAACGGTGTACCCGCCACGGTTAATCTGCAGATAAATCGCTGCATCGTTGCCGGTACGCTGGCGGGTGAACTCGGCCCACTGCCGGCGGTTGGCAAAGATGTAGCAATCCATCGGCCGCGGATCGATTTTTGCGGTGGGCGCAAGGCGGCGGTATTGCGTGAGCGCGCCTTCCATCACCTGCGCCAGGCGCTGGTTAAAGTCCGGATCGTTCATCGTGGTGTAAAGCGTGAAATGGGCCGTCTTGAGTACGGTTCCCGAAGAACCCCACCTTTGCTCGGTGAGCTGGACCGACTCGTTGGGACCGGTCGCGCCGCTCGTTGATTGCGAACTCGCGCATCCGACGACGAGCAACGCCGCAAGCGGGAGAAGGTAAATCAGAGATTGCGTTTTACGACACTGCACGTACTCTCCAAATGAATGCATGCCCCTCGCGTTGACATCATCAGCATCGGTTGTCTGAGTCGCAACCGTCTTTGGAACGAAGCAGCGGCCACGCGCACGCCCCACTCCACGACAAGCCTTATTCGCATCGGCTCGAAGACCATTCTGATCGACCCGGGGTTACCCGGCACGATTCTCGTCGCTCGGCTGAACGAGCGCACCGGCCTGAAGCCCGAGGCGGTGGATGTGGTGTTTCTCACCAACTTCCGCCCGTCGCATCGTGCCGGCTTGGCGGTGTTCGAGCACGCGCAATGGCTCATCGGTGAAGTGGAGCAGGAATCGGCCAAGGCGCGACTTCAGGCCTTGATTGATGAAGCGCCCGAAGAAGATGACGATCGGCAGCACATGCTGCGCGAGCTCGAACTGCTGGGCCGATTCCGCCCCGCGCCTGACAAGCTCGCCGACGGCGTCGACCTGTTTCCGCTGTTCGGTTACACCGCCGGCACATGCGGGCTGCTGATCGGTTCGCCGACGGTCTCGACACTCATCGCCGGCGATGCCGTTCCTTCGCTCGACCACTTTCTGGCCGGCCAGGTGCTGCCCGATAGCCAGGATATCCAGGCGGCGCAGGAATCGTTGCGCGAGGTTTACGAGATCGCCGATTTGATCGTCCCCGGCCACGACAACTGGTTCATCAACCCGCGGATGATGGGAATGTAGGAAGTGTCGAGTGTCGAATCTGAACGATTTTCCGATCCGACGTGTGTCACTCGCGACTCGTCACTTTCCATTCGTCACTTTCTCCGCTGTTCCAGCATCCACTGCATCAGCGCCGGATCGCGATACGCCACGGTCCAGACGTTATGCCCCACTCCGCCGGGCGAGGTGAGTTTGGCGTTGCCGCCGGCGGCATTGATGCGCTTGACCATTTCCTTGCTGGCGCCGCTGCTCACGGCCCAATCCAGTGAATAATGCCAGCACCAGATGGGCGTGCCGGTAAGCATGCTCACGCCGTCGTAAAAGGAATAACCGCACATCGGCACGAGCGCGGCGAAGCGGTCGCGGTACTTGGCACCGATGCGCCAGGTGCCGTATCCACCGGTGGAAAGCCCGGTGAGCATCACGCGGTCGGGGTCGATGCTGTATTTACGTTTGGCTTGCTCCAGCGCCGTGATGGCAATTTTCTCTTGCTCGGCGTTGTCCCAGCCGCCGCCGTTGCATTGGGGGAAGACGACGATGAACGGAAAGTTGTCGGCGTTCTTGGCGGCTTCCGGGCCGATGCCCACCGTGGTGCAGGCGCGCCCGTCGCTGCCGGCCTCGAAGCGGCCGTGCAGGAAGACGATCGCGGGATACTTCTTCTGCGGCGAATAGCTCAGCGGCACGAACACGGCAAACTGCCGATCGCCGAAGCCTTCGAGCTTTTCATAGATGAAGCCGGTGCCGGTTTTGGCCCGGGTATTGGTTTCGTTGATCTTGCCCGACGACGAGCAGCCAACACCGATCGCAACCATCAACAACGGAAACACGACGCGAATCAAACGCATTCGAACGCTCCTTCCAGAATCCTCGAAACACAACACCCTGACACCCGCCAAGCCGCAGAATCAAACCAAGACGAGCCATCAATTGCAAGACGCGCAGGTGTAAAGCTCCACAAGCTGGAGGCTTGCGCCCCGGATGATTTCGGCAAGTTGCGCTCGTAAACTCAAGGGCGCTCCCCTTGCCGCGCGGTCAACATCCCGCACAATCTCTTCCCATGGCTCGATTGCGCGATCTGACGCATGTGATGAAAACCGTCGGCCTGGTGCAGTTCGTAGGGCGCGTCTGGAAAGAAACGCTCGACGACAGCGTATTTACCTGGGCGGCGGCGCTGGCGTATGCGTGGATGTTTGCGATTTTTCCGTTCCTGATATTCCTGCTGGCGCTGCTGCCGTTCATGCCGCCGCAATACAAGGGGTCGGTGGAGAAGCAGATTGATGAGCAAATCGCCTACGTCGCCCCCAGCGCCGCCGGCGACTCGCTTCGATCGGCGCTGAAAGAGCTACTCGACGAAAACCGACAGACTGCGGGACTATTGAGCGTCGGCATCCTGCTCGCCCTCTATGCCGCCAGCGGCGGAATGAATGCGACCATGGCCGCGCTCGATCGGTGCTACGACATCGAGATCGGGCGAAGATTCATGGTGCAGCGTTCCGTGGCGGCGGTGCTGACCATCGGCGTGGCGACCTTGATCATTCTGGTGCTGTGCCTGGTCCCAGTAGCCACACAAATCGTAAGTAATCCAAGCATCAAAACGTATTTGAATTTGGAAGGAGCCTGGGGAGTGGTATTCAATTTCTCCCGGTATTTCATCGCGCTGATGCTCTGTTTGACGATTCTTTCGCTGGTCTACCACTTCGGCCCGAGCGTGCGATCACACTGGACGTGGATTTCACCGGGCTCAATATTCGTGGTCGTGGTGTGGGCGATTCTGGCGTTCGCATTCCGCTACTACATCGACAACTTCGCCGCCGCCAGCTACGCCAAAACCTATGGCGTGGTGGGATCGATCGTGTTGCTGCTGATGGTGCTGTACGTCGATGCGATCGTGCTGCTGATTGGCGCGGAAATCAACAGCGAGATCGATTTCTCGGTGCTGGGCTTAAACAGCAGCGCCAACCGCACCGGCGCGACGATCGTGCGCGAGAATCTGTCGACGCGTGAGAAGTTGATGCTGCTGGACATCCAGCGCCGCCGGCCGGGCGCGACGGCGATGGCCGCCATGGCCGCCGCCGGAAAGCCCCCGCCGCCCGACGCGCCCGATCCGGCGGCGCAGGGGGCGGTTTATCCGATGGAGGAGAAGAACCTGTAGATCAGAAGTTCTTGGTTCAAAAGGTTCTCGGGTTCTGATGGCTTTTGGTGGGCAGACATTCCTGTCTGTCACGGCATTCCATGCCATGCGAAATTAGGTATCGCGTGGAACGCGATGGCAGACAGGAATGTCTGCCCCACTGTTGTCCCGAATGTCTACCCCGCTATATTTTACTTCAGTGTTACTTCACCGCCACGCGCCAAATGTTCCATTCACCGCCGCGGTTGCTGCGGAAATAGATGTAGCTGCCGCCCGGTTCCCAGGTGGGGCAATCGTCGTGGCTGCCGTTGGTGGTGATCTGGATCGGTTGCTCGGGGCGGACTAAGTCCAGCACCCACACGTCGAGATTATTGCGTTTGTCTTCATCCACGCCGCGGTCGCTCACGTAGGCGATCTTGCTGCCGTCTTTGTTCCACACCGCGTCGAATTCATCCACATCCGGCGTGTTGGTGAGATTTTCCGGAACCCCGCCTCGATCGCTCATGCGGTAGAGGTCGCGCTTGCCGGTCTTTTCGTTAACGGCGGCGAACAATATTGAATCGTTCTTCGGATTGATACGCGGCTGCGTTCCGCCCACTTGCGTCAGATCAGTCCGGCTGACGGTGCCGAGCTGCGTCGAAAAAATGCGCGGGTCGGGACGGGTATCGATCAATGATTGATAGAACAATCGCGGCTTGGCATCGCTGTCGAGGTTGGGCCAAAGATCATTACTTTCGCCACTGGTGAGGTTGGTCACACCGGGCGCGCCGACCGCCGACATCGTCCACACGCTCAACCGCCGGCCGGCGCGGTTACTTGAGAACACGATCGTCTCACCGCCTGGCGAGAAGGAAGGCGTGAGGTCGAGCGATTTGCCGTCGGAAAGGAATTCCACTCCGCCGGTGGCATCGACTTTAGTGGTGAGCATCTGCGACCGAAAATCGCCCGCCTCGCGACCCAGATTGAGCGTGGTGAACAGCAGCCGGCTGCCGTCGGGCGCAATGGTCATGCTGTCGATCTGCGTGCCTTTGGGCAGGCGCGTCATCTGCACCGGCGGCTCATTGCTGGAACTTTCTGATGTATCTTTGGCGGCAATCGTCGCCACGCGCGTCGGCGTGGCCAGCCAGCCTTCATCCGACCGCTTCATTTCCGGCTTGAGCAGGCTCACCGGCATGGTGAGAATTTCTTTGAGGTTGACGCTGTATTCGGTTTTGCCACCGTCCCAACCGATATTAACGTTGGCCGGATACCACTCGCTGGTTTCGGTTTTCTTTAACGCGGTGGCCATGTAGGTCTTGAGCTCGCCGGCATCATTGGTCGGCGGGAACGACAGCTTGACGCTGGTTGTGCCCGAAGCGTCACGCGGCAACTCGCGGCCGTCGATCGTCACGACGCCGCCCGGTGGATCGGTAAGGATTTTCACGATCTTGCTCTTGGCCAGCAGATCGACCAGATAATCGGTTTTCCCGTCGTCCCAGCTAATGGTCTGCTCGATCGGATCGAACCCGGCCTTGACCACTTTCACCGTCTGCGGCACGTAGGCATTGCCATCCACGTCATATGGAAACGCCCGCTCGCTCAGCACGAGAGGGCTTGTCCCCACGCTTTCGCCGTCGATAAACACCTGCGCGCCCGGCGGGTTGGTGGTGAGGTTCACCGTCTTGCGCATGGGTTCGAGGCGCAGGTTGTAAACGGTTTCCGTCGCGGCCCAGGTGACGGTGGAATGCGCCGGAGCGAAACCCGGCCGTTCGGCGGTGAGGGTGTGCGTGTTCCAGTTGTTGCGCGCATCGACGGTGAATTCCAATTCCGTCGAATTGGTGCTCACCCGCTCCGGCCCCATCAGCCGGCCGTCGACGAGAATGGTGCCGGGAACAGGCAACACATTGATGGTCACACGCTTGGTTTGCGGCTTGAGCTCGACCAGCAGCGATGTCTTATCAAAATCCCGCGTGAGGTTGACGGTCTGCTCTTTGTACCCAAGCCGGCTCGCCTGCACCCTGCGGACATCGGTCTCGTTGTTAAAGGTAAACGTCTCGGTGATCGGCCCGCGCCCGCGATCGACTCCGTCGATTTTGATCAACGCGTCAGCGGGCTTGGTTGATACCGTGATCTCTTTCGAAACCGCGCAGCCGCAAACAACCATCGGAAGCAAGCTAAGAGCAATCCACAAACGATGCATCAGGGTCTCCAATCGACCCATGAGAATGCAGGTTCTGCCCGCGGGAAGCAAGTGCGCGGTGATTGCGCGACACAAGATGCGGTGGAGTAACGATTAACGATTGACGATTAAGGGTTGTGGTGGCACAGACACTCCTGTCTGTGCCACCATGTCTGCTGGCTCATTGCGCCACCACCTGCAGCGGCAGCGACGTTTCGGCGACGCGATTCGATTGCGTATCCACCATCGTCACCTTCAACACATAGCGGCCCATCGTGAGGTTGGATGGAAACTTGATCAGCTTACGCACGAAAAAATCGTGCCGCCGACTGCGGCTGGTGTCGGCGATGGTGGCGGGGGAATCGGTGAAAACCTGCGGGCCCATTTCGTGGAACAGTGCTACTTCCATGCTCAGATTGGTTTCCCACATTTGCTCGGTGTTCATTTGGGACGAAAAATTTTCGATCTCGCAGTAAATGATCGCCGGCGTTTCTTTGCCAGCGATCAGGCGGGCGTCCATCGTCTCATAGCGACCGAATCCCTCGACGCGTTTGGCCAGCGCCAGCGTGGGCACGGTCAGCTCGGCGCTCGTTTTCAAGCGATCGGATAGCTCGACGATCGGCCGAATTTTCTCCGCGATCATGAGATTACCGTCGCGGCGTAGGGTGGAGCGAACGTTGCTCAGGCCGTCGAGAATGGCGGTGACCAGCTCGCGGTCTTCCTGCGGCAGCGTGGCGATCGAGGCGAGGTTGGGCACCTGCTCGTCCTGCAGAAACAACAGCATCTGATATTCAAGGTGACCGGCGACATCACGCGGATTCTCTTTGACACGCTTCGTCAGTTTCGCCGACAACACGCTATCGGCCGGCCCGTTCTTCGACGGCATGAGCGACAGCGGAGCATCCCGCGCCACGCGCTCAGGCGTCACGGCGGCGACGGTGGTCTTGTCGATCACGTCGGCCAACTCCAGCGGAAGATTGGATGCATCCGAAAAAGTCTGCGTATCCGCTGGCCCGGTGGCGGCGGGGTCGCGGTTCGGCCGCGGCTCAGATTTGCCGATCGCCTCGGCGGGCTTGACGCGACTATCGTCATGCGCTCCCAGCGAAAGTTGAAACTCCCGCGGGTTCAACCACTGCACCGCCGATGCCCGGAACGGCGACGCTTCGGCACTTCGCTGCGCCAGCAACGCTTCGAGCGATCGCGCATACGATTCGCTTTTGCGGCGTAGCGCCTCGATGGCAATGGCCGGATCCTCCGGCAGAACCACCGCCGTATCGCGCTTGGCGTTGTCGACGGCAAGCTGCTCGATGAAGGGCTGCGCGGTCGTCGGTTTCCCGTCGGGCGACGCACGATCGGCCGGCCGATGGCGGTGGGCTTGTTTGGGCACCAGTGAAAGGCAACCGGACGATGTAATAATGGCGGCAGCAGCGCACGCAGCGGCGAGGGGTCGTCTGACCATAGCTTCATCCCTGAATGTGACGACACGGCGCAATCCATTACGCCAGTGCACAAGTATAAGTCGCCCGAGTGCGACCGCAAGTTGTCTAAGTTGAAGGTCGCAATCAGCCAATCGCCGCCGCGAAAATGCCGGTGGGGCAGAAATTCTTGTCTGCCTTCGCGTTCCACGCGAAAGTAAGTGTCAAGCGGCATGGAATGGCTTGGCAGACAGGAATGTCTGCCCCACGGGCAGAACGGGCCTATATTGGCTTCGTCGCGCGAATGATCCGATCGCGAACGGCCACCCACGCCGGTCGATCGGGCGGCAGTTCGATGTAGATGGCGCGAAGTTGCTGCGTATCGAGCAACCGGAGCCGCGCGTAAAAGTTGCGCGCGTAGGTTGCCGGGTCGAGCGTCACTTCGATGATCGCGGCATCGTTCAAATCGATCCGGGCGCGCTGCGCCAACTCATAGCCAAACGCCGGGGTGCGAGGCGCGTAGTGCGTCTCCTGCTGCCCGGGCGACCGCGCCGGCGTCGTCAGTTTGCTGACCACCGTTCCGGCTTCAACGGCACCAATCACCTCTTCAATCTCCTCGCGCGTGACGCCTCCCGGTCGCAAAATGCGCGGGCTGGAGGACGAAAGATCCAGCACCGTCGATTCAATCCCCACCGTGCACGGTCCGCCATCAAGAATGAGATCGACCGCATCACCGAGTTCGTCGCGCACATGCTGCGCTGTCGTCGGTGAAACGTGGTTCGATTTGTTCGCGCTCGGCGCCGCCACCGCGCCATCAAACGCCCGCAGCAATTCAACCGCGACCGGATGATTCGGAATCCGAATGCCGACCGTACTCAAGCCAGCAGTGACCAAATCGACGATGCTGCATTCCCCCTGCCTCGGTACCCTGGGGGAAGGCCGGGGAGGGGGCCTCTTCGACGGCGTAACGGATTGATTTTTCGGCAGAACAATCGTCAACGGCCCCGGCCAAAACCGCTCGGCCAGACACTGCGCAAAATCAGGCCAATGGGAGACGTAGCGCTTTGCCACTTCAACGGAATGAACATGCACAATAAGCGGGTTGGTGTTCGGCCGCCCCTTCGCCGCAAAAATCCGCGCGACGGCGGCGGCGTTCGTCGCGTCGGCGCCGAGGCCGTAGACCGTCTCGGTCGCAAACGCCACGAGCCGGCCGGCGCGAAGAAGCTCCACCGCGCGATCGATCAAACCAACTCCTCACTTTCCAGCCAAGCCTTCGCCGCCGGTGCATCAGAGCAAATTAAAAACACCTCCTGCACCGTTCCCGTACCCGTAAAAAGGCATTTCAGCCCCGCATCGGTCGGATACTGCACCTTAAAGCTCGGCGGCGTCTTCCCGCGGCGCACTTTAATGCGCCCCGGGACGATCCGCGTGACGTGCGGGCAGTCGTCAATGATCCGCTTAAGCAGCGCATCAAGTCCACCGACGCGACCGTGCTGTTTTTTGATCTTCCCGAACTTCACCCCTGCATCTTAGCCGCAGATGAACGCAGATGGATGCAGATGAAGAGTGGAGTGGAGCAATCTTGCAAAACAAAGTGTTTTTGAAAGCGATGCAAGCCTTACGATAGTGGACCCGCATTACCAGGATCAAACGCCAAATTTACGTCGCTCACCGTCCCTGCCAGTACCGACGTTGCTGTGCAACCAAGCCTTGCTCCCATCTGCGTGCATCTGCGTTCATCTGCGGCTAAAGTCAATATTCCATTTTTTTCAGGAGCTTGTCATGCCAACCGTAGGCGATATCGCACCCGATTTTGAGTTGATGACGCAGGACCACACCAAGAAGGTCAAACTGTCTGACTTGCGCGGAAAGACGGTCGTTCTGTTGTTTTATCCGATGGATTTTTCGCCGGTGTGTACCACCGAGCACTGTTCGTTCACAGAGGCATTCGCGCAGATTGCGCCGGACAAAGAAACGGTGGTCCTGGGCGTCTCCACCGACAGCCCATTCTGCCATGCTGCGTTCAAAAAGCAGTTCAACATCGCCTACGACCTGCTTTCCGACCCGACGCGGAAAATGGTGAAGGCCTACGGCATGTTTATGGGCGAAGAACCCTTCAACTGCGGCAAGCGCGGCACGGTGGTGGTGGGTAAAGATGGCAAGATCGCGGCCTTCGACGAGCAGCCGATTCTCGAACCGCGCAAGATCGAAAAAATCGCGGCAGCGGCGCGGCGATGAGGCCTGCTCCATCCGAGAGGTCGCCCACGAATCCACACGAATTGAACACGAATGAACAAGCACTTCAGTTTTGATTCGTGTTGATTCGTGAGGATTGGTGGGCGGTCTTGCTTCGCTTATCGGACAGCCGAAATTTTGGCTATTGGACGGGCGGGAGAGTGACCGATTCATCCGTCGCATCATGCGATGGTCGGACCGGTCTTATTTTCTTCTCGCTTTCTTCGCGGCGGCCATCGTCGCGCGCGGCGGCGTCAGCAGAATTGGCGTTGACACTCCGCGACCGCCGGTGCTGCCGACGATTGCAATCACCATGAGTAGTGTTCACGCGCTGGCGCCGCTGGTTTTTGCCGATTCCGCTCCGGCGCAAATTCAGCCCGCGGATGACGCGTTCATCGCCGAGTTGACGGAATTTGCGCTGGCCCGCCCGGAAGCGTTGGCGCACGTTGACGCGCCGGGTGCGTTTCATGCCTTCCCGATCGACCTGCAGACCGTCGGCATCAACCAACGCGTGCGACCATCTTCGACGCCGACCACGGTCGCCATTCCGCTCCCCCCGGCGGCAATCGGCGGCGCGTTGATCGCGGCGACCGTTCTCGGCCGGCCCCTGCTGGGAGCACGGCGGCGTCGCGCGGCGCGCACGTTTCGCTGATCCACAAGGCTCCGCCCACCCTTCTGCTACAATCTGTGGCGGATGAACATTGGCCCCCTCACGATCGATGCGCCGTTCTGTCAGGCCGGGCTTGCCGGCTACAGCGACCGCGCCATGCGCGTCGTCGCTCGGCGGCGCGGTTGCCCTTACGCGGTCACCGAAGCCCTGCTCGACACCATCATGCTCGCCGGCGGCGAGGGGTTGCGCAAGTCGATCGATACCAATGATGAAGATCACCCCGTTGCAGGCCAGATTATCGGCAGCGAAGCCGAGACGATGGCCCGCGCGGCCCACCTGCTTGAGCAGGCAGCCTACGACGTGATCGACCTCAATTTCGCCTGCCCGGTGAAAAAAATAAAAAACAAAGCAAGAGGCGGGCACATGCTGCGCGACATTTCGCGCGGCCACGCGATCCTCCGCGCCGTGCGCGATCGATTACCAAACGCGACCTTAAGCGTATCGCTCCGCCGGGCGTTTGATGATTCGCCCGATAACCGCGACGCCCTGTTCACCCTGCTGGATGAAGCCTGGAACCTCGGCTACGCCGCCGTGCGCGTCCACGGGCGGACGGTGGAACAGAAGTATCTCGGCCGAGCGAATTGGGGCATACTGCGCGAGGTAAAGCAGCGATACCCGAACAACGTGATCGTCGGTTCCGGCGACGTCTTCACCGCCGAGGACGCCGTGCGGATGCTCGCCGAAACCGGCGTCGATATGGTGTGGATCGCGCGCGGGGCGATCGGAAACCCGTGGATTTTTCGCGATGCACGGCGGCTGCTGGAGGGCGCAGCGGTCACGGGTCAGGGGTCAGCGGTCAGGATTCAGGAATCAGGAATCACCTCCGCCCTGAACCCTCAACCCCAACCCCTGAACCCTCCGACGATTCCCGAACAGCGCGCCGCCCTCACCGAACATTTCGAAATCGCCATGCAAATCCACGGCGAACAACTCGCCGGCCGGCGGATGCGCAAAATGGGCATCAAATACGCCCGCTTCCACCCGCAGGCGGCGGAGGTGAAAAAGTCGTTCATCGAAGTGCAAAGCCTGCGCGACTGGCAGGCGGTGCTCGACCGGTTCTACACGGGTGAAGGCAAGGGCATCTGGCCCGCAAAGACCGCGGCGGATGAAGTGAATGACGAGCCGGCGATGCAGAGTTGTGAGGCGGGATGAACGAGCACGAGCCCATTCTGAGTTACGCACCGCCCCCTGCGCGAAGTCCACGCCCATTCGGCGTGTGGTTAGCATGGGGAAGTTGCGCGCTGGGAATCGTAAATTTACTATGGATTCTCGTAGGATGTGCCGGTGGGCGATACTCGGGGAGTCCAGTACTGACGGCGTTAATTGCTGCCGGGGTATTGGCTTCGGCTCCGATTGGTGTCATCACCGGCTTATTCGCTGCCTCGTGTCGAGATCGGATTCGGCTTGGGTACGCGGGAGCCGCGCTCAATTTCCTGCCGGCTCTCTACGCGTTGGTTTATTTATTGGCAGTGAGCTGACGTGAACAATTTCCGTGCAACCGGACGGGGCGCTCGCGAGGTTGCGAGTGATCGTTCGGCCTTCGGATGCAATGCAGCCTTCACGCCCGCCCCGCCGCAAAACATTTTGACGTGTTGGCCTCGAAACCTTTAACCAGTGCAGACGAAGTAATCTCACCGCGCTTGAACACTCCGTGCGTTTGGTACTTTCTGCGCACCAACTTCAGTGTAGTGATCGTCTTTTTCACAAGGTCGACAATCCAATACTCGCTCACCCCGGCGGCGGCGTAATCGCGGCGCTTCCCGATGTAGTCGCGCTGCGGATCGTCCGGGCTGACGACTTCCATAACCAGATC
>ENA-ORBV01010321-ORBV01010321.1-microbial-mat-metagenome-genome-assembly--contig:-NODE-10321-length-14991-cov-5.248156_pt1 | contig 14991 bp, 17 predicted proteins | sample MGYA00237777_ERZ505514 | MGnify/ENA primary metagenome ERZ505514 (study PRJEB26160, sample SAMN06269048) | microbial mat metagenome | isolation source: Oligotrophic lake microbial mat | place... | reverse complement strand
ACCTTCACGCTCGCCTCGGCACGGCTCAGTTCCGCCGATGCTGCGCGCAGTTGCTCAATCCCTTCTTCGAACAGTCCGAGGGCGCGGTCGAGGGAGAGCTCCTCGCGCTCCATCTCCTCGACGATTGCCTCGAGCCGAGCCAGCGATTGTTCAAACGTTGCCATCAGCGCCCCTCCTCCTGCGTGTCGTCGGTAAGCCTGACGCGCTCGACGCGCGTGTCCACCCGGCCATCGCGGAACCGAATCTGCACGGCATCGCCCGGCTGCATTCCACGCGCTGCAGTCGCCACGTGCCCGTCCGCAGTGGTGGCCACCACGTAACCGCGGCCCATGGTGGCCAGCGGCGAAAGCGCGTGCAATCGGCCGGCGATTCCTTCCAATCCCAGGCGCCGATGTTCTACAATTCGGCGCGCCGCCAATCCGCTACGCCGAGCGCTCTGTTCCAGGTGGCGGCGCCCATCGCGCACGACCAGGCCCGCCCCTTCCTGCAGCTGACGGCCCAGCGTGGCCACCGCGCGCTGCAAGTCGGACAACACGGGCACCGCACGCTCCGCCGCCGCCGACGGCGTGGGCGCGCGCCAGTCAGCGACCAGGTCGCAGATGGAAATGTCCACTTCATGTCCTACGGCGGAAATGATCGGAATCGACGACGCCGCAACCTTTCGCGCTACCCGCTCATCGTTGAAGCTCCAAAGGTCTTCGCGCGAGCCACCGCCGCGCCCGATAATCGCGACATCGGCTCCCCCCCACGCCTCCAACCGGTCGAGCGCCGCACACAGCGAGGCGGGCGCATTTTCACCCTGTACCGCCGCCGGTATGAGCACCAATTCCACCAAAGGGTTTCGCCGACGTGCGACCGAAATGATGTCGTGCAGTGCTGCGCCATCGGCGCTCGTAATCACAGCGATACGACGAGGGAGGAATGGAAGGGGGCGCTTTCGTGCCGGGTCCAGCAGCCCATCTCGCTCCAACCGGCCACGCGTCTCCTCGAACGCCTTTCGCCAGAGTCCATCGCCCACCGCATCGAGCGACTTGACGGCGAATTGCAGATCACCACGCGCGGCGTACACCGTCACGTCGCCCAACACGACGACTGACATTCCTTCGTCGGGCGCGGCGGGTATGCGCCGCGTATCGCGGGCCCACACCACGCAGCGGACAGACGCTTCCCTATCGCGTAGCGCGAAGTACCAGTGCCCGTTGCGGTGCTGCTTGAAGTCGGTGACCTCTCCGCGTACCCAGATGGGCGGAAAGGCGCCTTCCAGCACGTCCTTGATGGTGCGGGTGAGTGTCGCGACCGACACCGCACTGGCCGCGTTCTCCCCCGGGGTAGCTTCGGCGTACTGGAGGGCGAAGGCCTCGTCGCGCGCGATCAACGCCCCTCCAGCAGACGTTCCCTCACCTAACGAGAAGAGGTCGGTGGATTCGGCGGCGGGGGCAGCACTGCGCGGCGGCCGACGCTTGGCCGTCACACGCCTGCCTGGCGCGCGGCGCGCACGGTGTTCTTGAGCAGCATGGCGATGGTCATCGGGCCGACCCCGCCGGGTACCGGGCTGATGACCGACGCCACCTGCGACGCGCTCTCGTAATGTACGTCGCCCACCAGCCGATAGCCTCGGCTCACCGAATCGTCGGGCACCCGGTTGATTCCCACGTCGATAAGTACCGCTCCGGGACGGATCATGTCGCCGGTGATAGCCTCGGGCTTCCCAATGGCGGCAATGACGATATCGGCCCGTCGCGTATGCGAGGCCAGATTTCTCGTGCGCGAATGGCAGATGGTCACCGTGCAGTCGCCCCCAACTCCGCTCTGCACCAGGAGGGCCGCCATCGGCTTCCCCACGATGTTGCTGCGCCCGATTACCACCACGTCCTGTCCGGCGGTAGACACGCCGTAACGCACGAGCAGTTCCTGCACGCCGAGGGGGGTACACGGCGAGAATCCGTCCTTCTCCCCTATCAGCAGCTTTCCCACGTTCACCGGGTGAAAACCGTCGACGTCCTTCTCAGGTGCAATGCGGCGCACGACAGTGTTTGTGTCCATGTGCGCGGGCAGTGGACTCTGCACCAGGATGCCATGCACCGTGACGTCGGCATTGAGCCGATCGATCAGCACTTCGAGCTCGCCCTGCGAGGCGTTGGCCGGCAGGCGAATAATCTCACCCTTCATGCCCACTTCGGCGCTCGCCTTTTCCTTCGACTTCACGTAACTCTGGCTCGCCGGATCCGCCCCGACAATGACCACCGTAAGGCCCGGCGTTATGCCGCGCGCCTTCAACTCGGCCACTTCCCTGGCCACGTCGGCGCGTACGGCCCTGGCCACCGCCACTCCATCGATACGGGTGGCCACGCCTAACGAGCTACCGGGCGACATCCACCGCTCGCGTTTCGCGAATGACGACCACCTTGATCTGGCCGGGATACTGCAACTCCGCCTCGATGCGCCTCGCAATTTCGTCGGCCAGCGCCGCCATACGTGCATCATCCACCCCCTCGGGCGTGACGATGACGCGGAGTTCGCGCCCGGCCTGGATGGCGAAGACTTTGTCCACACCGCGATAGCTGGCGGCAATCTTCTCCAGCCCTTCCAGACGCTTCACGTACGTTTCGAACGCCTCGCGCCGAGCCCCGGGACGCGAGCCCGATATCGCGTCGGCCGCCTGCACCAGCACCGAGACCTCGCTCTCGTGCGGCACATCGTCGTGGTGCGCCGCGATCGCGTTGATGATGAGCGGGTGTTCACCGTAGCGAGTTGCCACTTCGACGCCGAGCTGCACGTGCGTTCCCTCGTGCTCGTGAGTGAGCACCTTGCCGATGTCGTGCAGCAAGGCCCCGCGCTTGGCCATGGCGACATCGAGGCCGAGTTCAGCCGCCATGATGCCCGCCAGGTGGGCCACCTCTTTGGAATGGTCGAGGATGTTCTGTCCGTAGCTGGTGCGCCATTTCATGCGCCCGATGAGCTTGATGATCTCGGGATGTAGTCCGTGCGTTCCGGTTTCGTACGCCGCCTGCTCACCAAGCTCGACAATCTGCACGTCCACTTCCTTGCGTGACTTGGCGACCACTTCTTCGATGCGCCCCGGATGGATGCGGCCGTCGGTGACCAGCTTCTCCAACGACAGGCGGGCGATCTCGCGGCGAATGGGATCGAAGCACGACACCACCACCGTGTCGGGAGTGTCGTCGATCACCACGTCCACTCCGGTCGCCAGCTCGAAGGCACGAATGTTTCGCCCTTCGCGACCGATAATGCGCCCCTTCATTTCATCATTGGGGAGCGCGACCGACGACACGGAAATTTCGCTGGTGTGCTCTGACGCGATGCGCTGCACGGCGAGCGCGACGATCTTCTTGGCCTCTCGGTCGGCGGTCTTCTTGGCCGACTCGCGAATCTCTCGCAATCGATTGGCCGCGTCCGCTTCGGCTTCGCGCTCGAGGCGCGAGATCAGCTCCGCCTTCGCCTCGGTGGCCGACATCCCGGCCATGATTTCCAAACGGCGACGCTCCTCGGTGATGAGCTTGTCGAGCTCCTGCTCGCGCTCGCTGATCGATTTTTCCTTCCGCCCGAGATCGCTCGCGCGGCGACTCACATCGCGGTCGCGCTGCTCCATCAGGTCCACCTTTTTCTCGACCTGCGACTCGCGATCGTCGACGCGGCGCTCCTCACGTTCCACCTCCTCGCGACGGTGGCGCGCTTCTACCTCCCACGATTCGCGAATCTTGATGAGCTCTTCCTTTCCAGACAATACCGCACTCTTGCGTGCCGATTCCGCTTCGCGCTCCGCATCGCCGAGTATGCGCTTGGTCAACTCTTCAGCCGACGATTTCGCCGAGCGCTGCGTAGCGAGTTCCGACAAACGGCCGAGCTTGCGACCGAAAATAAAAAACGCCGCAGAGGCGAAAACGCAGAGCACGCCAAGCGCGGCGACGAGAATCGTCGAATTCATGTCGATCTATGCTCCAGCGCGGAGGACTCCGCGACGTCGAAGGAAAACCACCTCCGACCACGTATGGAGCTCGTGACGTTGGGCTTCCGACGCCGTGCCGACGAAGGGCATGGGATGGGAAGCGCTAAGTCGTGCAGGAGCTTCAACCTACGCGCCGGTGGTTCACTTGGACCCAAGCTACTGGCGCATCACACAAATGGCAATCAGCCGGGTGGGAAGGGCGAAGAGAATGGCGCGCGCCTACCGGTCTGCGGGTCAGAAAGGTTCATCGCGCAGCCTTCGACGCTCGCGAAACGCCCGATGATCGGATCGCTGAAAGCAGCCGAGTGTACGACCGATTCGACCAAGCGCTGCAGGCGACGAGAGCTTGGCGCACGAGACACTCGGTCGCCACGCACGGCAAAATCACAGTCGAGAGCAGATGATGATTGGAGCGGGCAAGACAACGGACTATCTCGCCAACGAGCGAACCTTTCTCGCGTGGATACGTACCAGCCTCGCGATCATCAGTCTCGGATTCGTGGTTGCAAAGTTCAGCGTCTGGCTCCGAGAGCTGGCGGCGGGGATCAATCCGCAGACGCCGATCCGGAGCGCCGGTGCGTCAATGCCGCTCGGAATCGCGATGATTTCGCTGGGCAGCCTGCTCGCGGTCCTCGCCCTGTTGCACTTCCAATCCGTCAAGCGTGCTATCTCGCGCGGAGACGTCGGTGGTCACGACCACCTCGTTGTCGGCGTGGCCATCGCTGTCGGGCTGCTCGGTATGTTAATGATTTACTACATACTGTCGGCGGCACAGCAACTCTGAGAACGACGGCGCCGCAATTGTGAGAACGACGGCGCCGCAATTGTGAGAAGGACGGCGCCGCAATTGTGAGAACGGCGGCGCCGCAACTCTGAGAACGACGGCGCCGCAACTCTGAGAACGGCGGCGCCGCAACTCTGAGAACGACGGCGCCACAACTCTGAGAACGGCGGCGCCGCAACTCTGAGAACGACAGCGCCGCCACTGTGAGAACGTCGGCGCCGCAACTCTGAGAACGACAGCGCCGCCACTGTGAGAACGTCGGCGCCGCAGACGAGCGGGCGATTAAATGCGCGTATGTCGACGAGGTGGAACGGCACAACAGGTTGCTGACTCCTACACCGCAGGGAAGTCGCCCGAGTCGCCACGCTTGGCCGGAGGTAACCACCGGCGGATTTCTCCCGAAAGCGCGTCCATTGCCTCGTCCATGGATTCCCCTGCCGCCCGGGCGCGAAAGAGTTCGTCGGTTATCTGCAGCGCCGCGAGAATTGCTGCCTTGTGATTTTCGACCACGAGTGACGAGTTGAGCACGCGCTTGATGGATTGATCCACGTACTGCGCCACCGCCCGGGTGTGCTCGGGCGTGGCGTCGGAGCGGATGGCGTACTCCTCGCCCACGATGTTCACCTTCACGACGTGCCGCTTGTCGCTCATGCGCGTCCCTCTCCCCCGGCTCCGGTTCCACTAGGCGAGGCCGCCGACGCCGCCGGAATAGGACGCGACTGCTGTTGCCGAAAAAAGTGCACCCGGGCCAGCAACTGCCTTGTTCTCTCGGTGGCAAAGTCGACGCGCGCGCGCATATCGGCGTTCTCGGCTTCCAGCGTCCGAAGTCGCTCCAGGCTGGCCGAATCGCCGCCATGCTCCATGGCGGTTTCGAGGACTCGTACCCGCGATTCGGCACTCAGCGCTCGGCGTCGGAAACTCGTCAGCTCCTCACCGAGATGCCGGACGAGCTGTTCGAGTTGCCGGAAGGCGGCGGACTCAGGCAGTTCTGGGTTTGACACCGAGCTCGGTCTCCAGCGTGCGTAGAATCTTCTGCCGACGACCGTCGACTTCCTTGTCGCGAAGTGTGCGCACCGGGTCGCGGAAGGTCAATCGCCACCCCACGCTGCGATGTCCGGGGGGTATGCCCGCGCCCCGGAATTCGTCGAAGAGCTCCAGCCGCTCCAGTAAGTCGCCCGCACTCCTGCGGAGGAGATGCTCCACCTCCGCCGCCGTGACGCCATCTGGCACGAGCAGTGCGAGATCGAACTCGGCCGGGGGCATGGTGGGAAGCGCGCGGTAGGTGACGTGTTGTCGGGCCGCCAGTCCCGACGGCGCACCGGCCGAATAGTCGTGCGTGCCCGGCGCGGCGACGGGAGCGCTCGGCATCCTGCCTAACGTCACTTCGACGCCATAGGCATCGCTGGCCCACGCTGGTGTGTCGAGGGCCACGCGCTCGATGGTTCCCACCTCTCCCCCATCGGCCGAAATGCGCCAGAGCACCACGTCGCCGTCGGCGGGACCGACGGTGATGGGGCGCCCGGGGTACACCACCGCCGCCACCCGTTCGCCTAACGCCTTGGCATCCCACAGGTCGAACACATCCTTCGACGCGTCGGTGTAGTGCGGCGGGCTGCGCAGCCCCATTACGAGCAGACCCACCCGGATCGTCTCCGCCGGAAGCGCCCCCGCTCGCGGGGAAAAAACCGACCCGACCTCGAAGAGGCGGACATTGCCCTGCATCCGGCTCAGGTTGTACTCGGCCCGCCGAGCCAGCGTCTCCAGAACGGAGACTCGCAGGTGCGGCTCGTCATCGGCCAGCGGGTTATCGACGCGGACATGTGTCTCGTCGTGTCCGGCCACGAAGGGGAGGGGGCGCACTTCGAAGAGCCCCAACCCGACCAATGCATCGCGCACCCGGCGTCCCGTCACGTGCAACGCATGATCGGGTACCGTCCCGGGACGGAACGGCATGACCTCGTCGGAGAGGGCGTCGTAGCCACGCAGACGCGCCACCTCCTCGACCAGATCGGCGTCGCGCGCCACGTCGTTGCGCCACGGCGGCGCCACCACGTCGAAGGTGGAAGCCACGTCACCCCGCGCTGTCACCGAGAATCCAACAGACGACAGTAGGCGCGAGATATCATCTCCGCTCACCCGAGCGCCTAACAAGCGTTCGACGCGGGCCGAGGTAATGCTCACCCTCGCCCGATTCGACGGCGCTGCGCCCACGTCGATGGCTTGCCCGTCCACGGCGCCACCGGCGACTTTCACGATGAGTTGCGCCGCGAGCGCCAGTGCCCTCGGCGCGAGGTCCGGATCAATTCCGCGCTCGAAGCGATAGCTCGCGTCGGTGGAGAGTCCAAGCGCGCGCCGCGTCGCGCGCACATAACGGGGTGCGAAGTACGCCACCTCGAGGAAGATGTCGGTGGTGGCCTCTGTCACTTCGCTGTCCCTGCCACCCATGACGCCCGCCACCGCCACCGCGCGCTCGGCGTCGGCAATGACGGTCATGCGTTCATCGAGGGTGCGCGTGACGCCATCGAGCGTGACCAGCGTCTCTCCCGGCCGCGCGCGCCGAACGACGATGGTGGATTGGGCGAGGGTGGACAGGTCGAAGGCATGCATGGGCTGGCCATAGCCATGCAGGAGATAGTTTGTTGCGTCGACAACGTTGGAAATGGACCGCAGCCCAAGCGCGGCAAGACGCAGCGACAACCATTCCGGGCTGGGCCCCACCGCGAGACCACGAATGACGACCCCCATGTAGCGGGGGCAGCCGTCGGGGTCGTCGAGTTGCACGTGCGCGCCCCCGCTTCCCGCGCGGTAGACGTCGACTACTGCTTCGCCGCCAGCCGTGGGAACCCGGCCGCGCACCCCGTCGCCGAAGCGCAGATCACCGGACATGGCATCGAGTTCGAAGAGTTCCGCCGGATCGCCTAACGACGCGCCGGTGAGGGCCGCGACTTCGCGCGCCAGTCCAAGGTGCGACTGGAGGTCGGGGCGATTGGCCAGCACGTCGATCTCGTATCGGACGTCACCCACCGGAACGGCATCGAGAAATGGCGTGCCCGGCGCCACGTCCATGCCCAACGTGTCCAGCGCCAGAATGCCATCGTGCTCCTCCCCCAACCCCAGCTCGCGTGCCGAACAGAGCATGCCGTTGGACGTCTCGCCGCGAATCTTCCGCTTTTCGATCGTGAGCCCGGCTGGCAGCACGGTTCCCGTACGGGCGAACGGGTACAACATTCCTTCGACCACGTTCGGTGCGCCGCACACCACGTCGAGCAGTTCACCACGTCCGTCGTCCACCTTGGTCACCCAGAGGTGGTCGGAATTGGGATGACGGGCAGCCTGGACGACCCGCGCGACAACGATGGAATGCAGGTCGGCTCGTAGCCGCACCACGCCGTCCACCGTCGCCACGTGAGTGGTGATGAGGTCGCGCAACTCGTCGGGCGACAGAGTGTGCGGAACGAAGGCGCGCAGCCATTCATGCGACATCAGCATCGGTCGTCCGTCCCTATGCGAACTGTTCGAGGAACCGGATATCCGAATCGTAGAGCAGTCGGATGTCGGTGAGGCTGAAGCGGGACATCGCGATTCGCGCCGGACCCATTCCGAATGCCCATCCGGAATACCGCTCGCTCTCGAGCCCTGCCGCTTCGAGTACGGCCGGATGCACCAGGCCGCATCCCATGATCTCGATCCAGCGCTCTCCGCGGCCATCGCCCACGTCGAAGAAGACTTCCATCTGTCCCGACGGTTCGGTGAACGGGAAGTACGACGGCACAAGACGCGTGGGGGTGCGTGCACCGTAGAAGGCGCGCGCGAAGTGGGCTAACGTCGCCTTGAGATCGGCGAAGGTAATGCCCTCGTCAATCGCCATCCCCTCCAACTGCGCAAAGACGGGGGCGTGCGTGGCGTCGAAGAAATCGCGGCGGTACACGTTGCCGGGAGCCAGAATGCGCACGGGCGGCGGGTAAGCCTGCATGGTTCGCACCTGCACCGGCGATGTATGCGTGCGGAGCACCCCGTCGCCCTTGAGATACAGGGTATCGTGCATGTCCATGGCCGGATGATTGTCCGGAAAGTTGAGCGCCGCGAAATTGTACCACGACGACTCGGCCTCCGGGCCCAACGCAACCGTGAAGCCTAACTCGCGAAAGATATCGCAGATTTCGTCGATGACCAGCGATACCGGATGCACGGCGCCCTTCCATTGGGCGCGGCCGGGCATGGTGAGGTCGTGCCTGGGAGCAGGCGGAGCGCTCGATTCCAGCGCGGCCTTGGCGGCATCCAACCACGTCTCGATTTTCTGCTTGAGCGTGTTCACGGCCGCGCCCGCAGCCCGCCGCTCCTCCTTCTCCAGTTGTGGGAGGAGGGCCATGAGTTCGGTGAGGCGTCCGGCCTTCCGGCCGAGCAGGGCGTTCCGAACCTCGCCCCAAGCATCGAGCGACATCGCCCCGTTGATGAGCGCAGGGGCTTCGTCTGCCAGGGCGCTACAGGCCAGTTGAAATTCGAGGAGGGTCACAAGGTAGAATCCGGAATCGGTGGTGAGGGCGACGCGAGCGCGTCCGAAACGCGAACGGCGGCAGCATCGACTGAGTGTCGCGCTGCCGCCGGAAGGTCGGACCGAAGTGGGGGTGGCCCGGGTCGCGCCACACGCCCAACCTCGCTCCGCGCATACGCCGTTAGGCGGTCAATCGACCACCGTTAGGCAACCACCGCCTGGGCCTCGCGCGCTTTCTCGACCAAGGCGGCAAATGCCGCTGCGTCGTACACGGCGAGGTCGGCGAGGATCTTCCGATCCACTTCGATTCCCGCCTTGCCGAGGCCGTTCATGAAGTTGCTGTAATTCATGCCGTTGATGTGGGCCGCCGCGTTGATACGCACGATCCAGAGTCGACGGAAGTCGCGCTTCTTGTTCCGACGATCGCGGTACGCATACCGCCATCCGCGCTCGACCGCTTCCTTGGCCGGGCGCCACAGCTTGCTGCGCGCGCCGAAATAGCCGCGGGCGGCCTTCATCACCTGCTTCTTGCGCGCTAGGCGCACCACATTGGATTTGACGCGTGGCATCGCTCGCTCTCCTTACGCCTGAATGAGGCGCTTGATCACCTTCGCTTCGCCATTGGTGCCGATAATGGCGGGGCGACGCAGACGGCGCTTTTTCCGCCCGTCCTTTTTGGTGAGAATGTGACTCTTGTTGGCTTTCAGGCGGCGAACCTTTCCCGTCGCCGTGACGGAGAAACGCTTCTTCGCGCCTTTGTGCGTCTTCATTTTGGGCATCGTCAGCTCACTTCGGTGCCAGGATCATCGTTAGGGACTTCCCTTCCATTTTTGCCGAACTCTCGACCTTGGCAACATCGGCCAAGTGCGTCGAGACGCGCTCTACCACTGCGAAGCCGAGCTCCGGGTGGGCGATCTGCCGCCCACGAAACATCAGCGTGACCTTCACCTTGTTCCCCTCTCCCAAAAACCGGCGCGCATGTCGCGTCTTGGTGTCGAAGTCGTGCTCCTCGATGCCCGGTCGGAATTTCACTTCCTTGAGCTCGATGATGTGCTGCTTCTTCTTCGCCTGCCGCGCCTGCTTCGCCGCTTCGAACTTGAATTTTCCGTAGTCCATGACGCGAACCACGGGCGGGCGAGCCGTTGCGGCAACTTCCACCAGGTCCAACCCCGACTCCTCAGCCAGGGCCAAGGCCTTGTCGACCTCCATGATTCCGAGCTGGCTCCCGTCGGCGCCGATGACGCGGACCGGGCTGATACGAATCTGGCGATTGACGCGGATGCGCTTCGATGTGTCCTGAATGGTCCCAGGTCCTCCGAGAGAGTGACGACAGAGCACCGAGCGCGGTGCCCCACCACGAAAAGCAAACGCGGACCCCACTGGAGTCCGCGAACTGACGACAACCGCCCCCATGCTGTGAGGCGGCGCCGTGAATCGTGACTCCTTCAGCACCTAACTGCGCGGGCCGGAGGGTGAGAGCCGAGTCGCTCTGCTTAATAGGTTGTGGCGAACAAGCTAACCCGCTTGCAGTTACGGGGTCAACCCGCCCAGACCGGAGATTTGCGGTCCGGCCGGTTATGTGTGGGGGCAGATCATCCGTCCGTCATGCTCAAGCAACCTCATCCATTTCCTCGACTTAGCCATCGCTCCGTCGATCGGCATCCATGAGCTGATACGCCTTGCCATCATGTTCGGCGTAGCCCCACGCGTGCACGGCATCGTGTTCGAACACCAGGAGCCACTGTTCCTCCGCCGCTCGAAGCAGCAGCCAGCGTTTGGACTCGAGCGTGGCGAGCGGTTCCACGTCGTACCCCATGATCCACGGCAGCGGCAGATGCGACGCCGTAGGGCAAACGTCTCCGAGGAAGCAGGCCACCGCCCCCTGTCCGCCATCGATCAGGACACTCTGATGATACGGCACATGCCCCGGGGTGCGCAGCACGCGAATGCCCGGGACAATGTCCACGTCGCCATCCACGAACTCCAACTGCCCGCTGGCGATGAGCGGCTCCCAATTGCGGGCGAAATAGCTGGCGGCGGTACGCTCATTGGTGTGCGTTGCGTATGCGTGCTCGCCGCGCTGGACGACATATCGCGCCCGGGGAAAGCTTGGGCGCACGACGCCACCATGGTCGACCCATGTGTTGCCGCCTGCGTGGTCGAAGTGGAGATGCGTATTGATGACCAGCATGATGTCGGCGGCACCGTGACCTAACGAGACGAGCGCATCTTCCAGCCAGGTCCGTGCATTCGCGCCCACATTCTCCACGCCGTATATCTCGCGGAACTTCTCTGCCTCCTTGTTGCCCAGTCCGGTGTCGATGAGAACGAGGCCATCCTCGTGCTCAACCAACAGGCAGCGCATGCCGAGCTGAATGCGGTTGCGGGCGTCGGCAGGAATGCGCCGCTCCCAGAGTGGTTTGGGCACCACGCCGAACATGGCGCCGCCGTCGAGCCGCTGCCCGCCGGCCTGGATGGCGTGCACGCGGTACCTGCCTAACGTGCGGGAGAGTATCTGTGGGCCGAATGGTGTCATAATGTCGGGTCGACGTCGACGCCACGCGGCATGGCCGAGCGACGCGTCCTGGTTCGGGTGTGCCCGTGCTGCATGAGCGAGGTCAGCTCGCGCCACGTGGTGGCCCCCTGCGCTTCGGCAAGTCCGATGAGCCGGGTGAGCACATGCGCGGTCGCGAGCGCGTCGCCAGCCGCCCGATGCCGCGCCCCGATGTCCAGGCCGAAGTAGCGGGTGACCGCGTCGAGCGATCGTCGCGGGAGGTGGGGCAAGAGCGTGCGCGCCAGTCGTACGGTGCACAGCGTATCGCCCGTCAGCTGCAGCCCGCAGGCGCGCGTCACTTCGTGCGAAACGAAGCGCCAGTCGAACTGCGCGTTGTGCGCGACGAACACGCGCTCGCGAAGGCGCCCCACGACGTCGGCCGCCACGGCGGCGAATCGCGGAGCCGCGCGCACCATGTCCGACGTGATCTGGGTGAGGGCGACAATGGCGGACGGTATCGGCCGTTCGGGGTTCACCAGCGTTTCGTACACCGCCGTTATGTCGCCTCCATCCACGTGCACGATGGCGATCTCGGTCACCCGGTCGCCGGTGGTTGGCGAGGTGCCCGTGGTTTCCACGTCGACCACGGCGTAGCGCAACGATCGCAGCGGGACGTCGTCGCTCGACAGATAGCTGACGTCGCGCCGTCGCTCGCGCACCAGACGCTGCGCGACGGTTGGAACGGCCACGTCGGTGGCGCGATCGGCCTCCACGTGTGCTACCAGCAGCGTCCACCGTCCGTCGGCATCGCGCGAAAAATCGGCGTGGCGGGTAAAGAGTGCCGCCGCCAATCGCTCGGCGATTTGCTGCGGCGCTTTAGGCAGCGCACAGACGCGCTCCATCAGCGTGACGGCATCGAGCGAGCCGTCGGCGAGCGCGCGCCGAGCCCGGAGCACAAGTTCCGACTCGGGCAGGCGACTCTCGACCCCTCTCAGCCCCACGCGTCGTCCCGCTCGATGGGCCACGTCATGCAGCGCGGCCCGCCACCCCCGCGCACCAATTCACTCCCCTGAAAGGTGATGACGGCGCGCTCGTCGTCGGCGATCCGATGTTGGCCGGTCAGGAGAGCATCGCCCGACCCGATGGTGAATCCCGGGCGCTCCATCTCTCGAAGGGTCGCCTCGTTTCGTGCATACGATGCCACCGCACCGGGACGCAATGCCAGGAAATTGCAGCCGGAGGCCCACTGCTCGCGTTCTTGCATCGCGCGCTTCGTGCCGCCGCAGAAGATCGGCTCCATGGGAAGTCCGCATTCGGCTAGCGCGGCGAAGACGCGTGGCATTTCGCGAAGCTGCGCCTGACCCTTGCGCCGCAAAAGGACGGGCAGACGCTCGGGTCCGATGACGTGCGGCGGATAGGCTACACATAATTGGCGATCAACCTGCGTGAACGGTTCCTCGCGCCACTCGATCAACCATCGCACCAACGTCTCGGCGGGCATCTGGTGAAGTTCGCGCGCAAGGGGTTCGGAGCGCGCGATGTCCATCGTCTCCCCAATGAGGAGATCGCGCACTTCCGGGTGGTCGGCCACCTCCGTGACCAGGTCGCGGACGAAGTACACCTAGGCGAATCGCTCGAGCACCGCCACGAACCGCCGGTGCTCCCGACGCGCCGTCTCGTCATCGATGATATCGTCGTACAGGTAGTCGTCGCGGGTGTCGGGCGTGACGGAAAGCAGCTCGGGGCCCGGAGTGTGGACGAGTACCGAGCGCAGGCGCCCGATTTCTGAGGAGACGTGGACTGGCATGCGGGAAAGCTAAGCCGAGAGAGAGTGCCTAGTGCGCGCCAATGAGGGGGGTTAGCTTGTGAATCAATTCACAAGCCCAAGTCCGACCCGTGAAGCGAATCGCCGACTCCACCGTCCGCCGACTCTCCATTTACCTTCGGTTTCTCGAAGACTCCGTCCTCCAGGGTATTCGGACAATATCCAGCGAGGAACTGGCGAGGCGAGGGGGAACGACGTCCGCCCAGGTCCGCAAGGATCTTTCGTTCTTCGGATCGTTCGGGAAGCGAGGGCTTGGCTATCCCGTACCAGAGTTGACGACCGCGCTGCGCGACATCCTTGGCATCGGCCGCGAGTGGCGGATCATCATCATAGGCGCAGGCAAAATCGGCACGGCGTTGGCGCAGTACGGCGGTTTCCGGCAGCGTGGATTCCAGGTCGTGGCGGTGTACGACTCCGACCCGCAGAAGATTGGCAGCCGGTGGGACGGCCACGAGGTGCGCGACGTGGTCGACATCGATCACGACATCGCAGCCGATCGACCGGACATTGCGGTGCTCACGGTTCCGGCAGAAGAGGCGCAGGCGATTGGCGAGCGCGTGGCCGCCGCAGGGCTGCGGGCGATTCTCAATTTCGCCCCCGTGCAGTTGCATCTGTCGTCCGACGTGACGGTACGAAACGTGAACATGGCGATGGAGCTCGAGGGGCTGAGTTTCGCTCTCACCAATCGCGAGAAGAACGGGAACGACTAGCCGCGCGACTCGCGTGACCTAACGGCGCGCAGAATGGCGACGAACTCGGCGGCCGACAGCGTTTCGGGGCGCGCCTCCGGATGAATCGCGCACTCCCGCAATACCGCTTCGGCACGTGCCACGTCGATGGAGAACAGTTCGCGCAGCACGCGCCGAATCTGTTTCCGTCGCTGCCCGAATGCCGCCTGCACGAAGTGCTGAAAGGGCCTTTCTTCCTCGGCGCTCACGAGGGGCTCGGCTCTCGGCGTGAGGCGGAGAATGGCCGAGTCGACCTTGGGCTTCGGGTGGAAGGAACCCGCCGACACACGACCCGCAATGTGCACATCGGCCAACGCCTGCACGTTGGCCGAGAGGGCGCCGTAGGTTCGGTCGCCGGGACGCGCCGCGATGCGTTCCGCCACTTCGCGCTGCACCAGAAAGACCATGCGGGTGGGACGGGGAGGGCGGAGGGCCTGGAAGATGATCGGTGTCGTGATGTAGTACGGGACGTTTCCGATGAGCGCGAATGGTCCCTCCACCAGCGAGCCTAACGAGATCTCGAGTACGTCGGCTTCCACGATGCGCACGTTCGGCACCGCCGTGTACCGTTCGGTGAGCACCGGAATCAGTAGCCGATCGATTTCGACCGCGATCAGGTGAGCGGCGCGCTCACCGACCTGCTGGCCTGTCTCTTATACACATCTCCGAGCCCACGAGACTAAGGCGAATCTCGTATGCCG
>ENA-ORBV01010320-ORBV01010320.1-microbial-mat-metagenome-genome-assembly--contig:-NODE-10320-length-14991-cov-5.404519_pt1 | contig 14991 bp, 15 predicted proteins | sample MGYA00237777_ERZ505514 | MGnify/ENA primary metagenome ERZ505514 (study PRJEB26160, sample SAMN06269048) | microbial mat metagenome | isolation source: Oligotrophic lake microbial mat | place... | reverse complement strand
GCCGTAGTGGCAGCCGGCGCCGGAGCGACTTTCGGGGCAGGGGGAGCCTGAAGCACCTCCGGGGCTTCCGAGGTGGGACGCACGGACGGAATCGGCGGAGCGGTCGGCGGAGCGGTCGGGACCGAAGACAGCGTGGGCTGGGGGCGGATCGCGACGCGGGCCGGCTCAGGCGCCGCTGGAGGTTCGGCGGGGGGCGATTGCGCGAACAAGAGGGATGGGGAAAGGCTTATCAGAGCGAGGGGCAAAACTGATCTTGGGTTCATGGTTGGGGTTTCTCCTGGTGAGATTCGGGTCCTGCTGAAAGTGTGGGAACGGAAAGAGGTGCAATCTGGATCGGCGGAATCACGATCGTCTCGGAGTCGAGCGTTTCCGCGACCAGGGGCTCGGGGCTCTCTAATGAGACGATCACAATACGAGGCAGGCCCTCGTACGGCTCCGACATGGCCGTCGCCGGCCTCGCCATTGGAGCCTTTGGCCTATCGGCCAGTCGAGTCGCCATCGTTGACGTGGACGTGGACGTCGAGGTACCACTCGCGGCCGGGCTCGCTTCCGACTGAACGGATTCCGGCACGGGACTCGACTGGGTGATCGGCAAGGGCCGTACCGACACCGGCCCGCGACCTCTCCACGCAAGGGCCATCCCCACGACCAGCACCGCGGCGGCGGCCAGGAACCACTGCGGCATTCGAGATGGTCGCGGCACGTCGAGGGCCCAGCGCACCGATTTCGCGTTCACACGACGCGGCTCCTCGGCGGCAAACGCGGCCATAACCTCGTCGATCTGAACCTCGATGTCGAGACGGTCGGGCCCTTCGGGCATCTTGGGTTTCTCGGAGTTCATCGGGCCGCGTCCAGCAGAGTGGCGCGCAGCATCGCTCGCGCTTCGAAGACCCGGCTCTTGATCGTGCCTTCGCGCACGCCCATCAATTCCGCGATCGAGGCGTAGTCGAGGTCGCCCGCACTTGCGAGCAGTAAGGTGTCACGAAGATTCTCAGGCAGGCGAAAGATCTCGCGGCGAACGCGGGCATGGACCGAGGCAGCGAGGGTCTTCCGCTCGGGGTCGGCGGCAAGCGACGGTAGTTCCACCGCATCCGGTTCATCAAGATGAAGAAAGCTGCGGAAACGTCCACGGCGGCGCTGGTCCATCGAGCGGTTCCACGCGATCTTCGACAGCCACGTCCGCAACTGGGAATCCCCCCGGAAGGTATCGAGCTTGCGATAGGCGGTAATGAAGGTTTCCTGGGTCACGTCCTCGGCGTCCTCACGGTTGCGGAGCGCGGCCAGCGCGGCGCGGAAGACGGCACCCTTGTGGCGCTCGACGATTTCGTCGAACGCCGTGGAGTCCCCTTCGCGAGCCCGCTGGACGAGTTCCTCATCGGTCACACATTCAATAGACGGGTCCACTCGGACCGAGGTTGGCACAATTCGCCGAAGCCGGGCTCCGAAGGGGCTGGGGGGGGCCGGAACCTCGAAGGCGCGACCGCCGCTTTAGTGAACGGGCCGGGAGACCGGTTTCTTCCGGTGCCGCAGCCGGAACCGCAACGCCTCGGCGACCACACCCAACCCGTAACGGACACTCCTCGAGAAGCTGATCGACGAGGCCTCGTCGAAATAGCGGGTCGGACAGGAGATCTCCCCAATCCTGAAGCCCTCGGCCAGAACCTGGTTCAGGATCTGATTGTCGAAGACGAAGTCGTCCGAGTTCTCCTGCCAGGGTACGCTCTCAAGCGCGTGACGTGAGAAGGCGCGGAAACCCGTGTGATACTCGGAGAGCTTGGCCCCGGTAGCGAGGTTCTGAAAGAGGGTGAGAGCCCGATTGGAAATGTACTTGTAGAGCGGCATTCCCCCGCCCAGGGCGGTTCCGCCCAGGATGCGCGAGCCGAGGGCCACATCGTATTCCCCACTCGCCACCAGCCAGGCGAGGGCGGGGACGAGGCGTGGCGAATACTGATAGTCGGGATGAAGCATGACGATGACGTCAGCGCCCGAGGCCAGAGCGGCGGTGTAGCAGGTCTTCTGGTTCCCTCCGTACCCACGATTCTTCGGGTGCCGGATTGTGGTGAGCCCGAGTTCGCGAGCGAGGGTTTCAGTGTCGTCCTGGCTGGCGTCATCGACCAGGATGAACTCATCCACGAAGCCGGGCGGAACCGAGGTGATGGTTGAGCGGAGGGTCTTGCCCGCATTGTAGGCGGGCAGAACGACCACGATTCTCTTGCCGATCAGCATGAGGTCGCTACTCTAATGGCTCCCTCTTCCGTTCCGGGGGTACCCGCGGGATTCCGTGGCCCGAGGGCGACGGGCGGTTCTCAGGGACGGTCGATGGCCTTCCGGGCCAGTTGGAGGGCTTTGTCGAGAGCCGCCTCCGCCTGTGCCTTGACGTCGGGCTCGACTCCCACGCCTTCCCAGTTGGTGCGCGTGATGGGGTTCATCGCTCGCTGGAAGGGCACCCCCACGACAAACCTGTCGTTGATCCGGTGAGGGCGAACCGGGTGCGCACCTCCGCCGGTTGTCTCGCCGACGATGGTGGCGCGCTTCAGGCTCTTCAGGTTGTAGGCGAACTCTTCGGCGCCCGAGAAACTGTAGGAACTGGTGAGCACGTAAATCGGAAGATCGGCGCGGAACTTTGTCCCGGGCACATCACCGGTCCAGAACTCAGCCACCACTTTGCCGGTACGGTCGACCATGCTGTTGAGGTGGGTTCGCGTTTCAAAGAAGTAGCTCGTGATGTGCCGGATCATCGCCGGCGACCCGCCACCGTTGTGACGTAAGTCGATGACCAGGGCGTCGACGTTCCGGAGAAAAGCCAGAGCCGCATCGGCGGTTTTCATCGCTTCGGGCGAGTCGTGAAAGAGGTCAAGCCGCAGGTAGCCGATGTTCCCGTCCAGATGTTCCACTTTCTTGAATGCGAAGTTGGCGCGGCTCGCTTCGTCCCCCTGGGGTGTCAGATTCACACCTCCGCCGCCCGGACCCTCGGGTTGGAAACGGACACCAAGGTGCCGGTCCTTGCTTACCGATCGGAGGTCTTCGGTCAACCGGGCGGCGATCGCCGCCTTGCCGGTGAGTGCGTCGTAGTCCCCCGCCTTCAGCGCGGCGCGGACCTTCTCGGCCATCTTTCGCGCTACGTCCGGAAAGACGTAGTCACTCGCGAGGACCCGGGCCACACCCTCGACGAGTTCGGCCCGGTCGGCCGAGGACATCTCCCGATTCGACGCCGCGAGAGGAGGGCCGAAAGTGGCCACACCGATGCTCTCCAGCCGCGCTTCCTCCCGGGCGTCCATGTTGAACTCGATCTCCATCTCGCCACTGGTCGCGGAGCGGACGGCAATGACGACCTGGGCTTTAGTGTCACGAACAACTCGCGTGGGCTTGAGGACGCCAAAGCGCTCGCGCAGTCCGCGCGTCCGTTGGATCCGTTCGTCGATCTTTACTGCGTCGAGCGCTGCCGCCGTGCGGAAGTTGGTCTCGAACTCCCGGTGGCGGCGTCGGATCCGTTCTCCATCATGAGAAAGAAAGCCGCGGCCGCCTTCCCTCCTGGACTATTCGGGAATGTGAAGGTTGCGGCATCGGCGGGCAGGCCCTGCACTAGCGCCGTGGGCCGGGCCGAGGCGCTCATGGGTACCACGAGAGCGAACACCGGAAGGAGAAGGAGTCGGCAATTCAAGAAAGTGATCCCTGGGGTTGGAGGATGGGTCGAACAAAGGCGTCGTGATGTTCAGACGCGCGACCACTGGCCCAGGTCGGCCCTTTCGAAGAGAAAGCCCTCGCGCGCCGGCTCGGCGAGAGCCCGTCGAAACAACGAAGGCCGTCGTCCAGCGGAACGGCTCGCTACTTCCGCTGGAAGGCGCCCTTGACCAGATCCGGACTGAAGAAGTTCCCGGCATCCCCCTCGGCCGCGTACCGATACAGGGCTGCCGCGTAGATTCCCGCCAAAGTCGAGCTGACGAGAGCCAGTCCCATCAGGCTCACAATCGTCCCGACGCCCACCACCGCCATCAACAGACCAGACTCGGTCATGGCCGCAGCGATGAACAAGGCGATGCCCCCAAGAATGGTTCCGAAAGACAGCAGGCCGAAGACCGCACCCATGCCGGCGTTGCCCGCGATCTGCTCGCCCCAAGTCTTACGCAGATACTCGGAGCTTCGTTTCACTGCGTCGATCGGGCCGATGTTCTCGGCGGCCAGGACCGGAACGACAAGAAAGGTGGCGACGTTCCAGGCGATGCCCACCAGGGAAACCACGATCTTGCCGAGGGCCCCGCTGCGTTCGGAGATGGCGCGCAGGATCATGCCGATGGTCGCCGCGATGAGGGCGTAACCCATGATGGGGCCGATCCTCGCGGTAGCGATACGGAACCCGTCAGAGACCGTGGGGTCCCCGCCGCGAAGTCGAATCAGCGCCGCACCCACAAGAGCCGTGTTGCAGAAGAAGATGACGAAGTACTGGACCACGTAGAAGAGGAAGCCCACGATGTAGCCCGCGAGCGGGATGCCGGAGTCGGCGAGAGCGGTGGAGTCGAAGAGCCCTGCCAGCACGCTCGGCACCGCGAAAGTGATGAGCACCAGCACCGACAACACAAAGGAGATGATCGGAAAGAGCATCAGTTCCTTGTCGGCCTGAAGCACGGCGGCGCTGGCCTTGACCAGCGCCCAACTGTTGGAGATACGTTTGAACATGGGGGCCCTCCTGGGGAAAGTTTGTCCGTCCAGATGGGCGCGACTATATCGGCTTCCGCAACCGCCAAGGGCGGGAGCGAGAGGAAGGCACCATGGCGATCAATATAGCGACGGCCACCGAACGCCGTCATCGCGACGAAGGGAGCCATTCGCGTCCTCGGACATGACATCGGTGAAGGGGACGCGCTCGAGGCGAAGAGGGCGATCGGCGTTCTGCCCGAAGACATGGCGCTCGCGGAAGGACTGTCGGGGCCTCAGTTCCTGCGCTTCGTCGGGAGGCTCCACGGGCTCGATGACCGGAGCATCGACCGGCGGCGGGAAGAGTTGTTCGAACTGCTCGACCTGAGACCGGCGCAAGGCGGGCTGATCCTGGACTACAGCTACGGGATGAAGAAGAAACTGGCCCTGTGCGCGGCCCTGCTGCATGCGCCGCGCGTGCTGTTCCTCGACGAGCCGTTTGAAGGGATCGATCCTGTGACCAGCCGCACGATCAAGGACCTGCTGGGCGGGCTCAGGCGGCGGGGCGTAACCCTGCTGCTGACCTCCCATGTACTCGAGATCGTCGAGCATCTGTGCCCGCGGATCGCCATCATCGACAAGGGCCGCCTTCTGGGCGATGGCAGCCTCGACGATCTCCGGCGGCGGCACGGCCATGAAGGCAGTCTGGAGACCTTGTTCGTGGACCTCATGGGAGGGGCGAGGTCCGGGGAACTGTCGTGGCTGTAGTCGGGCCACTGCGGGCGCTCGCTCAGGCGCAAGGTCAGGCCCTTCTCAACCAGCTCCGGCGAGAGGCGGGCGGCGTCGGTGTCGCGGGTGCTGTGGTCGTGGCGGTTCTGGTTCCGCTGGCCCTCGCGGCCCCCACGGCCGGGTCCTACGTCGCCGGAGTCCGGCTGGGTGGGCTGGTTGCGCATCCCGAAAGCCGCGAGCGTGCTCTGTTGACGCTGTCCGGCCTGCTCCTCCTGATCCCGATGGGCCTCGGCTTTCTGGCTGGAGTGCTGGGGGGAGAGGCTGCGAACGGACTCTCGATGCGGGGATATCCGATCTCGCGCCGAACGCGTCTCGTCGCTCAACTCCTCTCCTCCTCCTTGGAGTTGCTGCCGATGCTCGCTCTGACCAGCCTCGCGGGACTCGGCACGGGCCTGAGCGTCGCGCGGCCATCGTTCGCGCCCATCGCCCTGCTGCTGTGCGCGCAGGCTGCGGTTTGGACTCTGATCGTCCAGTACGTGGCGCGTGGCCTGCGAGAGGCCGGTCAGACCCGCCCAGTGTTCGCACTGTCGGCGCTCACCGGACTCGGTTTGCTCATTCTTTCGAAGCAAAGCCGCCCGCTGCTCTTCGCCGGTGGCCGGATGCTGCGGGAAGGACTCTCCTACTCACCCACGATGTTCGGCGCCCAGGGGCTCATCGATATGGCGTCGTCTGATGTGGCCGCGGCGTTGTTGCGCCAGCTTGTTCCGCTGGCCGTGACCGCGTTGGCCATCGAGATCACAGCCCGGCACGCCGCCCGCCACGAGGAGAGCGGGGCCGGCCGGCGCCCTCACAGCGCGGCGCCCGAACGCCTGTGGACCTTCGCTACGCCGTCGCGCGGGATCGCAAGGCTGTTCGTCTGCGCCGTTCTCCACTCGCGCCAGGGCCTGACCCTGTTCTTCATGCCGCCATTCCTCGCCTCGATGCTGGTCGCCGTCTCCTCCGTCATCGCGGAAGACCTTCGGGGCGCTCCTCCCCCGCCTTTCCTCGCGAACCGCCTGCCCGAATCACTCGGGGCGGCGTCGCTCTTTGGGATCCTGCCCTTTCTTCTGCTTCACATGAACAGCGAACTGTGGCTGAATCAGTGGGGCTGGGACGGCCGCGCGGTGCGCACGTTGTTCGTGGCCCCGATCGCAATGCGCGACCTGTTGCTCGGAAAGCTGATGGGCCTCGGAACGATCGTCGCCGCGCAATACCTGATGACCGCGCCTCTTCTCTCGCTGCTTCGGCGGCCGCGCGCGGCTGAACTGTTGTGGGGCCTGGGAGCCGGGGCCTTTGCGCTTTTGGTGATGGCCGGGCTCGGCCACGTGTTGTCGGCGGGTCTGTCGCGGCCGGTCAATCAGCGCGGACGCGCCGGCGAAGGCTTCGCTGCGATGATCGCGGCTCTTCTTGTTCTCGCGGCCACTCTGGCTCCCGTCATCTTCACGTACGCCATCAGCCGTGTCCGGGGTGAATGGGGAGTGGCGCTGGGCCTGTGGGCCCTAGCCGCCACGGGACTTGCGGGCTACTGGCGCGCGCTCCCTTTTCTTGGTGATCGAGTGCGCGACATGAGGAAGCAGTTCCTGCAAGCCGCGTAGACCCGGCGCACACTTGGACGGCGCTACGCGCTCATGATCCTGGGCCTGGCTGGTCCGTCGGATCCTCACCCTTCCGACCTGTGGCTTCGAGCGACGTAGTACAGTCAACTCCCGATGGACGACGCGAAGAAGACGCCTGTGCCCCGCAAGGCGGCCTGGCGCGAGGCCCGCAAACTCATCTGGTCTCATCGGCGGCGGCTGGCCTTCGGCCTCGGGCTGATGCTGGTCAGCCGGGTCGCGGGTCTCGTCCTGCCCGCGTCCTCGAAGTGGCTCATCGACGAAGTCATCGGGAAGAACCGGGCCGACCTGCTGATGCCCATCGCCCTGGCCACCGGGGCCGCGACGATCGTGCAGGCCCTCACCTCGTTCGTGTTGTCCCAAACCCTGGGAGTAGCGGCTCAGCGCGCCATTACCGATATGCGGAAGCGAGTCCAGGCGCGGGTCATGCATCTGCCGGTTCGCTACTTCGACTCGACCCAGACCGGCGTCCTTGTCTCGCGAATCATGAACGACGCCGAGGGGATCCGCAATCTCGTCGGGTCGGGGCTCGTCCAGCTGGTGGGCGGTCTGGTCACCGCAAGCCTGGGCCTCACCGTCTTGTTCTGGCTGAACTGGCGCATGACCGCGGTCACCATTCTGGTATTGGCGGCCTTCGGCGGCGGTATGGCCTACGCGTTCAACACGCTGCGGCCCCTGTTCAAGGAACGGGGCAAGATCACGGGCGAAGTCACGGGGCGACTCACCGAGGCCCTGGGCGGCATTCGGGTCGTGAAGTCCTACACCGCGGAGAAGCGCGAGGAGATCGTCTTCACCGAGGGCGCGCATCGACTCTTCCGCAACATCGCGAAATCCATGACCGGCGTCTCCGCCACCACCGCGGGCAGTACGGTCGTCATCGGCGCCATCGGCGTGTTGATGATCTGGCTGGGCGGCCGGGCCATCCTGGCCGGGGAGATGACGCTCGGCGATCTCGTCATGTACATCTTCTTCATCGGCCTCGTGGCCGCCCCTCTGGTCAGCATCGCCTCCATCGGCACTCAGATCACGGAAGCATTCGCGGGCCTCGATCGCATTCGCGAGGTTCTCGACATGGCGACCGAGACCGACGAGGATGCGAGCCGGGCCTCGATCGACAGGCTTCGGGGCGAGGTGGTGTTTGAGAACGTCTCGTTCGAATACAACCCGGGCGTGCCGGTGCTCAATCAGATCTCCTTCACCGCCCCTGCGGGAACCACCACCGCCCTCGTGGGCTCGAGCGGATCGGGCAAGAGCACGCTCATCAGCCTGGTCATGGCCTTCAATCGACCCGGCGCGGGGCGGATTCTGGTGGATGGCCGTGACCTCGCGGGGCTTCGGCTCGCCGAGTATCGGAGTCAGCTCGCCTCGGTGCTTCAGGAAAACTTCCTGTTTGACGGCACGGTTATCGAGAACGTCGGGTATGCGAAGCCGGGCGCGTCACGGGAGGAAATCATCGTCGCGTGCCGGGTGGCGCATTGCGACGAATTCATCATGGCTTTCCCCAAGGGCTACGACACCGTCGTTGGCGAGCGGGGCATCAAGCTCTCGGGAGGCCAGCGGCAGCGGGTTTCGATCGCTCGCGCCATCCTCGCCAATCCGCGCGTGCTGATCCTCGATGAGGCAACCTCAAGCCTGGACAGCGAGAGCGAAGAGATGATCCAGGACGGCCTGCGCAACCTCCGCGCGGGACGCACCACTTTCGTGATCGCCCACCGGTTGTCCACCATCCGCAGCTCGGATCAGATTCTGGTGCTCGAGGGAGGCGTTATCGTGGAGCGGGGTGCGCATGCGGACCTGCTGGCCCAAAATGGACGCTATCGTCAGCTCTACGACAAGCAGTACAAATTCGAGACGGATCGCTTCATTAACCCCGGCGAGGATCACACCCCAAAGCCGGAGGCGAAAGCGCCGGCCCCCAGGGTCCCAAACGCCCTCTGAACAAGGCCGCAAAAACCCAAACAGCGCTGGAACGGACTGGAAAAGATGAGAGATTTTAATCGAGTAGCGGCCCTGATAGTGCCCCTCTTCCTTTCGGCATGCGGCAGCGGGGAGTGCTATGTGGGAGTGAGCGGAACCGAAGCCAGCATCACGGTTAAAGACATGTTTCCGCAGGAGACCTGCGACGCGCTGGTGAAAAATCCGGAGGCCTACATCGGGCGCATTGCGGAGGACAGTCCGAAAGAGTTCTACGCGATGAGCGAGCGTCCCACTCAGCCCGTGGTGTGCGAGTACACAGTGGAGGACAAGCACTTCATCGTGCGCGACGACGGCATGCTCAAACTGGTGGGCAACCTTCTATGTTCGGGGTTGTCCAAACGCGCGGTTTCAACCGAAACGAAGTAGCGGATCTTCGCCAGGGCTTTCGTGCGGCAGCTCGTCTCGGAGGCGTCTAGAGCTAACAACTAAGCGGCGCGCCAGACCCGAAGCCCGGGCGGCTGAGCCGAATCGGAATAGCTCGGCCCGGGCGGCGCGGCGTGTCAGCGGATCTCGCGAGTTACAGTTCTCTTGCCCCCCGACTCGTTGACCGCCCATGAGCTACGGCAGCGCAGGGACCCGATTGGCTTTCGAGACTCATGGTCTCAGCGCGTGATTGTAAACGGCTCTCCCGCTTCCCAAAGCGCGTTCAACTCCGTGAACTCAGGCCCGGTGAGACTTTCGCCGATTTGGCTTCGTCCAGAAGGGAGAGAGACTCTTAAACGTGAAAGGTTCAACATCATGAAGAATTCGCTCGTCCTACCCATGGCCCTGGCCACTCAGCTTCTGGGCGGCTTCGTTTTTGCTCAGAGTTCCGGCCCGGATGTCACCGTCTTACGGATGTCCGGTCCGAGCCTCGGCGTCCGCCTGGCCGAGGTCGACAAGGACGCGGTCGCCCGCCTGAAGCTCAAGGAAGAGAAAGGCGCGCTCATCACAGAAGTGCTCGAAAAATCGGCCGCCGAAAAGGCCGGGCTCCTTAAGGATGACGTCATCCTGAAATTTCAAGGGGAGTCGATCCTCACGGCCGCGCAGTTGACCCGGCTGGTAGGCGATGTGCCGTCGGGCCGCCGGGTGGACATTGATGTCGTGCGCGCGGGCGCGCTGGTTCAGGCGTCGGTCACCATCGAGAAGGCCAACGGAAACGCGGCATGGTCCGTCCTCGAAGGTGGGATCCCCGATCTCGATGCGTTCAACAAGCTACTGGGCGAGACATTCGGAATGCTGCGGAACGAACGCTCCCGATTCCGTGACGCCCTCGGCCGCCGGGAAGGCCGTCCTCGCACGTTCGGTTTCACGCCGGAAGAGCGGGGCCGGGGGCGCATGCTCGTGATCCCCGCTTCCAAGGGGCGGTTTGGCATCAGCTTCACAGAGATCGAGGGTCAGCTTGCCCGCCACTTCAAGGCACCCGGAGACACCGCGATCCTCGTGAACTCGGTGGTGCGAGGCTCCGCGGCCGAGAAGGCAGGAGTGAAGGCGGGCGATCTAGTGACCGCGGTCGGCGGCGTCAAGGTGGCCGATGGCTCCGACCTTCAGTCCGCCATCTCCAATCTCCAGGCAGGCAAGAAGACGCCCATCACCGTCTGGCGCGAGGGAAGAAGTCTCGAACTCTCCGCGGTTCTCGACGGCGATGGACCGCCAAAGGTGGACGCACCTCGCAGACGCCAGCCGGTGTCCTGACGGGGACTACTTCAAGGCCAGCTTGATGGCATCCTCGAGGACGGCCTTCTCCTGGCCGTTCACGAGGTGCTTCACCACAACCCCCGCCTTGTCCACAAAGAACAGGGTGGGAAAGGAGGCTACGCGCCGTCGGTCAGCTCGCCCGCCGCAGCCAGGTAGCGGGCAATGGCCCGAGGCCAGGCTGCGCGCTGCTCAGCGGGTTCTTCACCACGGCGAGCAGCCTCATCCGCCCCTGGCCGGAGGGGCAACTCGTCTCGGAGGCGTCTAGAGCTAACAACTAAGCGGCGCGCCAGACCCGAAGCCCGTGGCGGCTGAGCCGAATCGGAATAGCTCGAAATGCGGACGACGCCTGCTCGATCTCGCGTAGCAGGATCAGGCGATCCTCTGGTTTTTCGCCGCACAGCAGAGTGAGCGAACCGCCCTCACCTCCTGCGCCGTTGACCTTCCAACCGAGAGCGCCCGCCCTCCTTGCGAGGTCGATCACCTGACGGGCATCGACGCCTACGATGGCCGAATGAAGCCGCGCCTGCGCCCCGGTGTTTTCGATCATGGCCTGCCCAAGCGCGGTGAAGTCGCCCGCGAGCAGGGCATCGCGCGAACGGGCCGCGGTGTTTCTGAGTTCGACAATGGAGGGAGAATCGGGCCCCGCGTTTTCGAGCGAGCGGATCACGCTCTGGTGCAGAGCCGAGGAGTCGTGGGATCGACCAAGGTAGATCAGGAGCAGCCGTCGTTCGAACTCCTGGGCAAGGGCCGGGGCGAGGTTCAAGGGCGAGACCCTGGCCTCCGGGTAGGCGGAGATCTCAATGTGGTTGATCCCGCCGTGAGCCGCGGCGATCTGGTCCTGAATGCCGCACTGACGTCCCAGTCGCTCGGTCTCCACGCGCTGGGCCGCCATTGCGACCTCGTGCGGGGCCATCCGTCCGGGGGTCAGTTCGTCGAGCGCGCCCAGAAGTGCCACCGTCACCGCTGCCGATGTGCCCGTCCCCGCTCCGGCCGGGACTTCGGAACGAACGGAAATGTGAAGCCTCAGGTCGGAAGGCACGTTCATGGACGCAATCGCCGCCTCCAGAAGCGGATGAGGCCCCCAGGGCGCCGTATCGTGTCGCACTTCATACGGTTCGCCCAGGTTCTCGGGATGAAGGACCACGCGAGGGACGCCTTCCCGCGCTGGGAGAAGCGCGATCCGGACTTCGGCCAGGGGAGCGACCGCGACGTTGAAAACCTCGCCATGACCTGCAAACCAAGTGTCCGTCCAGCCCCCGTTGTCGCAGATGCGAATCGGGGCGCTACTGTTGATGATGGCTCCGGGAACGTTCAGCATCCGAGGGACTCAGGGCCGGTCGGGAGCGAACGGAGCTTTTGGCGCAGGTGCGCCCAGGCCGGCATGAACTGACTCATCAGGGTCTTGAAGCGACGATTGTGGCTCGGCTCGAGCAGGTGGACCATCTCGTGCACGATCACGTACTCGAGGCACTCCGGGGGCTTCTTCACGAGTTCGGTGTTGAGCCGGATGCTTCGGGTGCGCGGGTTGCAGGTCCCCCATCGCGTTCGCATGCGCTGCGTGAAGATCGTCCCTACGCTGACCCCCATGGTTGGCTCCCACTTCGCGAACAGGGGAATCGCCGCCTTGCGGAGTTCCTCGCGATGCCAGGCTTCGATGGCCGCCGCTCGGATCCGCTCGCTGGTGCCCGGGCGAACCCGAAGAACCAACTCCCCAGGTCGCAACTCGACCGACGGCGGAGCCTTCGCCTCCACTATCCTCAGAACGCAACGATGTCCCCAGATGGAGAGCGGCTCGCCGTCAACGAATTCGCGGGGCAGGGCACGCGGTTGTTGCCTTACACGAACCTGTTGTTTCCGGATCCAACCCAGTTTCGCGAGCGCGAAAGCGCGCAACGTCTCGATAGCAACCCGGAACGGCGCCGAAATCCGCACCCGGCCGACCGGAGGATGGACACTCAGCCGAATGCTCCGCATACGCTTGCGGACGACATCGACCGTGATGTCCCCAAGGGAGATCTGCATGCCCGCTAAGCTCGGCCGAGCATTCTCTCCACGTTGAGACCGATATCACGCGCGATTTGCCGCGGCAGTGTAGGCGAGATGTCTCGACCGGCATGGAAGGGAATTGTGGTACCGCGTCCATCCGGATGCCGGTACTGCCGATGCGAACCGCTCTGCCGCACCTCAATGAAGCCCAGTGCCTCCAAGAGCGCCGCCGCCTCTCGCGGCTTTAGGACCGGGATCGAACCCACTACGCGACCTTTATCGTCTGGATTCCTACAAATTCGGACTCGAGCTTCGGGCTGCCGTCCTCAAGGAGCATCGCGACGACCTCCTGGATATTCTTCTGGAGCTCGTCCAGGCTCTCCCCTTGGCAATGCGCGCCAGGCCAGCCGGGGACATGCCCTACGTAGAGACCCGTGTCCGCGTCCTTCTCGACGACAAAGTTGTAGCTGTGCATGCTCACTCCGGAGGTGAGCTTATTCCCATCCGGCCGTCGATCCCACTCAGGTCCGCCGAACGTAAAGGGTTTGTTCAGGTAGTCGCGGGCGCGACGACGAGGTTTGAAGCGAAGCTGACGTGGGCTCAACTTGTCGGATGCGGCAGCGAGGGCGGCACAGGCGTCTCGACGAGCGTTAGCCGAGGGTGCCACTCGGACCGCGGGTGAGAGGAGACGCGAGGGTTTTGGACAACGGCGTCTCCGAGGAGAGCACGCGGACGTGCCTGCGGGCAGCGGGGCGGCCGATCGCGCAACAGTGACGGACGCGGGCACACGAACTGATTGGAAAACCGCGCTTATCTCACTTGCGCTCCGAGGGAATGACCGGTTTCGGGCGGCCGCGATATCAGGGCCCGCAGGGTGGTGCGCTGGGGATGTGTAACCTTACGGCCCAAGTCTTCATCTAAAGTCCAGACGGGATCCAAACAACATGCTGCTCGCGTCCCTCCTTCTCGCCGCCACCCAAACCACCGCCCCTGCTCGCCCCGACCCCATGACCCTCGGGCCCTCGGCGGGCCAGGCGCTTCCCGCCTTCGAGGCCAAAGACTCGACGGGCACGTCACGCACGTTCGAATCGCTCAAGGGACCCAATGGCCTGGTCCTCGTCTTTTTCCGTTCCGCCGACTGGTGACCGTTCTGCAAGGTCCAGCTCGTGGAGTTGGAGAGCCAGTTGGAAGGTTTCAGAAAGCGCGGCCTCGGCGTCGCCGCCCTCAGCTATGACTCGATCGAGGTCCTGAAGGATTTCGCCTCGCGCCGGCACATCACGTTTCCCCTCCTTTCGGACCCGGAGTCGAAGGTCATTCGCGCGTACGGTCTCCTGAACGACATCGACTATCCCGTCGGGAACTTCGCTCACGGCGTTCCCTTCCCCGGCACGTTCGTCACCGATGGGAAGGGAGTGATTCAATCGAAGTACTTTGAGAAGGCCTACGCCGAACGCCGAACCGCGGCCAGCATCCTCGCCCTCGGCGGCACCCTTTCAGGCGGTGCCCCAACCGAGTTTCGCAATGAGCAGTTCATCCTCAGGACCTCCGTGAGCAACGCCACCGTGGCCCCCGGGCATCGCGTCACCCTGGTCCTCGATCTGGAGATGGCGAAGAGCCTGCACGCCTATGCGCCCGGAGATCACCGCTATCGGCCTTTGACCCTGAAGCTCGATCCGAACCCCCTGGTCACGCCGCATGACCTGGTGCGGCCCAAATCCGAGCCCTACAACTTCAAGCCTCTCAATGAGACGGTGCCGGTCTACACCGGCCGATTCCGCCTTCTTCAGGACGTGACCGTGGCCGGGCCGACCAGGGAAATGCAGGAGGCGCTCAAAGCCGAGGCGCCATCGATCGAACTCGCCGGTGAGCTGAGTTATCAGGTCTGCAGCGAGACCGTCTGCTACGCGCCGGCCAAGGTCCCGGTGCGCTGGACGCTCAGGCTCATCCCCCTCGACCGCGAACGCGCGCCCGAGGCCTCAAGGAAGCGGTAGAGGGAACAAGGCGGGCGTTCGCGAGGTCAGGTCCGCGTCGAGCAAACCAAGCCCTGGCCGCGCAAGGCCGGCAAGATCAACCTGGTAACCCTCTCATCGCATGGAGGGTTTGGATCACCGCAGAGGCGTCGGTCTCAGGGCTCGACACACCTCGCCAATGCCCCGGTCGGCCTCACGCCCCGCAGGCCGATGATGCCCTCCGAGACATCGAGGAATTCGACGCCGCACGAAGTAAGGCGCTCCATGGGATCTGACGGCCCCAAGGCCGGCAGATCAACCTGGTAACCCTCTCATCGCATGGAGGGTTTGGATCACCGCAGAGGCGTCGGTCTCAGGGCTCGACACAC
>ENA-ORBV01010319-ORBV01010319.1-microbial-mat-metagenome-genome-assembly--contig:-NODE-10319-length-14991-cov-28.899893_pt1 | contig 14991 bp, 13 predicted proteins | sample MGYA00237777_ERZ505514 | MGnify/ENA primary metagenome ERZ505514 (study PRJEB26160, sample SAMN06269048) | microbial mat metagenome | isolation source: Oligotrophic lake microbial mat | place... | reverse complement strand
TCGTATGCGCCGCAGTACGGCGGCTACTGTGCTTACGGTGTTGCACAGGACAACCTGGTAAAGATCGAGCCCGACAAGTTCTCGGTGATCGATGGCAAGCTGTACCTGAACTACGACGCCGAGGTTCAGCGGCTGTGGTCAAAGGATCCGGCGGGTTTCATCCGGCAGGCAGACGCCAAATTCCAGTCGCTGTTGAAGCAGTGAAGCGGCTGTCGTCAGGCAAAGAAGAGGTACCGGTCTTCCTTCTACACACTGCTTGGCAGAGCATCCGCAAGCCCTGCGTGCCAATATGCCCATGACCAACGCGCACGTACCCCGTATCCAGCCCGGGTCAGTTGAAAAAGGCTGGATCACGCTCAATGCTCCCGCCAGTACGACCAGTAAGACCTGCAAATGCCAATGCCTCATTGAAAAAGACGGCGTGTTGACATGCGCTGCAGGCGCCACGATACTTCTGGGCGCCACGATGCTGGGGAAAAATGGTTTCGTGGTCCGCGCAATGAGCAAAATCGGAGGAAACATGTCGACTACCCGGAGATTTTTGCGCGGCATCCTGGTGACCTCGGTATGAGCGATCCGATCTGGTCGGCTCGCCAGTACCACTATCTGTCGCAAGACAGTCATGTGCATCCCTTCCTGGTCGATCTATGGAACGAGGTCCGCGAGGCGAGCGGCGGGCGCCTTTCGGTAACGGTGCACGCGAAGAACGCGGGGCTGCCGGGTTCGCACCTGGCCATAGTCGACCTGTTGATCGCCGGTGAGGTCGAGTTCTATGTGCTCATGGGTGGCGTGCTCGGGCCCCTGGTGCCGGCGATGGAAATACAGGGCTTGCCGTTTGCGTTTCGCGATCACGCCCAGGTGCACGCCACCTTCGACGGTCCGCTGGGCGACTACCTGAGGCAGGAGTTGCGTGCCAAGGGCATCCACGCGCTTCCCCGGGGATTGATGGAGAACGGTTTTCGGCATATATCGTCGATAGACCGGCCCATGCACGGCGTGGCCGACTTCGAAGGCCTGCGCATTCGCATACCCGAAGGGCGGATGTTCGCCGATGCCTTCCAAAGCCTTGGCGCGACGCCCGTCGAAGTGAACGTCCTGAAGCTGTACGACGCTTTGAAGAATCACGAGATCGACGCCCAGGAAAATCCGCTTTCGGTCACCGCTGCGCTGCGCCTGCATGAAGTCACCCACCATGTGGGACTGTCCTCCCATATGTGGTCGGGTTTTAACCTGATGGGAAGCCTCGCATTCTGGCAGCGGCTGCCCGACGACGTGCGCGCCATGGTCGAGGCGATCGCGAGCAAGCACGTCGCCAGGCAGCGTGCCCATACGGACGCCCTGAATCGGGCGCTGGAGGCGAAACTGCCGGAGTGGGGCATGGCAGTCACGCTGATGGATCGCGACGGCATGCGCCGGCGCCTGGGTGAATCGGGGTTCTACCAGCGCTGGCGCGCCATCGTCGGCGCACGGGCGTGGGGATTGCTGGAGCAACAGGTCGGCGCCATCGCGTAGGTCGTAGGCGGCATGCAGGTTGGCGCCACATGGACGGCGCGCAATGTGGCTGCCATGCGGCGCCGGCCGCGCACTCGCGTGCCTATTGAGCCTTTATTCCGAGTCGCCGGATGATGTCCCTGGCGCGGGCGCTCTCGTCGCGCACCATTGCGTTGAGCTCCGCGGCGCTCGAGGCTTGCGGCTCCAGACCCTGCGCCTGCAAGCGGTCTTTCACCTCGGGGAGCGCCAGAATTCGCGTGACCTCCTGGCGCAGGCGCAGTGCCAGCTCCGTTGGAATTGCAGCCGGCGCGTAGAGCGCGAGCCAAGGCGAATACTCGAAGTCGGCAAGGCCCGCTTCGCGCACCGTCGGCACATCCGGCAATGCCGCGGTGCGGCTCTTTTCGCCGACGGCGAGGGCGCGCACCTTGCCGGCGCGAATCTGGCCCAGCGCGACCGAGGTGGCGATCCAGAATGCCTGCACCTCGTTGGCGGCGATCGCCATGGTCGCCTGGGCGCCCCCCTTATACGGCACATGCGCGAGCTGGACGCCGGCCGCGCCCAGCAGCATCTCCATGGCCAGATGCTGCGGACTACCGCTGCCGACCGACGCGTAATTGAACTTGCCGGGCGATTGCCGGGCCAATGCGAACAGTTCCTGCAGGCTGCGCGCCGGCAGGTCGGCGGGTACGATCAATACGCTGGGAAAGCGCGCCAGCAGCGTGATCGGAGTGAAATCCGTGGCCGGGTCGAACCCCAGGCGCGTATCCATGTGCGGCAGGATGGTGTGCACGCCGTTATTGAACGCCCCGAGGGTGTAGCCATCAGGCGCCGCCTTGGCCACGCGGCCAGCGCCCACTGCACCTCCCGCACCCGGCACGTTTTCCACCACCGCACGCTGGCCCAGGGCTTCGCCGAGCTTGTCGCCCACCACGCGCATGACAAGGTCCGAGGCCGTGCCGGCTTGCAAGGGGACGATGATCGTGACCGGCTTGACGGCGTATCCGGATTGCGCTGCCGCGTGGGGCAGCATGGCGCCGATCGCAAGGCATGTCGCAATGGCCAGCGGAAAATGCGCGAGGCTTCGATGTCTGGTCATGGGACTCTCCGTAGACGGGCGTGGGCCGATGAAGACCAGTATCCCACGCGGTATTGAAGGCATGCTTGTCATTGTGTTTCCTCCCGGCCAGAGGATGCCGCGCACCACAAAAGACGCCGATTGCGTCCCCACTGAGCAGCGTGCGGGTAAGCCCGGGCGGCAAGTGCTTGTATACGGCAGGCGCAATAACCAGATCGTGCGGCCCGTCGATCAGCAATGAGGCAGGGGCATGAAGTGTGAGAATCGCAGTGGCCGGGACGTCGGAACGTCATCGCGTACACTGCCTGCGTTCGAAGGCTATCCAAGCGGATTTCGTGGTCAGAAACGTGTTGATACGAAAACGTGAAAAGTCTGGATTTTTGACTATCAACGTATTGCGCGCGTAGTGTGGTTGCCACATCTCCACGCATCCGACGCAGGGCTCCTTCCCCGCATGGCATTTTTTCAGTTGTTGCCCACCAAGAGTCTCGACGATTTTTCGCACGTCATCCAGCTTGCGATCGCGCCGGTATTCCTGCTGACTGCGGTCGGCACCTTGCTCATGGTGCTCACCAACCGGCTTGGGCGGGCGGTAGACCGTCGCCGCGCGCTGGAAGCGCGGATCGAAGACGGCGCGACCGCTGCAGTCGAAGCGCGCGCTCGCAGCGAGCTCGATTTGATCGCGGTGCGGGTAACCTGGATCTATCGTTCCATCGTGCTGGCGGTGTTCTGCGCGCTTTTCATCTGTTTCCTGATCGGCCTTGCGTTCGTCGATGCGTTTGTCGAAGGCAATTTCGCCAAGGGGCTGGCGATTCTTTTCGTGCTCGCCATGGTGGCGCTGATCGGCTCGCTGGTGGCATTCATGCGCGAGATTTTCCTCGCGGTCAGCTATACCAGCGGGCCTTGATGCGCCGGCTCGATCCGTTCGAGCCCATAGCCGTGCGATCGGCCGCTGGTTTGCCGCCTCGGAGTCGGCAGGGTCATCGACGTAAAAGCGCGCCAGAATATTGGTATCGACGGCGTTCATTTCCCGGAACGTCGCCTTGTTGCCTTGATCGCCTGAGCGACATCGAACTCCGAAAGCTTGCGTGCCGGCCCCGAGTAACGGAGCATTCCGAAACCACTTGCATGGGTAGTCGCAGGCCTGGATTGCTGTAGCGAAATTTCAACCTTGTTGGCGACCACTTCGACCTCGACCAGGCTGCCGGGCGTGATATTCAATCGGCGCCGGATTGCGGCCGGGATCACCACCTGGCCCTTGTTTGACACCAAGACTGCGGACATGCGCGCCTCCATCAATCATGTTGAACGTGGTTCAACGCTATCGTGCCAGAAACCTGATTCGGGCAGCTACGACATTTGCGCTGCATCAAACCGCAAGCGCAACCCATGCCGGGCCATGAGTTCGGTAAGCGCGTCGCGTGGCAGGGCACAAGACGACAAGGCTCGCTCGCCAGGGGCGACGCGTGCCTGTGGCCACTGCGCGGCAAACTTCCGCCGCCCAGGTGGCCACAGGCACATACAAGAGGCATGCAGGGGCAAGGTTTCAGGGAATTGTCAGGCGTCTTCGGCGCCAAATCAACGATTGACGCAGACGGATATGGCCGGATCACTCCAACAATGGCATTGGAATCTCTATCCTTGCTCTTGACACAGGGCCGCAAGATTGCTTGACCAAATGTAATCGAACGATTACATTTGGTCCGTGTTCTCGATCAGGCCTCTTCCCGAGTTCAGTGCTTGGTTCGACGGATTGACTGACGCATCAGTGCGTGGTGTTGTGGTCGCCCGCATCAAGCGCCTGGAACTTGGTTTGGCAGGTGACGCGGTGCCGGTGGGTGAAGGCGTATCGGAGCTGCGAATCCATCTCGGCGCCGGTTGGCGCGTCTATTTCAAGCAAGTCGGCGACCGGGTGATCGTTTTGCTCGGTGGCGGCTCAAAACGCACCCAAAAGCGCGACATCAAGCGCGCCAAGGTATTGGCCGCACTGTTGGATTGACTGAAAGATATGGAAATGACAAAACGCATCAAGGTGGCCGACTTGCCCGAGTTCGACGCTTCGCCCTATCTTGGAAACGAAGATGTGATCGCTGCCTACCTCACTGACATACTCGCGGCCAATGATCCTGCGCTGTTGGCAGCTGCGCTGGGAGACATTGCCCGGGCACGCGGGATGCGCGAGATCGCCCGGGCTTCGGGCATCACGCGCGAGGCGCTTTACAAGGCTCTCCGGCCCGATGCGCAGCCGCGCTTCGATACGATAAGCCGCGTGTGCGCGGCGCTTGGCGTCAAGCTTGTGGTGCAGGCGATTCATGTTTGATTCCGGGCGGATTGCTCGGATCGATTTCTTCCATTTGTCGTACCGGAATTTGGTTTGCCGTTTCTTTGTGGATTGTTTTTCATGCGCAAAGTACGCCACGCAACCATCTGCATCGCTACCACGGGGCGCTGGCGCCCGACTCGCCGCTGCGGGCAGCAGTCAGCGCACTGGCGCAGCCCTTTGAGATTGCCGCCGCACCGACGCCGGTCGAGCCGATCCTGCCGGCAGCGGCCCCGGCTACGCCACTGCATCGCCCGGCAGCCCGCTACGTCCGGGCGCTGCTGCTGGTGCGCATCTACGAGGTGCTGCCCCGCTGCGTTCCAGGTGCGGTGGCGCGATGCGGATCATCGCCTGCATCACCGAAGCGGCGGCGTCTTGACCTCGATGGTCACGCATTCCTCGAGCGCCTCGCTGTGATGCGCCACGCCGCGCGGGTGGATCCAGGCGTCGCCCGGGCCGACCAGGGTCTCGCTGCCGTCGATCACAAGCCGCATGCGGCCGCGCACCAGATAAATCAGCGACTCGTGGTCGTCATGCTGGTGCCTGGGCACCCGCACGCCCTTGGCCTGCACGATTTCCAGCAGCAGCCCCTCTTCACCCACCAGCAGCGGCTTGACCGACACGTCGAGTCCCTCGCCGCGCCCTTCCACGCTGGCCAGGCGCTGTGCCGGCACCTGCGCGTTCAGGCCCACATAGCCAGCAGTCTTGGGCAGGGTTCGTTGGTTCATGACTCCTCCTTTGGTTGGACGCATCGAAGTGTTGAAGCTGCTGCGGGTGCACTTGGCACCGATTGAAATCGCGGCACGGGCGCCGGGCGCCAAGGAAAAGGTCGCAGCGAAGTACGCTCAGCCCTTCATGGTCTTGGGCAACCACATGATCATCTCGGGCCAGATCGTCATCACCACCACAAACACCAGCAGCAGCACGCAGAACGGCAACGAGGCCCAAGCCACCCGGGCCTGGGTATCGCCGGTCATCTGCTGGATGATGAAAAGGTTGAATCCCACCGGCGGCGAGACATTCGACAGTTCGATGGTCACCACCAGGAAGATGCCGAACCAGACCTTGTCGAAGCCGGCGGCGGCGATCAGCGGCAACGCCACCGGCAGAGTCATCACCATCGCCGACAGACCGTCGAGCGCAGTGCCCAGGATCAGGTAGACGATCAGCAACATCAGGATCAGCATCGAGGGCGACAGGTTCATCGCCTTGACCCAGACCGCCACTGCGCTGGGAATGCCGAGCGTGGTCATGGCCTTGGCCAGGAACAGCGCGCCGCACAGGATCAGGCCGATCATCGAGCAGGTGCGAATGGTCGAGAGCAGCGCGCGCTTCATGTTGTGCCAACTGAGCGAGCGCTGCACGCCGGCCACCACCAGCGCGCCGCCGACGCCGATGGCCGCCGCTTCGGTCACGCTGGCAAGCCCGGAGTACATCGAGCCGATCACCGACAGGATCAGGAACATCACCGGCACCAGATCCTTGATCGAGCGAAAGCGCTCGCCCCAGGTCACCGCTTCGCGGTTGGCCGGCACCACCGTGGGGTCGGTGAGCGCGCGAAACATGATCCAGCCGATGTAGGAAGCGGCGACAACCAACCCGGGAATGATGCCGGCGATGAAAAGATCGAGGATCGAGCACTCGGCCAGCACGCCATAGACCACCATCGGGATCGAGGGTGGAATCAGCAGGCCGATGGTGCCGGAGCCGGCCAGGGAGCCCATCGCCAGATCGCGGTTGTAGCCGCGCTTGAGCAACTCGGCCAAGGTCATGCGGCCGACCGTCGCGGTGGTTGCCGCCGAAGAGCCCGAGACCGCGGCAAACAGGGTGCAGCCCAGCACATTCACATGCAGGAGTCCGCCGGGCAGGCGGCTGACCCACGGTGCCAGGCCCTTGAACAATGACTCGGACAGCTTGGTGTGAAACAGGATGTCGCCCATCAGGATGAATAGCGGCAGGGTCACCAGTTCGTCCGCGCTGATGCGCCCCCACACATCTTGCGACAGCACGCGGTGAATCGGCATGTCGCGATACCATTCCAGCGCGATGATGCCGGTGCCGAGCAATGCGAAGCCGATCCACAGGCTCGACATCAAAAGAATCATCATCACCGTGAGGATGAAGATCGACGGGCCCATCATGGCGTGTGTGCCGCGCCGGGCTTGCTCATTCCGCCGCGCCTTCGCCGGCCGCGCGTTCCTCGATCAGGTCGGGGGCCTCGCCGATCAGGATGCGAATCGCGCGCGCGACCAGTGCGGCGAGAAGCAGGAACACGCCGATGGCCAGCATGCCTTGCGGAATCCACAACGGGGTCTGCATGGTGAAGTAGGACTTGCTGCCACGCTCGAAACTGCGCGCGGCCAGGTCGTAGAAGCCATAGGCCAAGATGCCGGTGATCGCAAGCGCTCCGGCGGTGCAGGCAAAATCGAGCACCCGCACCAGCGGTCGCGGAAAGTACTCGAGCGCCACCGCAACCCGGATATGCGAGGAATGCCGCAGCGCGTAACCGGCGCCGCCCAACAGCGTCACCGCACACAGGTAGGAAGCGTACTCGACCGCCCAGGGTTGCGACCAGCCGACCTTCGAGGTGACACCCACCTCGACGATCAGCATGGCGGCCAGCGCCGCGCAGCATGCCGCAGCGAACCAGGCGCCCCACTCGTTGGCCCGGTCGATCGCCGCGCACAGGCGCGAGAGTGCCGACTTCACCACGAAAGGCCGGGTTCCCGCCGATTTACTGTTTGCCGGTACGGGCGCGATAGTCCGCAAGAATCTTCGCGCCCTCGGCGCCATTGGCCTTGGCGAACTCGTCCCACATCGGGCGGGTCACAGCACGCATGCGCCCCAGCATTTCGGCTGACGCCGGTTCGACGGTCATGCCGTTCTTGCGCAGCTCTTCCATGCGTGTGGTGTGCTCGCCCTGGCTGACTTTCCAGAACTCGGGTTCCATTTCGCGCGCCAGGCGCTCGATGGCGCCACGGTTCTCGGCCGACAGCTTGTTCCACGTACCGCTGCCGATCACCATCAGGTTCGAGGCCCACAAATGGTTGGTGTTGTAGGTGTGCTTCAAAAACTCCCAGTATTTTTGCGACACCGCCGTGGTGCCCGAGGTCATCACCGCATCGAGGCGCCCGGAGGCCAGCGCCGGCACGATGTCCGGGTTGTTCATCTGCTGCGCCACCATGCCCATCTTGCTGACCATCTCGGCGGTGACACGGTCGTAGGTGCGAATGCGCACACCCTTGAGATCGTCGATGCCCTTGGCGGTTTTCTTGAGAAAGAAATTCTGGCTCGGCCACGGCACCACATACAACACCTTGTTGCCACGTTTGGCCAGCGCCGCTTCCCAGGCCGGGCGCGCGAAGCCGTGCATCACGCGCAACTGCTCGTAATCGTCAACCAGGAAGGGCAGGCTCTCGATACCCAGCAGCGGCACTTCGCCGACATTCTGGAAACCGGCGAACTCGGCCAAGCCGACCGTGCCGTCTTCAAGCGCACGGATCGATTCGTTGGCCTTGATGCCGAGCGAACCACCGGCGTGAACCGTGAGCACCACCTGACCCTTGGTGACCTCCGCCACCCGCTTGGCAAAATTCTGCGCATTGATGGTATGGAATTCGGTCGGCCCCCACGGCAAGCTGATGTCGAGCTTGGTCTGTGCCAAGGCCGGCGTGCAGGCGACGGCGAGTGCACCGAAAAGTGAAAACAGTCTGAACATTAACGATCTCCTGAAGGCTGAACAACGATTGAAGTCCAAGCAAAAAGCTTGCCGGACCATCAGCCCGACCGCCATTTTTTTGAAGTGTATCAGTGAAGCCGCGCAGGCTGCCTGCAGCGGCTTTGCGCATGCGCTCACGCCTGGCCCGACATTCCGCTGTTTCATCGGCTATCGAAAGACGGTGGCGCCAACTGGAGCAAGCCGGTGCGCGTCAACCGCGATAGCGATCGCCTGTCGGCGCATCATCCGGGCGAGAACCCCTCGAATCTGGCGGCCAACCGGGATGCAACGCATCCGCGCGTGGTGGCCACATCCAGGGGCACGCTTGCGCTGTGGTTCGAAGGTCAACCGTGGAACGGCGCGAAGCTCATGACCAACGGCCGTCCGATCGAGTCGGCGACGCCATAGGGAGCCGCGGCGAAGGCGCCCTGCGGCGCCTGCAATGCAGCGTGCCGCAAGCCTGGGCTGCAGCGGGCATCAAGATTGCGAAGCCGCTACGCGACTGCGCGCAGCGCCGGCTTTTTCGCGCACTCGGCCAGGTAATCCATTGCCGCCTGCGCGCCGCCCCTGGCGTAGGGTACGCCCGCCACCTCGAAGCCCATCTCGACCCCGCTCAAGGTGCCCATCAATGTCAGGTCGTTGAAGTCGCCCAGGTGGCCGATGCGGAATACCTTGCCTGACACCTTGCCCAGGCCCTGGCCCAGCGACATGTCGAAGTTTTCCAGGATCACCTTGCGCAGCGCATCGGCGTTGTGGCCCTGAGTCAGCAAAATCGCCGTGAGCGCGCCGGAATGCTCGCGCTCGTCCTGGCACAGGATTTCCATCGCCCCGGCCTGGGCCCAGCGGCGCACCGCGCGGCGGGTGGCCTCGGCATGGCGCTGGTGGCGGGCGAACACATTGGGCAGGCCCTCTTCATAGACCAGCATGTCGATCGCCTCATGCAGGCCATAGAGCAGGTTGGTGGCCGGGGTGAAGGGGAAGTAACCGTTCTTGTTGGCGGCAATCATTTCATCCCAGCCCCAGAAGGACTTGAGCGATTTTGAGGTCTTCGCCGCTTCCAGCGCCTTCGCCGAGAGCGCGTTGAACGACAGGCCCGGCGGCAGCATCAGGCCTTTTTGCGAGCCGCCCACGGTGACATCCACGCCCCATGCATCATGCCGGTAGTCGATCGAGCCGATCGATGAAATGGTATCCACGAGCAGCAGCGCGGGATGCAAGGCGCGGTCGATCGCGGCACGGATCTCCGCAATGCGCGCGGTGCAACCGGTCGAGGTTTCGTTGTGCACCACCGCCACCGCCTTGATTGTCTGGCCGGTGTCTTCACGCAAGCGCTTCTCGATGGCTTCGGGCACGGCGGCGCGGCGCCAGTCGCCTTCGATGAATTCGGGCTTGAAGCCCAGTTTGGTGGCGATGTTTTTCCAAAGTGTTGCGAACTGCCCGCTTTCGTACATCAGCACCGCATCGCCCGGCGAGAGGGTGTTGACCAGCGCTGCTTCCCACGCCCCGGTGCCGGAGGCCGGGTAGATGATCACCGGCGCTTCGGTCTGGAAAATCTTCTGCATGCCGGCCAGGCATTTCTTGCCGAGCACGCCGAATTCCGGACCACGATGGTCGATGGTGGGGTGATCGATAGCGCGCAGTATGCGGTCCGGCACGTTGGTGGGGCCGGGAATCTGCAGAAAGTGGCGGCCAGCCTTGGCATTGCTGTACTTGAACATGGTTGCGGGTCTTTCAAGGGTTGAACGACGCGGCGGTTGCCCCTGCCGGGTTCATGAGAAACTAGTTTGTATGCAATTTACGCGAGCGAATCGACCGTGTCAATGGTGAGATTCAGTCTAGATGGTTGACATCGTAAAATTTTTGCATACAATCCATTCATGTTGCCCGAAACCGTCGCCGATACCGTCACCAGCATCGAGCGCTCCGCCCTGCATGCCGCCGTTGCCGCGCGCCTGAAGGCGATGATCATCGAAGGCGTGTTGGCGCCCGGTGCGCGCCTGAACGAGCGGGTGCTGTGCGAGCAACTCGATGTGTCACGCACGCCGCTACGCGAAGCCTTCAAGCTTTTGGCGGGTGCCGGCCTGATCGAATTGCAGCAAAACCGCGGCGCGGTGGTAGCGCGCCTGGTGCTGGAAGACATCGAAGCCACCTTCACGGTAATCGCTGCGCTTGAGGGTCTGGCTGGTGAGTTGGCCGCGCAGCACGTAACCGAGGCCGAACTCGCCGAGATTCGTGCCCTGCAGTTCGACATGCTGGCAAGCCACGCCAGGCGCGACCTGCCGGGCTATTTCAGCGCCAACATGCGCATTCACGCCTGCATCAGCGCCGCGGCCAGGAACCCGGTGCTAGCCGAAACCTTCGAGCGCCTGAATACCCGCATCTTCGCCACCCGCTACCGCTCCAACCTCACGCCCGAGCGCTGGGACCAGGCGGTGGCCGAGCACGCGGAAATGCTCAAATGCCTGGAAGCGCGCGATGGCGTAAAACTGCGGCAACTGCTGGAAACCCACTTGCACAACAAACGTGCCACCATCATGGTCGAACTCAGGGCACGGCCGCAGACCGCAGCCGCCTGACCGGGCGCGGCCGCAGGCCGGAGCCGCCTGACCGGGCGCGGCCGCAGGCCGGAGCCGCCTAAAATACCCCCCACCCCATTCCAATCGCAAGGAGCGCACCATGCCACTGACCATCGACATCATTTCCGACGTTGTCTGCCCCTGGTGCTATATCGGCAAGCGCCGCCTGGAGCAGGCGCTTGCGCAGTATGCGATCGACAACCCCGATGCCGCGCCGCCCGAGATCCGCTGGCGGCCGTTTCAACTGAACCCCGACATGCCGCTCGAAGGCATTCCGCGCCAGGAATACATTCGTCGCAAGTTCGGGCCCAATGGCGGCGCCAACTACAAGCGCGTGGCGCAGGTCGGCGCCGATGAGGGCCTGGAGATGGATTTCGACGGCATCGACCAGCAACCCAACTCGCTGCCGGCACACAGCATCATCGACCTGGCCGAACCTGGCCCGCAGCAAGACCGCGTGGTCGAAGCCATGTTCAACGCCTACTTTGTTGACAACCTCGATTTCACCAGGCGCCAGAACCTGATCGATGTGGCGGTGGAAGCGGGTCTGGATCGCGCCGAAGTCGAAGCCCGGCTGGACGACCCCGGTGCGGTCGAAGAAGTACGCGCCGCTGACGAAGAGGCGCGCGGCATGGGGGTCGAAGGCGTGCCGTTTTTCATCTTCAACCGCAAGGTCGCCTTGTCCGGCGCGCATGAGCCGGCCACCATGCTGGACGCGATTCGCCAGGCCGAGGCTGCCACTGCCGAAGAGACTTGAGCGCTTCTGCGCCAGTGTGACGCAAGCGTCCCGAGCCCATCGATGAACGCCCCGCACCCGAAAACCGCGCTGGCACCGGCGGGCGCCGATGCCCTGTTGAAACGCAGCAAGTTAGGCGGCCTCATCAGGCGGCACAGCGGTTGCGAAGTGCTGTTCGACGCCGCCTCGCGAGGCCGCTATTCGACCGATGCCTCGATCTACCAGATCGAACCGGTCGGCGTGTGCATCCCGAAAACTGCGGACGATGCGCGCATGGCGCTGCACATCGCGCGCGACTTGGGCGTGCCGGTGCTGCCGCGCGGCGCCGGCACCTCGCAATGCGGGCAGACCGTGGGCGAGTGCCTGGTGATCGACAACGCCAAGTACCTGAACCAGGTGGTGGAATTCGACCGCGAGGCGATGACCGTGACGGTGCAGCCCGGCATGGTGCTCGACCATCTCAACGCCTTCCTCAAGCCGCACGGCCTGTGGTTCCCGGTGGACGTTTCGACCAGTGCGCAGGCAACGCTCGGCGGCATGGCCGGCAACAACTCCTGCGGCAGCCGCTCGATCCGCTACGGCAACATGGTGCACAACGTGCTGGCGATCGACGCGATTCTGGCCGATGGCAGCGAGGAACACTTCGGCCACTTCGGCGCGACCGCCACGAAAAAGCTGTCGCCGCGCATGAGCCGCATGGTGTCCGACCTGTTTAGCCTGGGGTCGCGCGAAAGCGGCGAGATCGAGCGCATGTGGCCGCGCGTGCTGCGCCGGGTGGGCGGCTACAACCTCGACATCTTTCACCCGATGTCCGAACGACCCTACACGGCGGACAACAGCGTCAACCTCGCGCACCTGCTGGTGGGCTCCGAAGGCACCCTGGCCTACACGCGGCAAATCACCCTGCAACTGGCGCCGCTGCCCAGGGCCAAGGCACTGGGGGTGGTGAATTTCCCGACCTTCTACAAGGCGATGGAGTCGGCCCAGCACATCGTCAAGTTGAAGCCGGTGGCCGTGGAGCTGGTCGACCGCACCATGATCGACCTGGCACGCGAAAACCCGGCCTTCCGCCCGGTGATCGACCGCGCGCTGCTGAACATGGCGTCGGGCGGGCCGCAAGCCATCCTGCTGGTCGAGTTCGCCGGCGAAGACCGCAGCCAACAACTCGCCGGCGTAGCGCAACTGGTCGAACTGATGGCCGACCTGGGCCTGCCCGGCAGCGTGGTCGAAATGCCCGACGAAGGCCCGCAGAAAGCGCTGTGGGAAGTGCGCAAGGCCGGACTCAACATCATGATGAGCATGAAGGGTGACGGCAAGCCGGTTTCCTTCATCGAAGACTGCGCGGTGCCGCTTGCGCATCTGGCCGACTACACCGCCAGGCTCACCGAGGTGTTCCACAAGCACGGCACCGAAGGCACCTGGTACGCCCACGCCTCGGTCGGCACCCTGCATGTACGGCCGATTCTCGACATGCGCCGGCCCGGCAACGAAGGCGGCGCGGCGAAGATGCGCGCGATTGCCGAAGAGGCAAGCGCGATGGTGCGCGAATACAAGGGCGCCTATTCCGGCGAGCATGGCGACGGCCTTGCCCGCGGCGAGTGGGTCGACTGGCAATTCGGCCCGCGCCTGGGGCAAGCCTTCCGCGAAATCAAGGCCTTGTTCGACCCCGACAACCTGATGAACCCGGGAAAGATCGTCGACACCCCGAAGATGGACGACGCCACCCTGTTCCGCTTCAAGCCAGGCCACACGGTGCAGGACTTGAAGACCGCGCTCGACTGGAGCCAGTACGACGTCCAGCGCGATCCGCTGAGCGGTGCGCAAACCGCCCCCGGCAGCGGCCACGACCCCGCGCAAGGCCTGGCAAAGGCAGTCGACATGTGCAACAACAACGGCCACTGCCGCAAGTTCGATGCCGGCACCATGTGCCCCAGCTATCGCGCCACCAAAGACGAGCAGCACTTGACCCGCGGCCGCGCCAACACCCTGCGCCTGGCGCTCAGCGGCCAGTTGGGTGATGCAGGCATCGCCTCACAGGAAGTGCACGACGCCCTCGAACTCTGCGTCAGTTGCAAGGGCTGCAAGCGCGACTGCCCCACCGGCGTGGATATGGCGAAAATGAAGATCGAGCATCTGCACCACTACAACAAGAAGCATGGCCTGACGCTCAAGGACAAGCTGATCGCCAACCTGCCGCGCTACGCGCCAATCGCCTCCACCTTCGCCTGGGCAATGAACCTGCGCGACACCATCCCCGGCATGGCCAAGCTGTCAGAAAAGATCACCGGCTTTTCCGCCCGCCGCACCCTGCCCCGCTGGGCAGCCAAACCCTTCATGAAAAAGGGCACCACGCCCATGGCTGGCGACGTAGTGCTGTGGGCCGACACCTTCAACAACTACTTCGAGCCCGAGAACCTGGCCGCTGCAAAGCAAGTGCTGGAAGCCGCCGGCTACAAAGTAACCATGAGCGTGCCGCAAGGCGAACGCCCGCTGTGCTGCGGCCGCACCTACCTGGCCACCGGTCAGGTCGATGAAGCTCGCGCCGAAGCCAGGCGCAGCATCGACCACCTGATGCCCCTGGTCGACCAAGGTGCCGTCGTCGTAGGCCTCGAACCCTCGTGCCTCTTCTCGCTGCGCGACGAATTCCTCGCCATGAACCTAGGCGCCGCCGCCGGCCGACTCGCCCTCGAATCATTCACCTTCGAAGAATTCATCGCCCGCGAAATCGACGCCGGCCGCTTCAAGGCCAAATTCAAGGCCCTGCCGCAAAAGAAAGCCCTGCTCCACGGCCACTGCCACCAGAAGGCCTTCGACGCCGTAAGCCCGATCCAGAAAGTGCTGGGCCTGATCCCCGACCTCAAGGTGGAACTGATCGAGTCCTCCTGCTGCGGCATGGCCGGCAGCTTCGGCTACGACAAGGAGCACTTCGACGTTTCGATGAAGATGGCGGAGCTGTCACTGCTGCCGGCGGTGCGCCGGGCGGATGCAGATACGTTGATTGTGGCCGATGGGACCAGTTGCCGGCACCAGATTGCCGATGGGGCCAGGCGGCAGGCGGTGCATGTGGCGCGGGTT
>ENA-ORBV01010317-ORBV01010317.1-microbial-mat-metagenome-genome-assembly--contig:-NODE-10317-length-14993-cov-5.047533_pt1 | contig 14993 bp, 12 predicted proteins | sample MGYA00237777_ERZ505514 | MGnify/ENA primary metagenome ERZ505514 (study PRJEB26160, sample SAMN06269048) | microbial mat metagenome | isolation source: Oligotrophic lake microbial mat | place... | reverse complement strand
AACAAGAGCTCACTCTTTCGATATTTCATACTATACGTAGTCTGATTAGATTAGTCTTTATTACATCACATCTCGCACATTACTCGACCATGACCAGCCTAGATTTGTAGTCTGACAACAACAACGAACAGGAGCTAGCATCACTTCAGTGCTTGCAATTTCTGATGAACTGATCTGATATCAACCAAATGGATCGATTGCATGTTTTGCTGTGTCAGCATTCACAGGTTGATGCAGTGCTGCTCAACACCCCATTTTCAAGGATTTTCAAATTTCTTCTATGTTCAGGTGACAGCTGCACTGTTCTCCAAATTTGATGAGAGTTTTGAACCCTCCCCTACATTAAAAGAAACACAACCCTAATCCCAAAAATTAACATCATGCTAAACAACAAAGAGGGACTGATTTGTGGCAAATCATTGAAATTGTGCGTGGCAGATTCTGACAAATTTGGAGTGCAATTTCAAAATTGAGCACAGCTTCGGGGGGAAATGACACTTGATTGTCCACAGAATGAGGTTGAACATGTCAGTGCAACAGTTGCTAGCAATTGGGATAGGAGCAAACAAGAGCAGACAGAATGACATGCAGCAGATGCATGTTTTTAAGGGCAATGCAACTGTTTTTAGAAAAGTTAAGATGCCAGTGCAGATCAAAACGCACTGTGTGTCGCTGTGGCTAGTGTGTGAAGCTCCCGGTCATCTTGCTACATTTCAATGGGCCAATCTGTTGCATGACAGCTGCTTGTCAGTTGGGAGGGTGTGCATGTGTTTCGGGGTTGATGTGTCGTGAGGGAATGAAATCAATCAAGAAGCAAAATTGTGAAAATTTTGATCGAATCTTTTTTCAAAGCGGGATTGAGACAATCCCTCTTTGATGCAGTGTCATTTGGTCTTCAGTTGGAAGGATGGAGATGGTGCAGCAAGGTGCAGGACAAGTTGGGCAATGCTGTGATGTGTGCACAGTGGTCATGTGCTCAATCAGCTTTGCAGTGATGAGTGATGCCGCTTGTGACTGTTCATTGTTGGCTTGTTGCCTCTCGTGTTTGCTGCCTCTAAAACCTTCGCCTGGCTGCAATGGCATGGGGGAGTCAGTTCTTTGTGCTGTGCAGGCCCATCCAGGATGTTAGCAAGATTGAGGTTGACATGATGATTTTCAGCAACACGCAGAGCATGCAGACCAAAGAACAATTAGCAGCACTAGCCAACTGTCATTTGAGTGCTAGCAAGGTCTCTTGTGCACTTCTGCTGTTGGAACAATTCAGCCACATTTGCTCTTGAATCATGGGGCTGAATGTGGCAAATGCGCCAGTCAAGTGGGGCTGCACAGGGCTAAACCCTTAGAGTGAAAACCTTTTGGCAGACCACAACACATGGTCGTTCTGACTTGTTTAAAGGGAAAATGTCCAAGTCTGAGGCAAGCTTTGTGAAATGTGAATCACTGTTTCATAAGTTATTAAAGCAAAGAGTTTTCTAGGTTCAGAAGTTAATGAATAAAATGCATGCTGATGAAGCCCCTCCCCCCCCCTTCTGTTACACACACACATCAATTGCATTCTCCGTGGCACCCCTTTTGACATTTTCTGTTGTGTTTTCCCTAGTTTCTTCATTGTTGTAGTTGATGACAGTCTTTTCTCGCAGTTCCTCCAAGTTCACGTTAGCATGACACCTCAACACTAGCTCTGTGATAACATCATAGGAACCTGTTGGACTTGTGATTGGGGCACCAACAAAAATTACAAAGCCAGTGGTGGCAACTGTCCCAAGCAAGACACATGCACACAATGGCATTCCTGTGTGGCCAATGGGAAGGGTTCCAAAGAGGACACACAGCAACACAACCACAAATGAATATGGAGCTTGGGTAAAAACATGTTTGACTAGCTGACAACCACAACTCATGGAAGAGATCACTGTAGTGTCCCTGTGAAAAGAAACAAATCAATCAATTTTGTTGGGAACAAAAACGATGCAGGCAATCAAATGTAACACAACACCACACACTCACGAGATTGGGCTCATGTGACTCCCTGCAACTGAGCCTGACAGAATGCCAGCAACTGTGGAATTAAAGATAATTGCATTGCCTCCTGACACAGCATAGGCAGGCACAATAAACAATGGGAACAGAATCATCATTGTTGACCACGATGACCCTGTGGCCAAGGCAATCACGACGGCAAGGACAAATGCCAGTGTTGGAACTGCCTCTGCGGCAACGCCATCCGCGAGGATTTGAGAAAACAGGCGATCAGTCCCAACATCTCTCATGATGTCTCCTGTGGCCCAAGCCAAAGTCAAGATTACAAGCGCAGGAAAAAGGTCTTCCATACCATACAGAAAGGATTCGATACCTTCAAAGATGGTCATGAGAGACCTCACTTTACCGGCACCAGGCGCACCGCCAGCAAGCGGATGTCTCACAAGTGACATGTCACCAGCATAGCTCGCTTCTGCGTCGACACTGGCCCTAATGTAGCCCGCCCCATTTTCGCGGTCGGTAGCCACCGCGTGCTTTCCAATCAAACAACTTCTGATAGCAAATACTTTCGGTGCAACGTACTTTCCGTCTTCTACAATTTGCATAGCGTACATGATATTAGCAATGATTGCAGTAGCCATAGTTCTGGCTCGCGGGCACGGTGAAGAGAGCATGGAGAAGAAGTGAGTTTTCGTCTTTGATGAAGTGAGAACAACGACTGCACCAACGTTGACCAGGAAGGATCAATCCACCTACCCCCACAATAGAGCTGAGCAGGAATCTGAATTTTCTATTTTGTCTGCCAAGGGCTGATCCCTGCTGCCATCTTCCCCTGTCCGAATCAAGAGGAAGATAATGAAGAAGATCAAAAGCACGACAGGCACCAGCATGTTGAATGCTCGATATGGAGTACCCACTCTAGGGCTGTTTCTAGTGAGGTTGGAACTGCTGGTATCTCCCTGTTCGGGGCGACCATTGCCGCCGCCAGGGTACTTTTGTAATCGAGCGCGTCGCTCTGCAAACAGCATGGGACCGAAGTCTCGCTGGAAGCAAATAAGTGATAGAATCATCACTAGCATGAAAATGGGATAGAATCGGTACCTCATGGATTGGATGAAGATGCTGATCGAGGATGTACTGATGGTCAGATTGTCCTTGCCATAAATGCCAATCAACTTGTCTAGCTCTTCTTGGATGAGTCCTATTTGAAAACCAACCCATGTTGAGGCAGGCGCCAAAGAGGCCAAATTGGCGGCAGACGCATCAACAATAAAGGTTAGTTTTTCCTTTGAGACCATCATCCGTTCGGAAAGGGGGCTCATGGATTGGCCCGCCTATGTACGCGGTATTTCGTTGGTCGTGTCAGGGTTCACGGTCGAAAACGAAACTTGCGAGGAAGTACTTGTTCACAGCAGCACAATGAACTTCTTCAATCAGCTTACCAAGAGTAGACTGGCATAATCATCAAAGAAGCAGAGGCTTGTAACACAGAAAGCAGAAAGTTGCACAGATCTTGGTGTATTTGCGTATTGACTCATCCATTGTTGAAATCCGATCAACCCGCCAGATTTCTGAATCATTCCAACAAGGCCAGATAGGAACAGAACGAAGAGGAAAACATAGCAATGATCTATATCGTGTAGACTTTCCAATATGTATGTCTCCAAAGCTGATTTGAAGCCATCTTTTATGCTCCCGCTTACCATGCAGGCGCCGATAAATATTGTACAGAAGAATGAAAATTCCACCTTTCGTGTCGTTACTGCCAAAATGAGCACTGTCAGCAACGGCAGAATAGAGACCCTGGCTTCATAACTTTGGTAGTTGCGTTCTGTCGTCACTGGCTGTTCTCTTGTAAGGGGACCGGAAAAGTGTACAAAAACTGTGTGGCTGCCACTCTTGTTGACAGAAAGTTGTCCGCAGTCGAGTGAATCGGGAAGGCGACGTCCAAAGGTTCTGATATCGTAGCTTCCCGTGGACAGGACAACCCCATTGACGCCGGTCTTCCAGTGCATTGTTGCATCAGTATTATTATTGCTGGGCTCATCTTCTTCCCATTCTAGCCCACCAACGATCACCTGAACGGTATCACCGTTGAAAAGAACCTTGAGATCTCCGATTTTCGTCTTGTCTGCGTGAAGGGCGCGAAGTATGTCACAGTGAAGGTATGAAGGATAATGAGTCCAGAAAGCCGTAAATGAGTAGCAAAACCAAAATTTGTTTCACAACCAGCATATTCAATACGAAAATGGAAAACGCTAATCTACTTACTGTCTGTGACAGAGACATCTCCCGCCGCCACCAGTTTGTATCCGAAGGCTTCTGATTGTGCCTGTGCCTGTGCCACATAAAACGAGACCACGACAACGAGGAAGCAACGGACCGGTGTCGATGTTGATGTGCGCATCATGTTGTTTGTAGTATATATCGTCTATCGAGTTGTTTAGCAAGAAATTTACTGCATCACTTTGTCAGAGCAAAGAATATGTCGGCTTCAAGCACTCTTTAGAATTTGCTTCCGTTCATAGTACATACAGCTGGTTGCTGCTTACAGTTCCGCAAATATCAACACACGCAGGGAATCTGTGAAATCCTTATCCACGTCTGGTCCTCAGAAGGGGTCCACGGCCCCTCTTGCTTTCGTGCTTTCAATTTTTATTATTGCGAACCAACGTTTGAATCGAAGCGAAGCGAACAGGTAGCTTCCGCATGAGCATGCTAGGTATGGTGCCACCAGGAACGTTCACTCCTTGACTACTACTAGCTAGCTAGTAGTAGGAACCACATTATTGCCCATAATCGAACATCCCTAACCCTCTATCGTAAACATCTATCACATGGCTAGCTAGCACAAGCCATGCGCGCATCAGCTGAATGCATGAGCACGGGTGATAGATCTTGCCTCCTTCCACCGCCATGGCTTCCGCTTCTACGCCTTCGAAACCAGAACGGACTCTTCCACGGGTAAATTAATGACGGAGCCTTTCCTGTCGACAAGCATCGCTCCACATCTCACATGGAGCACGTGTGTCGTGCGACGACCATTCATTTGAGGACGGGGCCACCGGCAGCTCCCCGCATTGATGGACCGTGAGCCGCTTGCTGGCCATCGCTGTCCACAAAAATAAGGAGCATGGTGATGTGATCTTTTCCACCGTCATTGAAAACGACAGTGGCTCCGCTGAGCGCAAATGGGAAAGGATGAGGACGACTTGTATCTTCATCAATTGTATTGGCGAACAAAGAATAAGCAGGAGGCAAGTATACAGTAATTTATTATACATTGGGGAAGGTAAATCCCTCCAATAGGGTGCAGGTGAAGCATCAGTGACTGGGTGCAGTCACGGATGTGGAAGAATTGTGTCACGTTTTCGTTACAGTACATAGTTCTTAGTCTATCCAAGACTTTCGGTTTACTTGCTGGGGGTGACTGGACCCATCAACTGTTCCGTCAAAACTCAAAGATTGCCTCACTTTTCATAATTTTCTCAGCGTAGCGTTTGTTTCACAAGATCATCACAATACATAATTACAATATCAACAAGGAATAATGGACGCGTACAGCAATTTTAATTTTACCAACACCGACACCGATGCTATCGATGCGGAAGACTATGACCACTTGTCGCTTTTAAACATGGTGGCAGTTTGCCTGTTGGCCTTTGGGACGAACAATGTGGTCAAACAAATTTGGAGAAAGGGCCACCCCAACAGTACAGAAGGCTTCCGGTCCACATTTCTCTATGGAGCAACCAATAGCGTGGCCATTTCATCACGCGTGTATGTGGCCCTCATGGTTTTAGATTTTGCCTTGCACCACGTGCGAACAACGGCTGCTCTCAGCAGCATGGTCTTGCCCGAAAATTCTTCAGTGGATTTGCGCCAAGCAGCTCCCGCCGTGGCCGCCTTTTTGTGGGCCGGCCTATCGGCGTGTACCATTAAACGCGTGCTTCTTTTGCAGAGTGTAGCTGGAAAGCGACTAGGACGGGTCGCTTTGTTTGACCGCTTTCTCGACTTTTGCATCATGGTTGTAACGGCATTGAATGTACTCGATACTCTAAAGGTGGACTTGTCCACTGGAATGCAGTCCATTCTAAGCATGGGAGGAGTTGGCGCATTGGTGTTTTCGCTGGCCAGCAAAGACTTGGCAGAAGGCCTGGTGGGAGGTTTTGCCCTGAATGCCTGGGATGCTTTTAATGTTGGTGATTTGATATTGCTCGGAGATGGAACAGAAGGATTCGTCGATCAAGTTGGATTAATTGAAACTCACATTAAGGGCTATGATAATGTCGTAACCCGTATCCCCAACGGACAGCTTACGACGGCACGTGTTGCTAATCTAAGCCGAGTTTCTCGGTCAAGAATCGTGCAGAACATTCGATTTAAGTACTCCGATCTTCCCAAACTGGAAACTGTTTTGGAGGATATTAAGACAGAAATCAAGGCGAGTTGTCCCAAAGTTATCACCGACGGCAGTGCAGCATTTTTCGCTGTCTTGGAAGAGTACAAGTCGGACCATGTTTCAGGATTGATCATTGCCAACTTTGAAATTAAACCTCGCACGTTGGAGTTTATTGATAACCGCCAACACTTCATGGTGGCGGTTGCTCGTGCCATGAAGAAGAATCACGTCGAGTTTGCCATTCCTTCCGTTGAATACAATCACACTTCGTCGGATGGCAACATTAAGATGAACAGCAAGGAAGCCAGTGCTGTATCCACTTGATCAAACTCTTGAAAGCGCCATAACAATCGTAGTGGACTCTAGCTAGGTTGAATATAAGAAGAACCGCAACGTACTCGATACTTTATGTTGGCTCTATTAAATAGGCACATATCGAAGCATTTCCACTGATAAATAGCCACTCTATTAGCTACTTTCTAACTAAAGACTCTTGCATGTGAAACATACATTTTACATTTTCTTAGTTACAGGATTTATTTGGGGAACACTCCTATTTGAATACCAATCCTAAAGAAGACACAGCCCAAGCAAAAGTCAAAGAAGCCTTCCAGGCCACAAGCGATGGCCAATCCTCCCATAAAGACCGCGCCGACAATAGGGCTGTAGGGGAATGATAGTGTATAGAACAAAGACCCCAAAAGCGAAAAGGTGAACCCACAACAGGCAGCAAACTGTTTGGGTCTGCCCATGCGTGGTTTGGGCTCCTTGCAGGCCACCAATATTCCACCAATCCTTCCTAATGGCGAAAGGAAAGAACCTGCCAATATCCGCAGGCAAAAGTCCAAGAACAGAAAATAGGCAATGTAGCTGCCGTAGGGAGTCCAGTACAAGGCTGCGGATGCAATAGCAGAGAACGAAGTCAGGCATCCAGTGGCCCTGACTGCATGGGCGTTGACTTTTTGCGGAAACCAAAAGAGGGGCTTGGATGCCGACTTGGCCGATTGGATTTCCAATTCGCACCGATCGGCTTGTGTCAGACGTTTCTCGAGTTCGCCCGAGTTGTGGAGGTCGTTGATATCATCGAAGCCTCCCAGAAACTCACCCTTGATGTAAATGGCGGGAACTGTCTTGAAGTTGTACTTTTTGACGAGATGTTTCTGGAACTCTTTTCCGAGGGAATGCTTATCAACTTGTATGACATGGACATCCACACAAATTTTGGTGAGCATTAATTTCTTTGCTTCTACACAATAGGGGCACCACGTCTTTTCTACCATGACCACCAAGTGCTGTTTGATCATATTGTCCATTTTCTCGCCCACACTAATCCCACTGTATGCACTTAGATCCTCTCCGATGATGATCTCTTTCGCGAGACCCCCTCCACCCGCCTCGACGTCGTCTCGAGCTGGTTTCTTCTTCCTCGTCGATGTAAAGGTAGTCCCCGACAAGCTCATGCCCAGCTCCGTGTCGGTTTGATCCGAGGAGCGCCCGCTGCCAGAGGAATCCATGGATTGCTCTTCTTGCAACCCCGCCATGATGGCCTTGATTTTCCGACCCAATTGTCTGGCGGCCCTTTTGGTCTTGTTGCGCCCAGTAGCATCTTCGAGTGCAAATCGATAGGCGACAAAGTCCTCCACCATGGCCTTGGTATCAGCTTTACCCGTGGCAAACTCATCGGGCAAATGATCCTCATATCCGACGTCAAAGAATTGCCACAGTTCTTCCTCATCCACAATGTGCGTGATGTTGATAAAGTCGGAGGACATCATGAGCTTCATGACTTTCCATACCTTATCAAACCAAGACGGAGGATTGACAATGAGAAATAGCGTGACCTTGTTGGGGGCCACACGACCTTGAAGTGCCTGCATGAACTGTTTGAAGCAGTCGGCCGAAAAGTGGGACATTTCAAAGTCGGCAAAGTTGGCCACCAAACACATACCCGTACCAGGAGCATTCGGGCGTTTTCGTTCATAGACACACTCCATGACGTAAACCAAGTTATCAATGCGATCTTGAATCGGAACCGCCTTGCTTTTGTCGGGAAAGAAGCGAGACGCTTGCATGTACAAGCAATCCACCTTGCTTAGATTTCCCGTTTGTGGGGCGACGTTGTCTTCTTGTTCTCTTGTTTTGAGACCTGGAACGGGAAAGATGGTCTTGGTATCGAGCTGTTCCTTGATTATGGCCGCTGTGAGTTGGAAATAGCGAGGATCCGATCGTTTCATGACACGCAGAGCCTTGCGCTCGTTAAAGCCCGAGTATCGGGCAAAACGAAGAATCTGCTCGTCGGTAAACTTCTTGTTGGAGTTAGTTCCTTCCCAGGCAACCTTGATGGTTACAAAGGGTGCCACTTCATCCGGATGCTTCTCGGAAAGCTGCTTGATGGGGACTTCTTGGCAGACAGGTCCAAACCGCATGGGGCCCGGTCCCAGCTGTTCCAACAACTGATCTTGGATCTCATTGTCGGATCTGGAACTCTTTTTGCTGCTGGAAGATTTCTTTGTCATGTTTATATCTGTAGTTACTTATTTTATGAGGATTGCGAATGCGTTCACCGTTGATGGTTAGTGGGTCCAGTGCAGTAGCTACTGTAGCGTCGGTACTGGATGGGTACTAGTACCGGTAGTTATGAGGACGACTGGTATCATATGCAGAAATGACCGGTCAACTAGAAAAATCATCATATCTGGTGCTATAGTAGCTATGCAAAATGGGGTTACAGCCTGGTTGAGGAACATTTTGGAACTTGACCAAGAAGTTTAGTTGCGCAGAAGACTTCTTTTACAGGAAAGGGCTTGTTTTAAGGCCTACTGAAATTTCTGTAAAGTGATTTCCGGTGACATCTAGCTAGAACCTTCCATATCTGGAGATTGGGTACTGGAGGTACGTCGCACTTGGTATTTGTCCGAATGTCTACGTTCGTACAAAGAAATGTTCGACGGAACTTCACAAGGAAACCAAGTAAATGACCGTAAAGAACCCAGTTGATAAAAGTCGCTTCCTTCCGATTCGGAAACGGACGTCAAGAGTGAACTTCTATTATGTCAAAACTCAAAAGAGTAGTACTCCGAGTAACCAATTTGGAGGAAGCTAAAAGCTACTACTGTAGTACAAGTCTTCTACTACTAGCTAGCTAGTAGTACCGTGAGCGTATCATAACTCATTTTTATTCACTCCACTGTGGCTACTGATTTTTTTAAAGCTTTCGTTTGAGTTCATCGCAGAGATACTGTACGGTCTGTACCACGTGTGCAGGTACAGTAGTTACAGTACATCAGACTTCTTCAACATGGACCAAGAGTCCAAGACACACCAAAGACAGGTTCTTGTGAACTGGTGGAATGTAAGAAAAAAAACAGTACTTCTACTGAGGTAGTACGTCGTCACTGATACAATTAGGCGAGATGTCAGTGGCCATCTGTGGATCGCATTGTACGGCGAACAGTGTAATGCGTCATACCAGGTAAGCCGTACCAGTCTGAGGCACGAAGCCCCTCCTCGTCCCAACAGATGCTTTGGTGCTTCCTTTGTTCATGGTGGCAAATCACTACCAGAGTACCAGTACGGTCGGAAGGGCACTCGTACTTTATGTGTTCGGAAAAGCAGTATTGGCACTAATACTACTAGCTAGCTAGTAGTAGCTAATAGTATCAGGTATCGCCACAAAGTTGTACGGCTTCCTTTTTTCTGGTGGACCTACGCTACTGGTATCTACCGCAGCACCTGCTCGTGCTGCTAGCTACGGCTCCTGCTGGTAGTAGCAGACTTCTTCCACTTTCAGCTCGTTGTGAGTGCTCCGTCGCTTCATGCCGGGGCTATATTTCCTTAGGTCTCCGATTAGTCAAGACGGGCGGTACCGTCCATGGTGCCAAAACGCTTTAACAGATAGCTAGAAACTAGGCTAGCCACTACCCCTAGTAGCAGGCATTTGCCCGCCCAAATGATTACAAGTAGGTACACTCGGAGTAGCGGCTATGCTGTGTTGCCAGCGTCTTCCCCGGGCCCGGCCCGCCGTCTTGGGCTCAGGCTGCAACCACTACCCCATCTGCCTGGAACCTGACAACCTTGGCAGAGGGGCACATATGACAGAAAGGCCGACGTGTTCTACTGATACTTTTCAGCCAGGCACCGAAATATAGACAGGCGGCCCCAGAACTGAAGAATCCGCCACGAGGACTGACACGGGAATCAATGCCCGACGCTCGGGCTGTTAGTACCGACTAGTTAGCACCTGACTTCGCCTTCACGAAATTCGTCTGCCGACCAGACAATGAAGTAGCAATGGTTTGATCCTTGGCTGACCCGGACCAAGGCAGTCCCTCCCACTGTAGTGAGTGGCTGGCCGCCTCTGGTCCGAGTCTGACTGCATCACTGACTGGTATGGTAGCCAGGATTGGGTTCCGTCAGTCTGCTACTAGTAGCACGGTGCTAGCTACTCAGATACAACAATTACACGGTTTCACAGAGTGACCGGGTAGCTTGAGTGGCTACTTCAAACGCAGCAAGCTATTGCTATGGCTTAGTAGCCTGCTTCTATCGAGGCAGCACCTAAGGACTACTACAGGAGTGGCTGGTACATCATACGACTGGCGCTGTACTTCGATTGGCACCTTCGCAGCCCTACTTTTAAGATTCAAGAGAAATGCAGGCTGCTGTGTGAGATCACTGAGATGCCCCGGCGCCTTTGATACGCCGTAAACAGCGATACGCGTACGTCCGTCGTAGCTGTATGTGTAGAGCCCCACTGCGACCGAGTTGAAGACGGAGCCAGTGAATTTAGCAGTACTAGTAGTAGTAGAACGAGCACAAACAAAGGGCGCCGACTCCATGAGAATGATGATTGATTCCTCCCTTCGACTTTGAACTTGAAGGCACACTCTCGGAATCGGAACCGATCCATCGATTTCGACTCTGAGATTGGTCGGCTCAGTGAGCCACTCAAGCCGAAGCGACGGAACGATGAAAATCCAGAACACACGACCAAGGGTTCTCTATCCGTATTCAAGATGGTGGGCCTCGCCAACTTTGCAAGGTGGGATGCTAACTACTAGATAGCTACAAGTAGTGGCACTGTAGCTACTCCGTCTTGCCACTCTAGTCTTGTGCCTGACGGGATTATAAGCGCCGCAGGCGGCGTGCATACATGCTCGAGTGACACGAAGTGTACCAAGTTTAAGTTGATTTGAGAATTTCCTTCCTTTCCTACCTTTTCTCGCCACCGACTCGTTTCGCTCTGAGGTTGCCATTGGCGGGTGGGGTCCGTCGTTGCCTATGTTTAGCCAAATTTCTTCTTTCGCAGACTGAATGACCAGAACCACCATCCGACTGGTACGGTACACCCAGTCCATGATGGAAAATAGCACAAGGAACCTTTTTTCTAATACATTTATTTAGTAGCCAGTCCAGTCACTGCAGTACAAAGCCATCAATGGCAACGGTACTACTAGCTAGTAGTATTGCTGCTGAGTGTCACGTGCACAATGTGTAGAGTCCCGGTCTGCCTGTAAAGCAATTGGCTAATAGCTTCTGCACTCAGTTTCTACTGTAGTATTCGGGATATCCATCGCTCACATTGTTCTGCAGTCACATACAAGTGTCACACTCATAGATGGATTGGAAGTCATAGTATCTATCTAAAGCATCGCCATTGTACCCATCCCCACATTCAGTACTAGGTGAAAAGCAGTCCAAGCAGTCCTGGCAAAGCAGGATTGCCCCAAAATAGTCACAAGATGTCACACTTTAGTCGAGGACCAAATTTGGTTAAAAAGACATCCTGGGCGAGTTCCTCTACCTAGCTAGTTACTTGAAAACCTCATGGTACGACGGTTACGTAAAGAAAACAGTGTGCGACAACGATGTGTATGTAAAGATATAGAACTTTTCTTTTTCTACCCCAGTGCTTACCATGTACAAAGACAACTATGGATGGCAATATTCTTTCTGTTGTGTGCGTATAAAATTAAATTCAATTAAGTAATTGGTTTTAATTTTTCAAGTACAGTCATTCAGTGTGTCTTTTGTTATGAATGTTTCTCTGATTAGTAAGCCGTGGCAGTAGTTCGTTGTTGCATCATGGCATCTCGTTTCAACAAGGCTTGAAGTTGTGCTTTTTCCATCTTTTTGGACTTTCTTCGAATGGTAGCATTCCATAGACTTTTGCCCAACTTTTCCATAAACTCTTGGGATGCGGCACTCTTGAGGGTATCCAAGGTTTGTTCGCGTTCCATTTTGATTTGATTGACGATACGAACAGCATTTCGAATTTCTTCCGTGGTAGCCGCGGACCGTCGCACCATGTCACTGCGGTCATGTGCGGAAATAGCGAGTTCTGCTTCCACCTTGCCATTGGGATGAACACGGTCGTAATCCTCCAATGCCACGACTTCGTCTGGCCCCACAACCGTCCAGTCAAGGGAAATAGGCACGCCCAAGGACACGGCAGGATTATCTCCGACACAGACGGCGTAGGTGCGGACTTCAACCTGAGAGAATCGGACGGAAAGACGTTCCTCGCTGTTGTCGGCAACCGTAGAAGCAGTAGTAGATGTTCGTTTGAGTCCACCCCTTTTGGAGGAACGACTGGGAGTGCTGTTGCTGCTGGTCGCCTCCTCTTCATCTGCGGTTTGTTGTTCAAAGGACACGTCTGACTCCACCAGTGAGTCGGATTCGTAATCACTAAACATTGTACACGCGGGCTGCTCGTCGCAACTGCTGCATGCCGAGTCGTCTTCAAAACTCAGTTCGGCAGTGGTTTGCGAACTATCGAATCCCAGCGTCGTGGTACTGTCGTTGATCGTCTTGTTCATCGTGATATCCTTGGTGTGGGAGGAGGAGGAGGAAGTTTGATTTCTGGTTAACAGTTGAAACATGGTGAAGGTAGGTGTGATATAACGTAGTATAAAGGTTGGCGAAACTGTTTGAATCTGGGTTAACTTGTATGAATCTATGAAATAAAGGACGGTCTTTGGCGTTGGTAGCAAACAATAATGTGATAACAACACAACAGAAAGTATGTCTCTTCAGGTGCATCTACTCTACTAGGAAATAAGCTAGTTTGCATTTGACGGATGAAGTGTTGAAACGTTGCTTCCTACTGGAGGAAAGTACGTAATATCAATACTGTTTTGTACTGGTACTACCAGAAGAAGCCATTGATCGACATATTGCATGTGTTAGGCAGCTCGCCTTAAATAAAAAAACGGCTTTAACTTTTTATAGCAAGCCGGCCATACTGTGACAGCGAGAACCTGTCAAATGAGGTTTTGCAGTTACGTAAAATTTTAGGTCAACGTCGAACATTTTTATACTCCGACCAACAGCCACTTCAGATTTCGTCACGCATGCGTGCCACTTCAGAAAATGAGTGGTCGAAAAAATAAGAAACGGCCAAATTTCAAAAATCTGGTTGTATATTCGTTTGGTTGGACGCCAGCCGGTTCCACACCGTCACGTTGTATACTATCCCATCCAATGAATCTCCAAGGATGATGAGAAGCCAAGACGTGCAACGCGATCCATCGAGACGGGTCAGACAGACACAGTCCCAGTGCCGGACAAGATGGTGCCAAGATCGAAAGACCCATGACTGGCACAAGTAGTAGTTTCTTTTATACAAAATATTTATATGTGACAATTGAGCCAGTAACTTTCAGTACCCAAAGAATTATACTCTGAACTTTTAACTGTCAATCAGGTCCCGGCTCACGAGAAAATGTTTTTCTACAACCGTGACTGGTTTGGTGACTGTACTCTTAGCAATTGTACTCTGGAGTTACAACTTCACAGTCATTTTGTTCTATTGCACATCGTCGATGCTGACCCGGTATATATTGACCGGGTTGCCACCGTCACCATGTTAGTAGACGATGTCCTTTTTTTTGACAACAGTGACGCTCTCATTTTTTGTCACGAAGTTCCGAATGGCTACGTAGCGTAGCTGGCCAAGGGAAAGAACTTGAAGTTGGCCTTGCTGGTTGCTAATGGTAATGACTAGTAGTAGCTGGATCATTAGCAACTAATGATGTGTCACATTGGCACCATTGTCATTGTCCTTCATTATCATTAGTTAATTAACTAATGATGACTAATGAAGGCTGATGAAGAATTAAGCTAAATGAACATCATTTCCAAAAACAGAGTGATGTTTTCCTTGAAATGCGGGGTGCAACAGTTGAATTTTTCATTAGCACCATCATTGGTGACTTGATGACAATTGATGATGATGATCAACCAATTTCATTAGTGATAATGACAATGACTGATGATGCCACTAACAATGATGACAATGAAGCACTGTCAACCACTGACCCTTGCAGTGGCAACGTTTGTCCGAACATGATGCCTCCCCAGTTTTCAGCGCCTCTGCTTCATGCTTGTGCTGGGAGGATGCTACCGAGAGTGTGGAAATTGACATCAGGCTCATCATTGTCAAAGACACTAGTTCAGGATGAGGGATTCTCCATTTCATCCATGCAGAGGATGAATCAAACTGTTGGAAGATGTGTGCATCTACAACAATGGTGTCCTTGAAGTTTCCACTTCAAGATCCACTACAAGCAGTAGCAACAGTAGCAACAACAACACTACCATAATTTCTAGT
>ENA-ORBV01010314-ORBV01010314.1-microbial-mat-metagenome-genome-assembly--contig:-NODE-10314-length-14995-cov-8.666845_pt1 | contig 14995 bp, 19 predicted proteins | sample MGYA00237777_ERZ505514 | MGnify/ENA primary metagenome ERZ505514 (study PRJEB26160, sample SAMN06269048) | microbial mat metagenome | isolation source: Oligotrophic lake microbial mat | place... | reverse complement strand
CGGTCGTTCATTGTGCCGACGGCGGCGACCACCCGGTCGTTCATGGTGTTCGACGGGCACCTCGCCAAGGTCGACGACATCGCCAACACCACCGGTCTCATCATCGTCGACAACGGTACGACGCTGGTCGCCGCCGACTACCAGCTCGAGACCAGTCCGGGTCGCACGGCACGCCCTGATCCTGCCGGTCTGACCCGCCCGTTTGCCTACGTGCGGCGTCTGTCGGGTTCGTGGAACTACGACGATGAGGCGACGTTGGTCATCACTGCCCGCTATGGGTGGCCGGCGGTCCCCGATGCGGTGAAGCTCGCCACGAAGATGCTGGCGAAGGATCTGCTTTCGGCGAGGAACACGAGTTTTGGCCTGGCTCAGGTGGGCGATTTCTCCCGACGCATCTCCGAGAACGGCATGGTCGCAGCGATGCTCGATCCCCTGAAGTCCGCCGACTCCATCGGCATCGCTTGATGAGTGTGCTCGCCGAGATCCGCGCCGAGATCGCCGACATGCTGCGCGATTCGAACCTCGACGGGCAGCTCTCGATCTTCGCCCACGTCCCCGGTGACATGCCGCTTCCGCATGTCGTCATCGTGCCTCGCGCCGAGGACTACGTGGAGTATCACGGCACGTTCGGCCCGAACCGCAACATGGTGGTGAACCTGATCGCCCGTGTGGTCTACCCGATCGGCGGGTCGATCGAGTCGGGCGACATTGCCCTCGACGGGTTTCTGTCGTCGGGCACCACCGAGGATCGCAGCGTCGTCGACGCCCTGGCTTTCACTGGCGTGCTGCCTGGCGGCGATTCGTTCACCATCAGCGTCGGTAATGCCACGAACCACCTTTACGGCGAGTTCGGTGTCGACCGCCAGCCGACCGTGTCGGCGGAGATCCCGTTGCTCGTCCAGATCTACAGGAGTTGACACATGCCCGCATTCGTTCTCACCAACACCAGCATCATCGTCGGCACCACGGACATTTCGCAGTTCACAGGCACGTTCACGCCGACGTCGACGGTGGCGATGCAGCCGGCGACCACGTTCGGCTCAGGCGGATTCGAGCAGCGGCTGCCCGGGTTGAAGTCGTTCACCGAGTCGTTCTCTGGTCTTGCCGCCTACAACGCTGGTGAGGTGACGGCGGTGTTCAATGCGGCGCAGGTCGGCTCTCAGCAGTTGGTGACGGTTGCCCCGACTGGTGGGCTCGTTGCCGCCGATCCGGTGTCGTTCGGTCGGTTCATCATCGACGGCATCCAGGCACCTGGCGGCAACATCGGCGACGTCGCTTCGTTCGACATGTCGATGACGTCGGACACCGCCACCGTCGAGGGCATCGTTGCCTCGCCGCTTGCCCTGCGCACCACCACCTTCGTCGCCCCCATCGTGGCGCATGTCGGCCCGACGGCTGCGCAGAGACTGTACGTCGGTCTGAACGTCACGGCCGCTACGGGTGTCGGCACGATGGTCGTGACGGTGCAGTCGGCAACGCTTGTCGGTTTCGGCTCGCCGACGTTGCGCGCCACGCTCCCGGCGACTACGGCGGCGACGGCCGGCTGGCAGTTCTTCTCGGTTGCCGGTGCGATCACCGACGGCTTCTATCGGGCCACGTTGACGCAGACCGGCGCCGGAAACATCACTTCGCAAGTCGTCATTGGCGTCGTTTAGTTCTCCACACCCAATCACCACACCATGAAAGGCGGCTATTATGCCCGCGTTCGTTAATGTCAACCGAACCATTCTGCTTGGCGTCGCCTGGACCGGCACGGTCGCCCCGGGCGCCGGTGGCGCTGTGGCCATCACCAACACTGGCACCATCACGACCCCGCAGGACATCTCTGCGTATGTGAAGTCCGGCAACCCCGGCTCATCCGTCGCCACTCAGGACGTGACCACGTTCGGCTCGGGCGGCTTCACCCAGGTGATCGCTGGTTTGCGCTCTGGTGACGACATCACGTTCGAGTGTGTGTCGGACTTCGCTGCGTCGACGTTGTATCCGATCGTGCAGACCACGCTCGGCGGTCTCGGCGCCGGAGTGTTCCTCGACATCAAAGCCAGCAGCGCATCGCGCAGTGCGACGAACCCGTCGTTCGCTGCGTTCGGGTTCATCTCGGCGTGGACGCCCGCTGGTGGTTCGGTCGGTGACCTGGCGATGGCGTCGCTGACGATCACGATCAGTGGCCGGTTCGCTGACATCACCGGCTGATCCGTGGCCTCTTTCACTTCGCTGGCTGCGTTCGAGCGCGAGCTCGGTGCGATGTCGAAAGAGGTTCTGGCCGCCAAGAAGCGCAAGATCCTGATGCCGATGGCTGAGAGGGCGCAGCGGATCGTTGCGGCACAGGTTGCTGCTGATCTCACGCAGTCTGATTTCAGCGGGTGGCGGCGTGGTGCTCCGATCAAGTTGGAGACGAACATCAAGCCGCTGCCCAGCAACGCGATGCTGGTGGCACCGACGAAGAAAACGGCCGGCCCGTTCACGGTGTTGGATGTTGGTCGCAACCCGGGCGACGCTGGCCTCGGCCCCGTGCAGGGTCCGATGTTGACGAGGACGGGCCGCATTTCCAGGGCTCGCCGCAAGAGGTTCAACGGCCAGACCAAGGGCAAGGGGTCGTCGGCGAAGGCTGTGGCGGCCATTGATGCCGCCATGCCCGCAGTGGCCGAGGACGGTATCCGCCAGGTGATGGTCCGACATTTCGACGTGAGCTGATCGGGGGTTTCGACGTGGCGAACAAGATCACAACGATTCTGGATCTGGATGGTCGCGGGTTTGACAAGTCGATCAAGAACATCCGCAAATCGGTGGCCGATGCGGACGGCGCGCTGAATAAGTTCAAGGCCGGTTCCACTGCGGCGTTCGATTCGTTGAAGGGGTACGGCACGGAGGCGGCGTTTGCTGCCGGTGCCGCCCTTGTTGCGTTCGGTGTGAAGTCGGTGAATGCGTTCAACGATCTGGCGATCTCGTCGGGCAAGCTGGCCGAGGCGTTGGGTATGCCGGTCGAGGATGCGTCCCGGCTGGTTGAGGTTGCCGGTGATATCGGCATCGAGATGGGCGCGCTCGAGTCGACGATCGGCAAGATGAACGTCACGGCAGCCAAGACCCCGCAGGCGTTTGCTGCGATCGGTGCCGAGATCGTGAAGAACGCTGACGGCACGACGAACGTCAACGAGACTTTCCTGGCGACGGTCGACGCGCTGAACAAGATGCCTGACGCCACGCAGCGCGCGGCGGCTGCACAGAAGATTTTCGGCAAGGGTTGGCGTGATATCGCTGAGCTGGTCGGCCAGGGTTCCGATGACATCCGCAAGTCGCTCGAGGGTGTGTCGGACGCGAAGATCATCGACGAGGACGAGGTCGCCAAGGCTCGCGAGTACCGCGCAGCGATGGACAACCTGGGCGACGCGTTCCAGGACGCTGCGCTGATTGCTGGCGAAGTGTTGACCCCCGCGGTCACGGACGCCGTTGATGCGCTTCTTGGATTGAAGAACGCCACAGTGCAGGCTAACGAGTCATCTGGGGGGCTGCTCAGAACTGTCGCTGGGGCCACCACGAAGGTTTGGGAGTTGACGACCCCCGTTGCGATCGCTGTCAACTTTTTCAAGCGGTTTGCCGACGAAACGGACGCGGGCACTACAGCGTTCCTCGGTCGCGCCTACGCAATGCAGTCACAGTCGCGCACCACCGAAGAGCTCACCGAGACCACAGAGGAAGCCGCCGCTGCACAGGCCGATCTTGCCGACGCCTACAGCCAGATGGAGGCCGGCGTCCGAGCAGCCAACGAGGCGCTCGCCGAGAGCATCGAACTGGCGCTCGAGGCCGCTGGCAGCGCGTTCGACCTGGAGTCAGCGACGCTGGACGTGGCCAATGCTGCCGCCGACCTGGCCACGAAGCAGTCCGATGTGAATGACGTGCTCAGCGACGGGGCATCGACCGACGCCGAGAAGTCCGCTGCGCTGCGCGACTTGCGTGCCAGCCAGATCGATACGGCCGGGTCCGCCCTCGAACTCGCGCAGGCGTACGCGTTGGAGCAGGGCGCCGCCGAGGGTTCGCAGGAGTCGATCAACGCCCAGGTCGATGCGTTGTCGATGTTGAAGGGTCAGTACCCGGAGATTGCCGGCGAGATCCAGTTGATGATCGACAAGATGCTCGGCGTCCCGGGTGTGGTTGACACGAAGTTGACAGCTGACACGCTCGACGCGAACCGGTCGCTCGATCAGTTGCAGGGTCGACTCAACGCGATGGGTTCGACCGCAACGTCGGTCAGTGTTGTCGCCGCCAACCGGTTTCGCCAGTACGCGAGGGGCACCAGTAACCACCCGGGCGGTCTCGCGATCGTTGGTGAGGAGGGCCCGGAGTTGGTTGACCTGCCGGCGGGTTCGGCTGTGTCGACGGCGTCCGAGACGTCGGCGATGCTGTCTGGTGGTGGCGCGTCGACGGTCGCCCGTCCCGCCATGTCGAGCGGCAACACGATCAACGTGTACACGAACGCCGACCCGCAGGCCGTGGTCGAAGCGATCCGCCAATGGGAGCGCCGCAACGGGCGGCTGTACTGATGCCCGCCCCGACAGTGGTGGTCGGCATCGACCTGGGTATCTCCGACGTCGGCGACTTCGTTGTCGGCACCAGTTTGGTCGGTGGTGCCGATCTGATCGGTGACGGGTTGACGACGGTGTCGAACACGGTCAACCGGGTGTCGATCCGTCGCGGCCGTACCGGCACCCTCGTCGACCCGATCGACGCCGGCACGGTGGTCATCCAGCTGAACAACGAGAACCGGGCGTTCGATCCGGCTCACGCGTCTGGCCCGTACTTCGGCAAGCTGGTCCCGTCGCGTGGTGTGTCCGTGATGGCTGGCGGTGTCACGATCTTCACCGGGTTCGTCGAGGACTGGGATCTGGAGTACGACGTGTCGGGCCGGTCGGTTGCTTTGACGCGATGCACGGATGCCCTGGGCATTCTGGGCCAGACCGAGTTCGATGCCTGGACGAACGTGGGCGCGACGGGCGCCACCAAGCTATCGAACATCTGCGACCGGCCCGAGGTGGATTGGCCGTCGGGGTTGCGGGCGTTCGACGACACCGTGAACGCCAACCCTGGGCCCGTCGGCGCATTGCAGAGCGACAGCGTTTCGTGGGGCTCGAACGTCCTGAACTACATGCAACAGATTGCGAAGAGCGAGTTTTTCTCACTGCTGTACGCAACGGCTGCCGGTGTGTTGCGGTACCGCCAGTACGCCGGCTTTGGTCTCATTTTCTTTCCTGGAGAGCGATTTCCCGGATTCAAATTCGGCTTTAGCGACAGCTTCGCCCCGATCTATCCGGCAGTGTCGGCGTCGCTGAGCGACGCGGGCGGGTCGTTCCAGATGGTGATCACGGACGTCAACGGTGACCCGATCACCGACGAGTTCGGCACCCCGATCACGGCAAGCGTGTCGAGGGTTGCGTACGAGTCGATTGCCCGCACTCTCGGTTCTGAGACGTTGTTCTCGTCGGCGTCAGTGGACCGCACGGGTGGAACGGCGCAGACGGCCACTGTTGCCGCGTTGTCAACGTGGCAGGCGACTTACGGCCGTCTGCGGCGTCTGTCTGTGCCGGACACGTTGCTGGCCGCTGACAGCTACGCCCTCAAGATGGCTCAGGCGTTGCGTGACTACTACGACACGCCGGCCGATGTCGTCACGTCGATCACGGTGCAGGTCGCCGCGCTGTCCGTTCTCGATCAGACCACGGTGCTGTCGGTTGATATCGGTGACGCCATCTCGGTGACGTTCACACCGAACGGCGTCGGCGTGGCGATCACGCGGACGCTGGCGGTGCAGGGCATTTCGCACATCATCGAGCCTGAATCGCATCTCGTCACATTCTCGTTGTTCGACTATCTGGGGGCTATCTGATGGCACAGAAAACTGCTTGGAACGCCGCAACACTCACCGAGGCGGACATCAACCTGTACCTGATGGGTGAGGGCGGGGCGTGGGCGTCATGGACGCCGGTCGTCACGCAGTCCGTCACCGTGGCCGTGACTAACACACGTTCGCGGTTTGCGCGGTACGGCCGCACGATCGTGGCGACGACGAAGCTGACCGTCACCGGGGCGGGCACGGCAGCCAACAGCATCACGATCTCGTTGCCGGTGACGGCCGCGCATTCGTCGGGACGGCCGGGTGTCGGCACATGGTTCGACACGTCGGCGACGAACTTCTTCGAGTTCCATGCAGCATTTGCATCCACGACGACGATCAACCTGAGGGGTACGGCGACAAACGTACTTGCTGCACTCGGGTCAACGGGTTCGGACAATGCAGCGGCGTTGGCGAACGGTGACGTGCTGGAGTTCACGATCACCTACGAAGCAGCGTCGTGACCCCCGGCATCGACCGTCACATCACCATCGTTCACCAGGAGGACGACTGATCATGCCAACACTCGAAGATGCAATCCAGGCGCTGCCGGTCATGCTTGCCGCCGACCTCGCCGGCGGCGACCAGTTCATCGTGCGCGACGTGTCCGCCGAGACCGTCGACACGATGACGTACGACGAGTTCCGGGCGGCGCTGGACTTACGGTATGGATCGCCTGGCGCGTGGACCGCATGGACGCCAACCGTCACGTCGGTGACGGGTTCCATCACGGCGGTTGGAACTCGCAACTGCGCCTACACATTGAAGGGCCGGACGATGCACGGCCGGTTCCTCATCCCAATCACGACCGTGGGAACCGCTGGCGGCCTGATGATCGTGTCGCTTCCTACCGGGGCGGTGCCCGCCCACGTCGCGAGCCACGGCGTGGGCAGCTACTTCGAGGGGAACTCCGGCACCTGCGGCAACGCAATCGCTGACGCGTCTGGCAGCTTCTACCTCGTAAAGCCGAGCGGGGCGACGGTGTTCACCGATGGTAGTGGCTCTACGTATCGGGGCTATTTCACGATGGAACTCGCCACCCTGCCGAGCTGACCCGCCAGTCACTTCCAACGCTCCCACCGATCACGGAGGTCCCGCATGACCGTCATCGACCGGTTCTTCAACTGGCAGCGCTCCGGCCTGAACTGGGACGCACCGCCGTACGAGTCGTGTTCGCCGGCGCTCATGTCGTTGCAGACATGGCTGCTGAACATGCATGGCGGGCAGTCGCTCGGCTGCCACGGTGACCGCCCGATCCGAGCCGGGACCGAGCCGTCGTCCCATGCGTTCGGCGCCGCTCTCGATTGGCGCTACGAGAATCCAGGCCCCGGGCGACGGTATGCCCTCGATGTGGTGTTGCCGTTCGTGCTCGCCCATTCCGACGAGCTCGGGGTGCAGGCCATCCACGACTATGCCGGTGACCGCATCTGGCGACCGCCAGGACATTCGGGGCGCCTCGTCGGCAGTGACGGATGGAAAGCCCAGAACGGTGCGGGCGGGCAGATGGGCGAGTCGTGGGCGCTGTGGTTCCACTTCGAGATTCATCCCGACGACTTCGACGACGCCCGCACGGTCGAAATCAAGACGACATTCACACCGCCCACCATCACGGAGGACTGCAACATGATCGCGATCGACTACACGGCCCCCAGCGGGCAATGGACGGCGCTGACCTACACCGGCAGCCACCTCGCCCATGTCCGCACGAGTGAAGCGGACGCCATTATCCGACGCGCTGGCGTGCAACGACAGACGGTCACCGCAGCCGAACTCGACGCACTGATCTTGTCGGCGGCAACGACGACGCATTGTCCGCTCGAATGGGTGAACACTGCTCGTGGTGCCGCCTGGACGGCGCAGCGGGCATGATGGAGATCGTTCTGAGCGCGAGCGCACTCGTCGGCGCCATCGGTGCGATCGCTCTGACCGTCGGCGCCATCGGGGTGATCGCCCAGTCCAAGCACCTCGGCGCGCCGATCCGCTGGCTGTGGAGAACAAACATCTCCGGCCCCATCTCGCGTTGGAATCACCAGATCGTGTCCGAGGTCGTCGACGTCCGCATCGATTACCTGCTGCACCACCGCAACAACGGGTCGTCACTCCTCGATCTCAAGGAATCCCTCGACGGCGTGAAACGCAACGTCGACACACTGCTCGCCCACGACGCCGCCAGAGACGCCCCTGGCCGACGCTACGGACAGACCCCGACATCCAACCAGGAGGACACACCATGAAGACAGAACCCGCACTCATCATCGCACTCGTGCAGACAGCCATCGCGCTCGTCGTGTCGTTCGGTTTCGATCTGACCGTCGAGCAGGTCGGCGCCATCGTTGCGGTGTCCGCTGCGATTCTCGGTGTCGTCACCCGTTCCAAGGTGACCCCGGTCGAAGGGGTCTGAGCATGGACCCGGTCGAAACCGCCCCCGTCACTGTCGATGGCGTCGGATCATGCACACCCCCACCCGCACCAAAGGAGACCAAGTGACTGTTCGACTCAACGCAGCAATCCGCAACGGCGCCATGGACGCCATCCCCACGGCCATTGGCTCGAACGGGCTTCTGCGTATCTACAATGGCACGCAGCCTGCTAACGTCGCTGCCGCCCTTTCGGGCAACACGCTGCTCGCCGAGCTGGCCCTTTCGGCAACGTCGGCACCCGCCGCTTCGTCTGGAGTGCTGACGTTCAGCGCCATTTCTTCCGACACATCAGCTGATGCGACCGGCACACAGACGTGGGCGACGTTGACCACGTCTGCTGGCACTCGCGTTGTCGACATGTCGTGCGGCAACGGTTCGGGCGACCTGAACCTGGCCGGCACGATCACCGCCACGGGTACGGTCGCCGTCACGTCGTTGACCATCACCGACAACAACGCCTGATCCCCCTGACCATCGTCGTCGAGTAAGGAGGGGCGATGGCTGTTTCGTTCCGCATCGACCCGGCGCTCGCCTCGGGCGCATCCAATCCAACGACACTGAATCCGGGGACCGACCCGTCGACCGACGACATTCTGTTCGTCCCGATTGCCGAATCGAACTCGTCGGTCTCGACGGAGCCTTCGATTTCGGCGTCGACGATGGGCGGCACGTGGACGTCTAACTACTCGCAGAAGTGGGCGTCGCGCCGCTGGTGTCGCGTCTACCGCAACAACTCGTGGACGACCGCCACGGGTACCGCCACCGTCGACTTCGTCAACAACCAGGACAAGGCGACCGGCATGGTCATCGTGTCGGGTGCGTCGGCTTCCGCCATCGAAACGTCGGTGAACAGCGGGTCGGCGTCGGGTACGTCGTACACGCCGACGTTGACCGATGGTCTCGGCGGCTATCTGGTGTTCATCCAGATGGAGGACACTGTCTCCATCAGTGCGCCGACCGGGTGGACGAAGCAGGCGCAGGTCACCCAGGCGTCCGGGTTGCGTTCGTTGGCGGTGTTCACGCATCCTGCCGGGACGCTGCCCGACACCACCCCGTCGTTCACGTGGAGTGGAACGAACGGGTACGTCGGGATCGCCTACTCGTTCACGGCGGCAGCATCCGGCACGACCGGCTCGGGCGCACCGACGTTGGTTCGGGTCACTGGTGCTGGCTCTGGCTCGACGGGTACGACCGGCTCGGGCTCGCCGACGTTGGTTCGGGTCGCTGGTGTAGGTTCAGGTTCGACCGGCAACACCGGCACATCGGCAACCACGTTGGTTCGTGTCGCTGGTTCAGGTGTAGGTTCGACCGGCAACACCGGCTCAGGCGCACCGACGTTGGTTCGTGTCACGTCCATCGGGTCGGGTTCCACCGGGACCACCGGCACGTCGGCCACGACGTTGGTTCGGGTCACTGGTGCAGGCTCTGGCTCGACGGGTACGACCGGCTCGTCGGCGACCACGCTCGTTCGTGTCACTGGCGCGGGCTCGGGTAGCACAACCGCTCCGGGCGCCACGTCAGGCAGCGGTGCTCCGACGCTCACCCGCCACACGCCGGCAGGCTCGGGCTCGACGACGCTCCCCACGATCACTGGCACAGGGTCACCAACCCTTGCGCGCAGTACCGCCGCAGGGTCAGGTTCGACCGGCACGACCGGCTCGGGCTCGCCGACATGCACCCGCCACACGGCTGGCGGTGTCGGCTCCACCGGGCTGAACGGTACGGCAGCGGTCGCACTCATCCGCCACACCCTCGCCGGGTCAGGCTCGACGACTTCCGGCGTCGTCACTGGCAGCGGCTCACCAACACTCACCAGGCACACGGCGTTAGGGCTGGGCACAGGCACGCCCACGGAACCCGTCCCGCCCGGTCGTAACACCGTCGTTGCCATCGTTGAGAACACGTCCACCGTGTCACTTGTTGCCCGCGGTTCGGCTGGCGTGACCCTGATCTCGGCGAATCAGCCGACCGTGACGAAAGTGAGCGACTGACTTGGCTACCACCCTGTACCGCACCGCCGGCGACACCGGCCCATCCGCCACATTCGACCTCCAGATCGACAGCGTCGGCTACAGCCTGACCGGGCAGACCGTCACCTGCTACCTACGCACACTCGCCGGTGTGCTCGCCCAGACGATCAACGCTGTAACCCTCGGCGACCAGGTGGCCAAACCTGGGCGATGTGTGACGGCGTTCACCGGGACGCAGTTGGTCGAAGGCACGTACACGATGGAGTGGTACCTGCCGACCGCCGACCTGACGTTCCCTGCCGACAAGAGCGACCGCCCGCTCCTCGTGGTGCGTTCCGCTGCCGCCTGATCCGCCAGTCATCCGAAGCCGACAGACAGGGGACACCGTCATGTCATTCGCTGAAGCCCTCACTAGTGCAGCGAAGAAACCCGGATCGAAATGTGGGGTCGGCCAGGCGCTCGCCACGTTCACCGGCAAGGATCACGCCGCCCTCGTCGACGCCATCAATGACTGCGGCCCGGGCAAGGGGCTCGGGTATTCACACCTGGCGCGAGCATTGAAAGCCGAAGGGGTCGCTGTTTCCGACAACGGCGTCGGACGCCACATCAACGGGGAGTGCTCGTGTGGGCCTCGCTGACGCCCTTGCCCAAGCGGCGCCACCGGTACGTGAACCCCGACCGGTAGACGTCCCGAAGGGCTGGGAGCCCGGTGTCCGCTGGTCGGCTGCCAAGGGTGAAGGCATGATCGTCACCGACGCACGCGCCGACCAGCCCGACGCTGCGATCTGGGCCGAGATCATCGCCGACTGGGGCCTCGACCCCAACGCCCTCGAGATCGTCGACGGGTCCATCGAACTCATCGGCTGGGACTCGCCGATCGGCATGGGTGGCGGCGCAGTCGTACGTTTGAAGCGGTACAAGGCAAGGCTACGCTGGCGCACCGAGGGCGCCGACCACGCCGACATCGAAGCGCTGTGCCGTCAGGCGTCGAAGCGCAAGCCTCGCAAAGCGCCAGTGATCGACGTCGCCGACCGGGCGCTCGTCGTGGCGTTCTCGGATTGGCAGCTCGGCAAGGCACTGGCAGACGATACGCCAGTCCTAACGCCCGACGGTTGGGTCGCTCACGGCGACATAAAGCCAGGCGATCGCGTTTACGGCCCCGAGGGTAAGCCTGTCGACGTCACTGCCGTGACGGGGTCGGACACTCATGACGCCTACCTGATGACGTGGGACGACGGATCAACGACCGTTGCATCCGCCGACCACGTCTGGGAGGGCTGGCGACGCTATAACGCCGGCGGCCAGTACACGCGCCGACGAGTCACGACGACAACACAGGACCTCGCTTCGTGGCGCAGCTTCGGCAACCGTGGGCGTGAGAGCATCGCGCGCCCATTCCACGTCGACCTCTGCCAACCAATTGAGCTACCCGAATCCGTCCAGCCGATAGACCCATACCAGTTCGGCGCGTGGCTCGGTGACGGCAACCGCTCCAACGGTTACATCACGTCGAGTCACGATGACGTGCCGCACTGGCGCGAGCAGTGGCCCACGCTCCACCTCGTTGACCCCAACCACCACGCGGCAGTTATCGCTGTTGATGGTCTGGCGGTAGCGCTTCGACGTTTAGGTGTCAAAGGCAACAAGCACATCCCCGACGTCTACCTGAACGCGTCCACGGAGCAGCGACTCGCCATCGTGCAGGGCCTCATGGACACTGACGGATCATGCACCCCGTCTGGCACGTGTGAGTTCACACAGGTCAACACCGCTGTGGCTGATGGCACGGTCCACCTCCTTCGGTCGCTGGGGATAAAAGTGAAGCGATCGATCAAGAAGACGACCCACCAGGACGCTCATCGAATCCAGTTCACACCGAACGCTGACCTTTGGTATCAGTGCGTGTTCAGGATGCAGCGCAAGGCCGACCGGCTTCGACGTGGTGTTGGTCAGTGGTCGTTCTCGTACCTGCGGGACGTCACGCCCATTGGGAAGGTGTTCGCGCAGTGCATCACGGTTGACGGCAGCCTGTACCTCGCTGGCGACAGTCTCAAGGTGACGCACAACTGCGAAGAGCGTGTCAACGGCCAGCCGACGAACGGCACGGCGGGCACCGTCGACCGCATCATTGCCAGCATCGACGCAACGATTGTGCGTATAAACGAACTTAAATATATGAAACGCCCGGTCGGTGCCGTGTACCTCGTCGGCATGGGCGACCTCGTCGAGCAGTGCGGCGGGTACTACCCCAGCCAAACGGCGACGGTCGATCTCAACCGGCGCGAACAGATGCGCGTCGCGCGTCGCCTGATCCTGCACGCCGTCGATCTGCTCGTCGATCGCACCGACTGCCGCATCGTGCTCACCGGTGTCGCCGGCAACCACGGCGAGAACCGTGAGAACGGCAAGGCCATCACGGACCCGACAGACAACGACGACCTCGCCGTCATCGAACAGGTCGCCGAGGTGATGGCGTCGAACCCCGACCGCTACGGCGAACGTGTGTCGTCGTTCCTGCCGTCGATGCTGTCCATGTGCCTCGACATCGCAGGCGTCCCCGTCGGCTTCTCACACGGCCACAAGGCGGGGTCTGGTGCCACCCCGGAGGCGAAGCTCGCCAAGTGGTGGACCGGGCAGGTCATGGGGTATCAGCCGGTCGCCGACGCCCGCATTCTCGTCACCGGCCACTACCACCACCTCGCACTCTCGGAGTCGACCGGGCGCACGTGGATGCAATGCCCGGCGATGGACCCCGGGAGTGGTTGGTGGACCGAATCGACCGGCCAGTCGTCACCGACGGGGATGCTCACGTTCGTCGCCGACGCCACCACGGCGCGCGGCTGGACCGACCTGGCGGTTTTGTGATGGACCTACGCACCGGCGACGCCCTTGACGTCCTGCGATCGCTGCCCGATGCGTCGGTCAACCTGATCGCCACCGACCCGCCGTACTTCCGCGTGAAGGGCGAGGCGTGGGACAACGCCTGGCGCGATGCTCCGGCGTTCATTGCCTGGCTCAGCACCGTCGCCGACGAGTGGCGGCGCGTGTTGGCACCGAACGGTTCGCTGTATTGCTTCGCGTCGCCGCAGATGGCGGCACGGGTGCAGGTCATGCTCTCCGACCGGTTCAACGTACTCAACGAGGTCGTGTGGGTGAAGTCGAACGGTTGGCACATGAAGGCCGACGCGCCAACCCTGCGCGGCTACTTCCCGCAGACTGAGCGCATCATTGTCGCCGAGCAGTTCGGGGCCGACGGCAGCGCGCTGCGTGGGTCGGGCTACGACGCCGCTTGCGCTGAACTCCACGCCGGAGTGTTCGAGCCGTTGCGGCAGTACCTCGTCGGCGAACGCGACGCCGCCGGCATCACGAACCGCCAAGTCGACGAGCATCTCGGCACGGCAGGGATGTCGGGGCACTACTTCGGTGCGTCACAGTGGTCGCTCCCAACGGCGCCCGTGTACGCCAAGCTGCGTGAACTGTTCAACGCCGACCAACCCGGCGAGCACCTGCGGCGCGAGTACGAGCACCTGCGGCGCGAGTACGAGGACCTGCGGCGCGAGTACGAGGACCTGCGGCGCCCGTTCAACGTCACCGCCGAGGTCCCGTACACCGACGTCTGGACGTACCCGACAGTGCCACCCGGCCGCAAGGGCGAACGTCGCCACCCGTGTGCCAAGCCGCTCGACATGATGCGCCACATCGTCACCACGTCGAGCCGCCCCGGCGACGTCGTGCTTGACTGCTTCCTCGGGTCGGGGTCGACCGCCGTCGCTGCCCGTGACCTTGGTCGCGAGTTCATCGGCTGCGATATGGACGGCGAGTGGGTCGACCACACCCATCGACGACTAGCGCAAGTGGCGGCACTCCCTCAGCAGCTCACGCTCGACGAAGGGATCGCAGCATGACCCCCGCAGCCCTCTCGCATTACCACCTGTCGCCGCTCGGTGTCGCCACCTGCGACGCGTGCGCCAGCACGTGGCCGTGTCACGCCACGGCGTGGGGCGGCGCGCACAAGACGTCGAGGTGTGCCCGATGCGGTAGTGTCGTGCGATGGGCGATCAACAACAACCAGGAGGAACCATGAATACCAAGATGTCCGAACGTGGCCGCCAGCGTGTCATGCACGCTGCATCGCAGGTCAACCCCAAGGACTCGCGCGACGCTGCCATTCTCGGCGGCATTGTCCGATGCGCCATCGACACCGGCCACTTCAACAAGCAGTACGTGAAACACTACGTGCCGCAGTCGCTCGCGTGGTTCGAGTCCGACCGCAGGAGCTTCGGTGCCGAAGCGGTGAGTTTGAAGTCACCCAACGACGACGAGATCGCCGCCATGACAAAGCGGTTCATGCACTTCTATGACCCGCCAGACGCAGCGCTGGTTGCGGCGTGAACATTCAGCCACCGCCATGACACGCGGCCGGTACGCGATCGCCGCCGGCTGCGCGTATGAGATCGTCGCCCTCGTCACCGACCGTGTCCCGACGATCACGGCCATCGTGAAGATGTCGGGCCGCTTCCGGTTCGGACGGTTCGCGTTGTGGTTGTGGCTCGGCTTCGTGGTCGACCACTTCATCGAGCGCGAGGTTGCCACGTAATACGTCACCCGGCCAACGCATTGTTGGCTACCCCGTCGCCCGAGCATTCCGTCCCCCTGGTGCTCCGCGCGACCCACAGCCCCGCCGCTACCTTCGGGTGACGGCGGGGCTGTTCGGCGTTTTC
>ENA-ORBV01010313-ORBV01010313.1-microbial-mat-metagenome-genome-assembly--contig:-NODE-10313-length-14996-cov-11.238890_pt1 | contig 14996 bp, 18 predicted proteins | sample MGYA00237777_ERZ505514 | MGnify/ENA primary metagenome ERZ505514 (study PRJEB26160, sample SAMN06269048) | microbial mat metagenome | isolation source: Oligotrophic lake microbial mat | place... | reverse complement strand
GTACGCGAAGGCGAAGGCGTGAACTGTTTTGAAAAATTGAAGTAAAACCACAAGCCCACGCACTCGAAGTGCGTGGGCTTTTTCTTTCACATAAAAATAGTCATTGCATCCCGCTTGCCCGAATCCTACACTTGCACCATGGTTTATCACGGACACATCAAGGACGGGCGCGTGGTACTCGATGAGCCTGCAAATCTGCCCGAAGGCGCAGCGGTGAGCGTGGAGGTGGTAGTTGCGCCGGTGATTAAGCCCGAAGACGGGCGACCCACCACACTAGGCCAACGGCTCATGAAACTGTCTGGCATCCTTGAGGGAATGCCCGAGGACGGTTCGCGTAACCACGATCACTACATCTACGGCAAGCCGAAATGAATCACCAAACATTCGCGGACACATCATTCTTCATCGCGCTTGTCGATGTCGATGATGAGTCTCATAAAGCGGCAGAACGACTTGCCGATCGCTTGCAAGGCGAACTTGTGACGACGACGGGAGTCCTGTTGGAACTAGGTGCATTCTTTTCTGCGCCACCAACCCGCCGCGCGTTTGCTGAACTCAACCGATTGATTCGTGCGGGTGACGGCATCGTTCTCATCCCTCTGGACGAAGCATTGCAGGACGAAGGCACGGCACTGTTTCTCGCCAGACCTGATAAAGGTTGGTCCCTCATGGACTGCACCAGTTTCGTACTGATGAACCAGCGCTCGATCCACAAGGCCCTCACCACCGATCACCATTTCAAACAAGCCGGTTTCGAGACGCCGATGCTCGCTGAGATGCGCGAATGAGTCCGATTGTTTGAATGCACGCTCTCAGAGAACAAGGTCCCTAGGCGAGTCAATCGTCCATATTCATTCCAGCCCAAATACCTTGACCTGCGCCAGATGTAGAGGATCGCTGACGGTCTTGGGCTATCGCGGCCTTGATGCGCTGGCCATAGAGCGAGTCGAAGACCTGCTGCGCATCGTCGGCGCGAGCGGACGAAGCAAACAACAGAAACGCCATCATGATTGCAAAGCGGATATGCATACCGGAACTCCCTGATATCAAGATGCTACATGTTAACGCATCAAGGCTGCGAACCATTGCGGAATTGTGGACACTTGCTGCCGCCTGAGCTATCTCTTTACGATATCCTTCGCACCATGTCTGCCATCCGTGCCATCCTTTTCGATCTCGATAACACTCTCTTCCACTGGGACCCATGTGACCTGCGCGGGCGTAAAGCAGCACACGCAGCGCTCAAGCTTTCGCATGATGTTTCCTTTGATCACTTCATGTCACTGCACAAAGAGGCGCGTCAGTATCTGAGGCATCACCTGCAAGGCCAAGGCTCCAATCACAATCGCATTCTGTTTTTCAAACACATTGCTGATGCACTGACCGATGCGCCAAAACCTTCGCTGGTGCTGACGATGTATCAGCGGTATTGGCAGGCATTTTTTGCAGCGATGAAGCCGCACCCCGATGCTCATCGCGTGCTCAGTCAGCTCAAGCGAACACACAAGCTCGCGCTGGTTTCCAATCACGTGACGCAGCCGCAGCTTGACAAGGTTGTCAGGCTGGGTTTCGAGCCTTATTTCGATGTGATTGTCACCAGCGAGGAAGCAGGCTGCGAAAAACCTGATGCTCGTATTTTTCAACTCGCGCTTTCCAAGCTCGGCATCAGCGCGAGCGAAGCGGTGATGGTCGGGGATCATGTCAAAGGTGATATCGAAGGGGCCCATGCAGCAGGTCTGCGCACGATTTATCAGTCGCAGTTCACGCAAGGCGAACCGGCGCCCGCGTGTGCGGATCACGTCATCGAACATCTCGCGCAGGTGCTGGACATTCTCAAGTGAATATCAGACGGGCTTCGTTCGCCAAGGCGAACGGCTAAATATTTTAGCCCAGATCGCGCAGCCGTTGCCAGGTGAACAGCCCCGTCTCGTGGCCATCGCTCCAGGTGATGCGGAGCGCGTAGTTGCCGATCAGGGCCATGCCTTTGATGTGAATGTCAGGCGGAATCGCCGCAGGATCGAGGATCGGCTGGCCTGTCCATTCGTTGACACAACTCGCACACGCACAAGCGCCGCGCACCTTGACGAAGCTGAGCCGAGATACTTCATCAGGCGACCATGTCAATATCAGCACACCATCTTGCGTGTTGGCTTTGATGTCGATGGGCGGCGGTGAAGTAGATGACGATGCCATGCGGTTGTTCCTCGCATGGCATCGTAACGGATATTCGGATGTTGTTGCTCTGCGTGTTATGTCGCCTTGTGTCCGCGCTCCCATCGTTCCAAAGCGTAGTAGCCCGCCGAGGCCGCAATGGCGAGTCCTGCGATGAACCACCAGGGAGAGAGGCCTGTCGCGGTGGCAAGCGTTGCCTTGCCGTAGTCGGCGAGATTGAGAATGTTCTTGGCGATCCACGGATACGCCTCGGCATAAAGCGCCGCGCCGACGATCATGCCGATCACGCCCGGGATGGCGTGGCGCGATCCTTCACCGATGGCGGCCACGCCTGTGCCCGGACAGTATCCCAGCACCACCATGCCCACGCCGAAGATCAGGCCGCCCACAGCATTGGCGACGAGTAAGGCAGGCTTGATGTGCATCACCGAGATCATCCCCATGGCGACCATCGCGTAGATGCCGATAGCGCCGACGACGATCGCGGTGCCCATGGTTTTGGCGACGGTGTGGTCCTTGAGCAGGAACTGACCGAGGATGACATTGAAGCGGGTAACGCCGCCTTTTTGCAGCAGGAAGCCAAAGATCAGACCGGTGATGGCACCCATAATAAGGGTCTTGGGATCAGCGAAAATTGGATTAAACATGTTGACGACCTGCCTTTCCATACATGAGGAATGCGGTGGCGATGCCGGAGGCGAACATGGCGATGGTGAACGTCCAACTGGAGATGGCCAGTTGCAAGCCGCCGGAGATGGCGTGGCCTGAGGTGCAGCCGTCGGCCAGTCGTGCGCCAAACAGCAGCACGATGCCGCCGATGAATGCGAAGGTGTACCGCTTGAGTTTCGACGGGCCAAAGCGCCAGGCCCAAAGGGAAGGCACAGATTCGCGGATCGCCGAGCCGCTCAGCTTCGCGGCGATAAACGCTCCGACGGCGAGCATGGCGACGAGCGCGAACTGCCACTCGATGAGCGGGCGTGCCTTGTCCGCCGTGGAGACGACGGCTTTGGCGAAGTAGGCATTGGCCTCGACGTGGCCTTGGGCGACAAGTCCTTCGATGCCAGCGGCGCAGTTCACCATCGTGGTCGATGTGCCCAGCGCCTTGCTCATGAAGTAGAACGTCGCCCAGGAGAGGACGCCGATGCCGGTGCCCACCACATAGGGTGACCAGCGGGGCTTACGCAATAGTGCGAGCATGTTTCACCTCGAAAGTGGAGTGGATGAACTTGTGATCCACTAACTTTGAGGCGCGAAGATGACGGAAGTTTCAAGGCGGGATCGTAATCGGTGATTCCCCGAGTGCTGGCTAGGACACCGTAAGCCCGCAATGGGTTCATTCTTGCTGCGATTGCAATAAGTCAGGTCCGCTGCGCCCGCTTGAGATCGCGCTGGCGCTGCTCCTCGATCTCACGTTCGAGAGCCTTGCGGGCGCATTGGGGTAGCGGACCGGCACCTAGATGCTGGCAGACGCCCACCGCCAGATCGATGCTTGCAAATATCGCGGCACACCGATCGCAGAAGTCCTGCTGAGGCAGCGGGAAGGGGACGCCGTTGTCGATGGCATCCTGCTTGGCGCGTAGCAGATCCATGCAGACCTGTTTCGCATAAGCAGGCGGCGGAGCGTCGCGGGTGGGCAGATGTTTCTGCATCGCATCGCGCAGCATCAGCCTCGCCCGGTGCAGCCGCGTCTTGACCGTTGCTTCCTTGGTGCGGGTGATCTGTGCGACCTGTTCGATGCTGAAGCCGACGATGTCTTTAAGGACGAGAGGCAGGCGAAAGGTCAGCGGCAGATCGACGACAGCCGACTCGACATGAGCGAGCGATTCCAGTTTCAGTTGCTGCGCCAGCGGGCTGTCTTCATCGGCTGGCAGATCAGGCACGGGGCCAGTGGCGGGCAGCGACGCACTGAGCGAGGCGATATGCTTGGGCTCGCCGCTGCGTCTGCGGTGCTTGCGCCGCGCCAGGCGCGTGGCGATGATGTAAAGCCAGGTGCCGGGGTTGGCCTGGCCTTTGAACTGATGCCATTTGCGGTAGGCCTGCACGAAGGTGTCCTGCACGATGTCCTCGGCATCGTGGACTTTGCCGGTGAGGCGAAGGGCCAGCGCGTAGAGCTTGCCGCCGTGCTCTTCGAGCAGTCGCGGAATCGCCTGATCCGCAGGATCGCCAGCGTGCACAGTAGAGGAGGCAAGGGCAGTGGTCATGGTGGAAAGAATAGACAAGATTCAGACTCTAAGGAAGATCGCGGCGCACAATTCGATTCATCTATTCACCACCACGCGCAGCCCATCAAATCCCAGATGCACACCCGCAGGCAGCCTCGGCTGAACCTTCGCATGTGAAATGTCATGCGCGATGTGCGTGAAATAAGTCCGCCCAGGTTTCACGCGATCCACCACCTCCAGCGACTGATCAATCGTGAAGTGCGTCGGGTGCGGCCGATATCGCAAGGCATCAATCACCAGCACATCAAGCCCTTCAAGCAGCGGCCAGGTCTCTTCAGGAATCGCAGAGACATCCGTGCAATAAGCCAGCGATCTGCCTGCATGATCCACACGAAATCCAACGACTGGCAATCGCCCGTGCATGAGTCTTAGCGGCGTCCACTTCGCACCGAACATCATCACAGATAGCGCAGGCTCAATGGGATGTGCGATCAGCTCCGCGACGAAGGATTTGTTTGCATTGGTGTGTGGTTCAAAGATGTAGCGAAACATTTGGCGAAACACATCGAGCACCGATTGCTCTGCGTGAATATGGACAGGGCCGTTCATGACGATATTGAATCGCCGAAGATCATCGAGGCCGAAGATGTGGTCGGCATGAGCATGCGTGTAGAAAACCGCATCGACGCGATTGATGCGATTGCCCGTCATCTGAAGGCGAAGCTCAGGCGAGGTATCGACGAGAATCTGCCGGCGAGTGGTGCCGCTGCCCTGCGTGTTTTCGTCGTAACTGATGAGCACGCTGGCTCTGCTGCGGTGGTCGCGCGGGTCAGCAGAATGACAGACCTCGCAGTCGCATCCGATCATCGGCACGCCAGCGCTGGTGCCCGAACCGAGGAAGAGCAGTTCCAGACTCATGCCCCAAGTTTACGCCAAAGAGGGCGACTTGATTCTCCCACCGCCTTTCCTACACTGTTGGGCCTGCTTAAGCGGGCGTGGCGAAATTGGCAGACGCGCTAGGTTCAGGTCCTAGTGGGAGTCAAATCCCTTGGAGGTTCAAGTCCTCTCGCCCGCATTGAGAAGAATATCTGGTGAAAACGGCAATCCGCAAGGGTTGCCGTTGTTCATTGGGGGGAAGCCATCAGCATTCAGCATTCAGCATTGAGCATTTAGCCATCAGCATTGAGCATTCAGCCATCAGCATTCAGCAATCAGCAAAATGAGGCAAGCCCGATGGCGAGTCCGCGAGCCGCCTAGGTAAGGCAAGCTCTGTGATTAAGCATGACAATGGATCGCCGTTTCCCAACCTTGAACTTTGAACTCGCAACTTTGAACTCGGAACTATGACCTACACATGTTCCATCGTGCCGCGCGTCACGCCTAGCTGATTGAGTACGCGAAGCTGTGACCATGCGCGCTTGCCATCTTCTTTGCCGGTGATGACGCGCACGTAGCGATCCAGTAGCGGGCCGATGTCACTGGCCTTGTCGCGCAGCAGTTCCACGCGGTACCAGCCGAGGCCCAGCTTGAGCATGCGCGGCACAAACTCTGCCGCTGACTGTGCGGTGCCGTTGTAAACCGTGTTGCGACATCCCACATCAGCCACCAGCGGATGATCAGCACCCGCCCGATCGCTCAGGCTCACTTCATGCACATCGCATGGCCGACCACAGTCGCGAAAATCCTTGCCCGTTGAAAGCGTCGCACAAAACACGCAATGCTCCATGTGAAACATCGGCATGTGCTGATGAATCACCGTTTCAAAACCCGCAGCACCAAAGCGCGAAACCATCGCGCCAAGCTGCGCCCAGTTCAAATCAAAGCTCGGCACCATGCGGGCCACACCTTGCTCGGCAATGATCGAAGCCGTGATCTCGTTGGCAATGTTGAAACTGTAATCCGCGATCACCGGCAGATGCGGCGCGTGCTGTTTCATATAAGACAAACCGGTGAGATGCCGCAGCAAGACCGCATCAGGTTCGCACGATGCAAGCTGCTTGAGCAGGCCTTCCTCGCTGGGCTTGATGATGCGCGTCGTCGCCAGCGCAACAGGTACGCGCGCCGCCTTCGCCTTGGCCACGGCTTCCTTGTATTTCTTGATGTCTTCAAACTCGCAGTAAACCATCGCCAGCGGCGAAGTCGTTTCACGAAAGCGCCAGGCGAGGACAGTATCGAGCTGCGCCATCGAACGCACCAGCACGGTGAGGTGAGCATGATGCGCTGTTGCCTGCGAGTTCGATTGCGGCACGTTCGTACTCCCCTCCTTCTTAGGGAGAGGCTGGGGGAGGGTCGCGTCGCCGATCTTGTTGCGTTCTGTTCTATTAATTTGATCCAACCCTCCCCCTGCCCCTCCCTGGAAGGGAGGGGAGTAAGAAAGATCGATCGCCGCTCGCAGCTTCGCCACCGCATTCGCGTCGCTTACAACATGCTTCTTTGCCACTGCACTTTCGCTGGTCAGCCGTGATACGCCGCGCCTGCGCAGTTCGTTGAGCACGCTCTTAGGCACCATCACCGGCAGCAACTCGCCGCCGCCTTCAAACGTCACTTCGCCCAGTTCAAAGGGTGAGTCGCCCATCCGTCCCAGTTGCTCCCGCGCCACTGCCATCGTCAGCGGCCGGTTGATCGCTTCCTGCAACACATCATCCGAAGTCACCGTCGCACATCTGCCACCTTCTGTGTGAAACGAAATCACCATCGCTGCACCAGCCCGCGCATCAATGTGCACATCCACGCGCGTGCGGTGTACCACCTGATCTCGGCTATAGCTCTGCTCCAATCGCTTGCGAATCGCAGGATCATCCGTGCGCCACACGAGGGCGCCCGGCGCAATCGAATGCAGATTCACCGAGCCTGCGTAGAACGCGATCTCCACTTGTGCCGCTTGTTGCACCGCCGCTTGCGGCTTCGCTCCGCGCACGACCTTCACACTGTTGACCCGGCCGCCTTGCTCATCCTGCTCGGGATGGCCTTCATCAAACACCACGCCATCACCGGCCTTAAGCATCACGTTCGCCGCTGCTTCGAGAATCACGCCATGCTCAGTCACGCGAATGACTTCACCGGCGCGCACACCGCGATGCTTGGGAAACCTTCCCTGCACCAGCACAGAGTGATCCACACCATCAAAGAAACCATGCGAAAACCCGCGTGAAAAACTCTGCTGCATGTCCTGCTGCTGCGAAGTGGAAGGCGTAAACGTACGGTGCTCGATGGCCGCATCGACAGCGGCGCGGTAGGTGTGCGTTGCAGCGGCGACATATTGGGCGCTCTTGAGCCGACCTTCGATCTTGAAGGAAACCACGCCTAACTCACTGAGCTCGCCAATCAGATCAGCCGCTGCCAGGTCGGAGGGCGAAAGCAGATACGCCTTGTCGCCGAGAGCGCGCACTTTGCCATCGACGATCAATTCATAAGGCAATCGGCAGGCCTGCGCACACTGGCCGCGATTGGCGCTGCGCCCGCCCAGCGCTTCGCTGGTGAGACACTGGCCGCTGTAACTGATGCACAGCGCACCGTGTACGAACACTTCCACAGGCACATCGCTGCGCTGACGAATCTGGCGAATGTCTTCGAGCGAAGATTCTCGCGCCAGAATCACGCGCTCTACGCCCAGCAATTTCACAAACTCGATGGCGCGCGGCTCGGTCAGCGTCATCTGCGTCGAGCCATGCACTGCCAGTGTGGGGGCGATCTTCTTAATCAGTCGCACCAGTCCCAGATCCTGCACGATCACCGCGTCGGCACCGGCCTGTGCGATTGCCGTGATGAAGCGGGCGATGGCGTCCAGCTCATCGCTGAAGATGAGCGTGTTGACGGTGACGTAGCCGCGCACGTTGTGGCTGTGCAGGTAGTCGATGATTGTGGGAAGTTCTTCAATCTGAAAATTCGCAGCGCGGTGGCGCGCATTGAAATCACTCAGGCCAAAGTAAACCGCATCAGCGCCGTTGACCACGGCTGCGCGCATCGCATCAAAGTCGCCAGCCGGGGCAAGCAGTTCTGGCTTGTGAGGAATCGTCGGGTCAGGTGTCATGAGAAAGGAATCATAGCCGGTAGTGGGGAGGTGCCGCGCTGATGACGCTACGCCGCAAGCGGCGGGAACTTGCTGGTCATGACGATTCACTGGCGGGCACCACTTTGCCTTGCGGATCGACTTGCGGATTCGCCGTCTCATCTGCCAGGCGGGCGAGCATGGCAGCATCGGTGATGTGCTCCAGATGTTCCGCAGGGGCGTGCAGGTGATCGATGGGCAGCGCCAGATTCTGATCGAGATAACTTTCCCAAAGGCGATGGCCACGGATCATGTCCCTCGCCTCAGCGCGGCCGCGCTCAGCCAGTGCATAAAGTCCATCATCCTCTTGAACTTTGCCTTCGCGAATAAGCCTGCGCACAGCGCCGCGCAATAGCCGCTCACCCGATTGCAAGACTTCATGAAACTGCTCAAGCTTCATCTGGCCGGGTGCGGGTGCCGCTTGTTCTTCAACGCGATAAAGCAGGCCAAGCACATCTTCGCGCAGGATGCGATGGCTCAGTTGGCGTTGCTGGGCGAGGCGGACGAGTACGCCGCGCTGGGGGCCGAGCATCATGACGCCGAAGAAAATCAGTCCCGCCACGCCAGCCATCATGCCAGCGGTGGTGGTGTCTTCAAAGCCAAACAGCGGCGGGACTGTCATCGCGGTGACGTGGCCCATACCGGCACTGATGATGCCGATGATCACACTGACGATAAGCATGGAACCGAGGCGCTGCGTCATAAGGAATGCGGTGGCGGCGGGGACGATGAGCATGGCGATGACGAGGATGGAGCCGATCACTTCGAAGGAGGCGACGGTGGTGATGGCGACGAGAACCATGAGCAAGTAGTGCATGAAGGTGGCGCTGATGCCTTGCGTGGTGGCGAGTGCGGGATCGAAGGAAGTGATCTTGAATTCTTTGTAGAGCGCGGCGATCACCAGCACGTTGACGATGAGTACGCTGCTGAGGATGACGACAGCGCGGGGCACCCACATGCCCATGAAATTGACCTGATCGAGCGGGGCGAGATCGATCATGCCATAGAGCACGCAGTTGGCATCGAGATCAGTGTCATGAGCCACGTGATCGATCATGATTAGACCGATGGCGAAAAGCGTGGTGAAGACCACGCCCATCGATGCGCCGCGGTCCACCTTGCCCAGCGTGTGAATCCACTGAGTGAAGACTGCGGTGAGCACACCGACCACCGCAGCGCCAATGAACATGGCCAGGCTCGAGCGCGAGCCTGTGATCCAGAACGCAGCGGCGAGACCGGGCAGTACCGCGTGACTGATCGCATCGCCCATCATGCTCATGCGGCGAAGCACGAGAAAGCACCCGAGCAGCGCACAGGAGCCGGCACACAGTGCGCCGATGAGAATGATCCATGTGTCGTCGAGGGTCCAGGTCATGAAAACAGTTTCGTGTTCAAAGTTTGAAGTTCTAAAGACAACGGTTGCCCAGTGAAGCCGATGATTCAAATCAAGTGCGGACTGTCAGGCACCGTGGGCTTGTCTGCGAGAAGCTTTTCCAATTGCGCCACCATCACCGGGCCTAGCACGTGTTCGATCATGTCAGCATCGCGATCAACGTGACTGGGGGCGATGGCAGCGTGCGTGATGAGGTACATCTCCCAAAGGCGGTGATTGCGCACCATGCGCATCGCATCAATGTGGCCAGCTTCGGTAAATGCCCAGTAGCTGCGGGCATCGTGCGTGATCAGTTCATCGCGCTGCGCTCTTCGCAAAGCGCGGCCAAGCCGCCAGTCGCTCCACGATCGCATGTTCAATAGATCGCTGCGTTTCACATGCGTGGAACTGCCAGCGGGCAGATGCTCAGTCAGCTCGTAGAGCGCGCGGAGCAGGTGCTGATGATCCATGCTGCGATTGTGCCGCCAGTGTTCGAGTGATCGCACGAGGATGCCGCGCTTGGTGCCAAAGAACATGCTAAGGATGAAGATGGCCGCGGCAGTGACGACGATGATCGCCCCAGCGGGCAGACCTTCGATGAGAGCGCTCAGCGATGCGCCAAGCCAGCCGCTGATCATGCCGATGATCGCGGAGAGGATGGTCATGGTGCGCAGATGATCGGTCCAGAATCGCGCTGCAGCAGGAGGCGTGATGAGCAGGGCGATGACGAGAATGAGGCCCACCGCTTGCAACCCGACAACGGTGACGAGCGTGACGAGCAATAGCATGATGCCATCGAGTAAACCAGTGGGCCAGCCTTGCGAAGAAGCGTAGTCATCATCAAAGCAAAGCAGCGTGAACTCTTTGAAGAGGATGATGGAGAGGAAGAGAGTGAGCGTGGTGATGGCGATGATCAGGCGCAGATCGGAAGCGAGCATGGCAGCGGGCTTGCCGTAGATGAAGGACTCGATGCCAGCCGAGTCGCCGCCTTTCATTTGGGTGGCGAGTTTGAGTAGGGCCACGCCCAGGCCAAAGAAAACGGAGAGGACAATGCCCAGGGCTGCATCATCATGAAGGCGCGTGTGTTTGCGGATGAAGGCGACAGCGCCGACGCCAAGCAGGCCGGTGATCGCGGCACCAAGTAGTAGAAGAGGCAGCGACTTTCCGGTGCCGCCCAGTGCCACCATGATCATGAACGCCAGGCAGACGCCAGGCAGCGTGGCGTGACTGAGTGCATCACCGATGAGTGCTCGCTTACGCAGCAATAGAAACGAACCGATGGTGCCGGTGCCGATGCCTAGGATGGCGGTGGCGAGGACGACGATGGTGGTGTTGTAGTCGTACTGAAAAGTGAAGACTTCCAGCACATCGCGCAGCGTCACGGCGCTGGCAGCGAGAAGCGAGATGGGAGCGTGGGTGGACATAATCATTTGCGCTGCGCTACTGATTCATCGGAAGCTCGACCCTCCCCTAACCCCTCCCTAGGAGGGCGGGGAATTTGGAAAAGATCATCGAGATCATCCTCCGCATTCATCCTGTTGCTCTCCGACTTCTGACTTCTGACCTCTGACCTCTTGTCCGCCTCACCTTCGCGACATCGCCTGCGCTGCTTCTTCGAGCAGCGTCAGCTTGCCGCCATAGGTCTTCTGCAAATTTTCTGGCGTGAAGACTTCTTCCGTTGGCCCCACTGCAACAACGCGCATGTTCAGCAGGATCACCCAATCAAAATACTGCGGCACACTTTGCAGATCGTGATGCACCACCAGCGTCGTGCGCCCTGCATTTTTCAGTTCGTGCAGAATGCGAACGATGGCTGCCTCTGTCGCGGCATCCACCGCAGCGAAGGGCTCATCCATGAAATAAAGATTTGCTTCCTGCGCCAAGGCCCGCGCTAGAAAGACGCGCTGCTGCTGGCCGCCGGAGAGCTGGCTGATTTGCCGATGGGCGAAGTCAGCCATGCCCACTTCTTCCAGTGCCGCCATGGCGCGTTCCTTGTGCGAACGCGCGATTCGGCGGAACCATCCCACCTTGCTGTAACGACCCATCGTGACCAGGTCGAGTGCGCTCACTGGAAAGTCCCAGTCCACCGTTTCGCGCTGCGGCACATAGCCCACAAGGCTGCGCTGCTCGTGGTAAGGCTTGCCGTAGATCGTCACCTTGCCCGACGCCTTGGGCACCAGATCGAGACACGCTTTGATGAGTGTGGATTTGCCCGCACCGTTTGGGCCGATGATGCCGATGAGCTTGCCTTCGGGCAGATCGAAATCAATATCCCAAAGCACCGGCTTACGGTGATACGCCACCGTCATGTCATGCACCGACAGCGGCAGATCCACCGGATGCTCAGCGCCATCGGCGCGTAAAATTGGCGGGGGGGTGGTGTTCATTTCGCCTGCGGCTTCCAATTCTTAAATCCACCTTCGGGCACGCTGCCGCCCAGTGCTTTGGCGATGGTCGAGACATTGTGATCGATCATGCCGATGTAGGTGCCTTCGTAAGTGCCAGGCGTGCCCATCGAGTCGGAGTAGAGCTTGCCGCCGATGACGACGGCGTGGCCTTGCGCTGCTGCGCCTTCGATCAGGGCTTTGATGTTCTTTTCGGAAACGCTTGCTTCGATGAAGACCGCAGCGATTTTGTTTTGCACGATGAAGTTCACCAGTCCGCTGATGTGCCGCAGGCCGGCTTCGGACTCGGTGGAGATGCCTTGCACGCCCATCACCTTGAGTTCATAAGCACGGCCCATGTAACCAAACGCATCGTGAGCGGTGATGAGCACGCGCTTGTCCGCCGGGATCGAAGCGATCACGCTGCGCGCATAAGCATCGAGCGACTGAAGCTGCGCGAGGTACGCCTTGGCATTGGCGTCGTAGAGCGCGGCATTTGTTTTGTCATATTCCGAGAGCGATTGCGAGACAGCTTCGACGGCGTGAATCCAGCCGCGCACATCCATCCAGACATGCGGGTCATAGTGTTTTTCTTCATCGGTGATGACATAGTTGTCGTTATCAAGCAACTGCGTCACCGCGAAGACCGGCTTGCCCCGCCCCGCCAGCGACACAAATACATCGCTCATTTTTCCTTCGAGCATCAAGCCGTTGTAAAAGATGACATCGGCATCTTGAAGGGCAATGCGATCGCTGCGCGAAGGCTTGAAGGTGTGCGGGTCGCCGTCGCCTTTGATGATGCCTTCGACGGTGGCCTTGTCACCAGCGACGACCTGCACGATGTCAGTGATCATGCCCACGGTGGTGGCGACGCGGTAGGGGTAGGCGGTAGGGCCAGTGCCGGTTGTTGCCCCATCCTTTTTGGCCTGCCCTTCACTGCAACCGGGGCAGTTTAGCGAGGTCAGAACAAGCAATAGGGCGATGATGGAAAGCGATTTCATGGCTCACCTTGTGATGCAATGCGTCGGGCGTATTTTGATTAGTCAAAATTTACTCTTTTGTGAATGATAACCACGCCCACTCATGTGTCAATGGATAAGGGATATTGCCATACCTCAAGCAACCGTGAAATTCGTCTTTACCACGAAGGCGCGAAGACACGAAGAAAGACACGAAGAGAAGAAAGGCAAGAAGGATGAGATTCAGAGCTTCATGAATTCAGAACTTCGTGGCTTCGTGTCTTCGTGGTCAAACCGATTCAGAATTGATCTTCGCCTTACCTGCTCGCCGCAACCCTACATCTTCTGGACATGCGATTCATCGAGAATTTCCTGCACCGTCAGAAGCTTGATAATTCGTCCGGTGCGCTTGTGAAACGCAGCACATTCCTGCTCGGCGTCATGCGAGTAGCCGAACGAAACGAAGAACCCGCGCTGCCGATCTTCGCGCTCCATCACCGCCTCGAACTGATCCACATCAGGCCGGCCTACCTTGTCCACCTGCTTGACCTGGATCGGGAACCAGTCGTCGGCAAACATGTTGTCGGTCGATCCCTTCTTCCCCTTCGCCGCCGCTTCGCTGGGCTTCGATCCGACCGGGTAGATGCGGCCGTTCCTTCGTTACGTGCTAGTTTCTGCTCCCGGAGGCATTAATGCGGGTATCGCCCGCAGCAGTGCATTACACCTGTCGTAAACATCGTCTGGATCAAATCGCTCTATTGCGATCGGCTTGTCCCATCGTCGGCCATGACCGACCCAATGCCGTCCTTGGAGGCACTCACGGAATTGTCCGACGATGTTGTTGTTGACGAGGTTAGGTGACTTCAAAACGGCAAGGATGCCAGCCTCATCGAAATCCGGTCGAAGCTGCTTCTTCGCCGAGAGGTTTCTGTGCCATTTTCTATAGGCGGATGACAATTTATCCTTCAGCTTCTTACGGACACGATGAAAATAGTCGTCGGTGATTCTTGCCTCTGTACAGGCAACGAGGTTGAGCATGGTCAATCGTTCGAGTTCGCGCTTTTGGCTATCGAAGTACCTGTCCAATTCGTTCTCGGTCATCGTCGCGAATCTGGACGCGACGCCGCAGCCGTCTCGAATCGCGCGCAAGAGGGATCTCCGTTGCTCAAGCAAGGCCTCAAGCATGCCTCGGTACCAGTCACGAATCTCATCGAGCGTTTGTTGCTCGGCCGTTTCGTACTCAACTCGTGGGATTGGCATCAATGTCAGTCCCGCATGACGCGTTTGAGTACCTCGGCGAGCGAAGATTCATCGAAAGGCACGACCTTGAGCGTCGGCTGTCGCGTTTGTACAAAGCTCCATCTTGCGTCGGGTTGGACGACGATCAACACCTCTTCTGCGCGTTCCCCTAGTACATCGACGCGACCACTCGCCCCTACGATGTTACGCCCGCGCGGCGAGAAGCGGACCTGTTCATCACCCACGAGCAGGATCAGATCATCCACCTTGTAAGTTCCAATGTAGTTTTCGCTAAGTTCCTTAGCGCGTCGCTGCATGACAGCGGTCTTTTGCGCAAGCGGTTCTGCGAGGATTTTCTCGATCTGATCGTACAGGTCGTCTACCGCCGCAACATACTTCGTACGGCGCTCGTCCCAGTCGATATCTGGAACAGCCGTTGCCTGCTGTTGTTTCTTCTGAAAAATTTTATTCAAGCTCTGATTCATCTTTTGGCTCCGCAGATAGTTTACGCCATTAGCTCTGCCGATCCAACAGCGATCGGCTTGGCGGTTGTCACGGGGACATAAATACCACTGGATTCGCATGATTTGAACGGGCAGCACATGGACGATGAAAGAAGGAACCCTGGAAGTCATCGCCCGTTGCAGGGCGGATGGCAGG
>ENA-ORBV01010312-ORBV01010312.1-microbial-mat-metagenome-genome-assembly--contig:-NODE-10312-length-15000-cov-4.607720_pt1 | contig 15000 bp, 13 predicted proteins | sample MGYA00237777_ERZ505514 | MGnify/ENA primary metagenome ERZ505514 (study PRJEB26160, sample SAMN06269048) | microbial mat metagenome | isolation source: Oligotrophic lake microbial mat | place... | reverse complement strand
AATCAGGCGAGAGTGGCCCAGCTGCAAGGCGGAAGGAAGGAGCGTGGCCCAGCCACGTGACTGACGACCAACGCCGCAGATGGGCCGCTCTCGCCTGATTTCACTTCACGGGAGGCTTGGGCACCATGTCTGGGGCGGGCCGCGGCTGGGGTGGGCGTCTGTCATCGCCACCACCTCCGCCGCGCATCGGCTGGGCCGGACGCACCTGCGGCGGAGCAGCGGGCGCGGGTGGCGCCTGATTCACGGCCGCTTCGCTGGTCGGCGCTTCGCCGGCGGGCGGTTGGTTGACCGGGGCGGCCGACTCCGGCGTCAGCATGAGCAGGGTCGTCGGGCTGGGGGCGACGAAGGGCACGTCCTGCTCGACGCCCTTGGGGTCGCGGAAGCGGGCGCCACGCGGGAGGAGGTCGATCAATTCCCATTCGCCTAGGCGCGCGCCGCGCTCGAGCTGCTGTTCCTCTCCACCGGGCAGGCGGGCGATCAACACCTCGCGACCAGAACGACCGTGGCTGATCACCCCCAGGCATTCGGGGCGGTCGAAGTCGATCGCCTTAGCCCTGGGCAGCACCAGCCTGGGCGCCTCGACCACCACCGGCGGGCCGGGCGTGGGCAGGTTCTTGGGCGCCGCCACCTTAGGCTCGTTGATCGCCTTCTTTTCGTCGCGGCGGGCCTGGATCGCCACGAACGGATTTTCGAGGTTGACGTTAAACTCGCGGTCGAAGTCGCCGATCGGCGGCACCTGGGCGGCGAGATACGCGATCTTGGTGCCCGCCAGCGAAGGGACGCCGGGCTGATCGACTTCGGGGTTGCTGAGGATGCGGCCGATGAAGGCGAGCAGCACCAGCAGCAGGCAGGCGACGGCGACCAGGCGCGGCGGGTTCATGTCAGAAGCTCCTAGCGCCGGGGGCGATGGGGGTGGCGGCCGCGGGTGCCGTGCTGGTCGGCTGCGCACGACGGGTACCCGCAGACGCGCTCGGCGCCTTGTCACGCTCGTCGTTGGCGAGGAATTCCATGCCAGCGACGGTCAGCACCAGGTCGAGCTGTGGGATGTCCTGGATCGGGGTGATGTTCAGGCTGGTCAGCTTGAGCGACTTCAGCACCAATGAGTAATCATCCGCCGCAGCATCGCGCCCGGGACTAAGGCGATGCAGGATCCACAGGACGTCCTTGAGCGAACCCCGGATGTCAACGGTCAGGCTGTATTCGCGCAGTAGCGGTGGACGTCCGGGCGGGGTGACCAGTTCCGGCTTCGCCGTCACCGGACGTGGTTGGACGATCAGCCGCTGCAGGGGCGTCGGCGTCTCGAGGCACACGCGCACCACCTTCTCGGTGAGCTGCAGCATCTTGAGCAGGTCGGCGGCGTAGGCGTTGTCGGGTGGGGTATCGGACGGTGGCCGTTTGATGGCGGCGCCGAAGCCGATGTACTTGTCGTAGTCGGTGATGCCCTTCTCGCGCGCGCGCAGGTCAAGCGCCTCGAACACCGCCAGACGCCGGTCGACGAAGTAATAGCCGGGCTGGCGCCGGTACATCTCCTCGTCGCGATCCTCGATCTTGAACCCCTTCTCGATCGAGAATCCGACCTGGTCCTTCAGTGATTGGATGGTCTGGGCCAGGCTGGCGTTGGCCTCCTGCTGGCGGCGGACCAAGTCGCTGATCGGCGTGCCGGTGGTGCCCAACTTCGCCTTCTCGGCGGCGACCTGCCCGGCAAGTTCGCCGCCGTCCCACGCCACGTACATGAGCACGGTGGCGACGACGGCGACGGCGCCCAGCACCAGCCAGCCCTGCATGGCCTCGCGTTTGAGATCGATCTGCATCAGCGCGCCCCTTCGGGTGGACGCTCGGGGCCGACCACCACCGCGGCCTGGGTGAGCAGGGTGGGCTGGAAGACCAGGCGGAGGCCAAAAGGCTGGGTGCGCTTGGAGGCGTCGATCTTCTCGGATCCAGCGTCCCGATTCTGGATGTCGGCTGGGCTGGTCATGACGTAGGTCCGCGCCTTGTCGAACAGGACCGGGCCGCCTTCGCCAGCCAGAGCGTTATCGAGCGCGCCGATGTAGTCGTTGAAATAGCGCGTGATTTCGGCGGCGGTGACCTCGCGATCGAACTTGAGCAGACCGGCGATCTCGATCGAGCCACGATCGACCACCACCGCTTCCGCCTTGGCCCGGGTCACGGCGCCGGTCGCAGCCGGGGTTGCGGCAGCAGGGTTGACGGCAGCCTTGACCGGTGCCGACTTGACCGTTTCGAGACGGGTCACCCACAGTTCGGAATTCTTCGGCGCCTGCTCCTTCATCACGCGGACCACATAGAGCAGGTCGCGATTGAAGTAGATGCGGCTGGCGATGGTCTTGAGATCCTCGGCGAGCAGGTCCTTGTCGCGTTGCAGATCGCTCAGCTGCTTGGACAGGCGCTCGTGCTCTTGCTGACCGGCCTTGATGCGATCGAGGCTCTCCTGCTGCACGCCGCGCTCGTTGAACAGCGTCCACGCGCCCAGCACCGCCGCCGCGAGCAACGCGGCAGCACCGACATACGGCCAGATCAGGCGCTCGCGCCACATGCGCCGACGCACCATGCTTTCGGGCAGCAGATCGAGGCGGACGCCATCGCTGGTCTCGGACAGCGCCAGGCCGATGGCGGTGGCGTATTCGTGGCGCGAATCGGGCAGGGCGCCGGTCAGGCCGACGCAGGGGTCGAAGCGTTCGACCGGCAGGTCGAATCGACGTTCGAGGTAGGCATCGAGTCCGGTCAGCGCCGCGCCGCCGCCCGAGAGCAGCACCTTGGTGATGCGCGGACGGTCCATCTGCAGCTGGACGCGGAACCAGGCGACGGTGCTGGCGAGCTGGGTGTAGAGCCCCTCGGCGGTGCGCGTCATCTCGGGGCCGAGGGTGACCCCGGCGAGATGCAAGGTCTGCGCCCCCGGTTGGCCCAGTCCCGCGTCGAGCATGGCGTTAAAGCCGGTCTCGGCGGTGTCAGCGTGCGCGCTGGGCTGATCGGAGTGGCCCTCTTCGAGGACGAGATCGAAGGTCTGATCGTCGTGGCCTTCGTGGCCTTCGTGCCCGGCGCCGGATTCTGCTTCGTCGAGCACGGTGGGGGCCGCCGCCAAGCCCGGTTCGATCAGCTGCAATCCGGGCAGCGTGGCGCGTTTCTCAAAACCGATGCTGCCGTGGCGGGCACGTTCCTCGGCCTGGGCCAGCGCCCAGTGCTGCTTGAGCTGCTCGGCCTGGTCGCTGGCGATGCCGCGCGCCTCGGCGACCGCGGCGGTGAAGGCGTCGCCACCGATCGAGATCTGGCGGAAGGCGAGCAGGCGGCCATCCCCGACCAGGGTGACGCTGGTGGTGGCGGCGCCGATGTCGACCATCAGCGCGAAGTCGTCCCCCTGCACCACCGATTGGGGCAGGGTGGCGTTGAACAGGGCGGCCGCCGCGACATGGATGCGCCGCGGCGCGATGCCCGCCGAGCCGAGATCGGCGAGCAGGCCATGGATCGCCGCTGGCTGAGCCATGGCGCAGCCGTGGATCAACTCGTCGCCCGCCAACGGCACTTGATAGGTGTCGGCGGCGAGTTCGCCGCCGGATTGATCGGCATGCTGGGCCAGTTCGAGACGCAGCAGTTTGGCCATGCGCTCGGGCGGCATGGGGATGGTCGAGACGAAGCGCACCAGGATGGTGTGCGAACTGTCGGCGATGGTGACGTCACCGCGGCGTAGGCCGATCAGGTTGTCGAGCTCGCTGAGCAGCACCGGCAGCGGCCGGGGGTCACCGGACGAATCGTGACGCGGCAGCGCTGCATGGTTGGCGACGGCGAAGCCGCTCTTGGTGCGCAGGATCGACACCGCGCGCACCGCGGTGTGACCGATGTCGATGCCGATGGCCGGATTAGGCATGGAGCCTCCGCCGCGCTCCGGCGGTCACCGGCCGCGGCCCTTCTGCGGCAGGGCTGGCGCGCCGGCATCGGCTTCACGACGGGCGGATTCCTCGCGCGCGCGCTGGTCGACGGCATCGCGCACCGGCGGGTCGAGGGCGACGCGCGCGTTGTCGCGCAGCAGGCGGACCTCGTCGCCGGCCTTGGCGCCCGAGGGATCCATGATGTAGGCGGTGACGAAGATGACGAGGTTGCTGCGATCCATGTCCTTGCTGGTGTTGCGGAAGAGGTAGCCGAGCAGCGGCACCCGGCTGATCCACGGCACGCCAGAGGTGTCCTCGCGGTCCAGGTTCTGCACCAGGCCGCCGAGGGCGATGGTCTGGCCGCTCTTCACATGCAGCACGGTCTCGACCTTGCGGTCTGAGAATTCCGGACGTTCGACGAAGGCCTGGATCGGATCGGCGCCTTGCGACGGCTGGTACGAGAACGGCACCTGGCGCGGCGGGCCGAGCTGCTGACGAACCCGGGGGAACAGGCGCAAGGTGATGATGTCCGAGTTGCGCGCCACCGAGGGCACGATCTTGAGCGAGATCTCCTCCTTGTCCTTGGCCAGCTGCGGCGTGAGCACGTTGACGTTGTTGCTGACCACGTTGCCGTTGCCGGTGGTGCTTGATGAGGTGCTGGAGTTGGTGCTGTAGCTCTCGACGTAGCTGATCTCGTTCTCGAGCGAGATCAGGCCGGTGGCGTTGTTCAGAGTCAGGATCTTCGGCTCGGCCAGCGAGTTCGCCTTGCCCTTGGTCTCGAGCGCGCGCAGGGTTGCGCCGAGGAACTGGCCATCGAGGTCGCCGAGGATGCCCGACACGGTGATGCCGGCGGGCAGCCCCGCCGCCGAGACGGGGCTGCCGAGCGGTGACGGACTGGTGCCGCCGTTGAAATTGGTGCCGCCTTCGGCTCCGATCCTGCGGCCGCCGACGGTGCGCTGTCCACGCCCAGCGATGTCGAGACCGAGCTGGAAGCCGGCCGATTCGCTGACCAGCACGAAGCGGGCTTCGATCAGCACCTGCACGCTGTTGTAGTCGAGCGCCTGCACCAGCCGCTTGACCTCGGCGATGGCGGTCGGCGTGGCGCGCACGAAGACGCTGTTCGACTTGCGATCGAGGTAGATGGTGCCCTCGGGCGGCCAGCCGACGATGATGTCGGGGATCTTGTCGAGGAAGCGTTCGAGGTCGCTCTTGGCCTGCTCGCCGCCCTGGCCCTGCTGGGCGAAGGGATCAGGCGCGACTTGACCACCGCCCGCGCCGCCGGCCCCGCCGGCTCCACCGCCACCCGCCCCGGCCTGGGGCTGGGCGAGGACATCGGTCAGGCCGCTCTGCAGGCGGATGATCTCAGTCTCGAGCACGGTGCTGGTCGAGCTGGTGATGTAGACCGTGCCGGCGACGTAGTTATAGCGCAGGCCGACCTGGCGCGAGACGATCTGCAGGATGTTCTCAAGTGATTCGTCGACCAGGTTGATCGACAGCGTCTCGCTACCGATCGCCGAATCGAGGATCACGTAGTTGATGCCAGCGATGGCGAAAAGGGTCTCGATCACCTTGCGCACATCGACGCCGGCCATGTTCTCGAGGCTGACGCGCTCGCGCAGGCGCAGGCGAACGCGCTCACGATCGATCTCGGCGATATCCTCGTCGAAGATCATCACCCCGCGCACGATCTTCTCCTTCTCGCGCGGCATGATCGCCTTGTCGATGACCTCGTTCATCAGTTCGGAATGGCGGACCTCCTGCTCTTTGAGCAGCGCCTTGCGCTCGGCAAGCGCGGCGGCCTGCAGCTCCTTGAGCATGCGCCATTTGAGCGCCAGCGGCGCGGGGTGGCCGATGTGGTCTTTGAGGATGGCATCACAGGCGTCGATCGCCTCGCCAGGGCGGCCGGCGGCGGCGAAGTACTCGGCGACTTCCAAGCGGCGGCGGACAACCTCTTCGCTGCGCGCCTTGACCGCCTCGTAGTCGGGCGGACCGACGGCGAGGTCGCGCGTGGTGGACTGGCGGGCGAGTATGGTGCGAATCTCCTCCTCGAGCTGGGCGATGCGGGTGGCGAGCAGGGCCTGGCGGGCGGCTTCGTCCTTGGGCGAACGCGTGAGGTGGCCTTCGAGCAGGGCGATGGCCTCGGCGCGCTTGCCCTCGGCGATCAGGCCGCCAGCCCGGCGCACGGTCTCGTCGCCGCTGAGCGCCTCGATGGTGGCCGCCGGGGCCGGCGGCTGAGGCCGGGGCACGACCTCCGCGGACGCGGCGGGCCACGCCAGAGCGAGAGCGGCGACGGCGCCGAGCAGCGATCCACGATTACGCACAGAGCTCATCCTTCCCCCGGGTCGGGCGGAACACGCTTGCCGCTTGGCACGTGCCGATCAGTGTTGCGGCCACACAGTAAGTCAGCGCCTGCCAAGGCAATGCGCCAAAGGAGCCGTTGTGACCGAGCGCACCGTTCTCTTCGCCGCGCAACAGGCCGCAGGTGGCAAGATGGTCGATTTCCACGGCTGGGAGATGCCGGTGCAGTTCAGTGGCATCGTCGCAGAGCACCAGACGGTGCGCAGCGGATGCGGAATGTTCGATCTGGGCCACATGGGTCGTCTTCACGTGGACGGCGACGAGTCCCTTACCTTTCTCGGCCGACAGGTCTGCCGCTCGCTGAACGGGATCAAGCCGGGCCAGGTCCGCTATGGGCTGGTGCTCGCCGCGGACGGCACGGTCGAGGACGATGTCCTGGTCAGCTGCGAATCGCCGACCGCGTGGCACGTGGTGGTCAACGCCTCGAACAAGGACAAGGTCCTCGCGCTGTGGCGTTCGGCATTGCCCGCCGGCGTGCGCCTGCGTGATATCACGGCCGAGCAGGCGATGATCGCGGTGCAGGGCCCGCGTGCCGCCGACCTGTTGGCCGGACTCGGGCTCGATGGACGGGCCGCGAAATATTACCACTTCGTCGACTGCGCCTGGCGCGGCACCAGCGTGCGCCTCAGCCGCACCGGCTACACCGGCGAGGATGGCTTCGAGGCCTTCCTGCCCGCCGCGCGCGCGGTCGAACTGTGGGAGGCGGTACGCGCGGCCGGCGCCATGCCATGCGGCCTGGGCGCACGCGACACCCTGCGCCTCGAGGCGGGCATGCCGCTCTACGGCAATGAACTCGATCGCACGGTGACCCCGGTCGAGGCCGGGCTGACTTTCGCGATCAACAAGCAGGGCGGCTTCGTCGGCGCCGAACGGGTGCTGGCGCAATTGGCGCAGGGACCCGAGCGCCGCCTGGTCGGCCTGCGCATGCGCGAGAAGCGCGTGCCGCGCAGTCATTATCCCATCCTGGTCGATGGCGTCGCGGTCGGTCAGATCACCTCAGGGACGCTATCGCCGACCCTCAATCTCGCGATCGGCATGGGTTATGTGCCAGCCTCCCTCGCGGCTCCGGGGACGGCGGTAACCGTCGACGTGCGCGGCGCCGCGGTGCTCGCCGAGGTGGTCGAGCTGCCCTTCTACCGCCGGCCGGGCTGAAGCACCCTGCTGGTCCAGGTGTTGACGCGACGGGTCATGGACTAGCGTCGACCACGTCCGCCATGCCGGCGGCGCGAAGGATTCCCATGCGCCCCACCGTCCCATCCTTGGCTGCCATTCCGCTCGGACTCCTGCTGCTCGCGCTGTGCAGCTGCGAAGAGACCGAGACCATCGCGCCGGTCACGACCCAGGCCGGCACCTATGTGCTGCGCGCGACGTCCTCGACCAGCTCCGCCAGCGCCTATTGGGGGGCGCACGTCGCCCGCGCCGGCGACACCTTCGCCGCGGCCATCGGCAGCAATGGCCGGCTGACCATCACCGGTCTGCGCGTCAGCGGCTATGACACGCCCGGCGTGGCCCTTACCGCCGGAACCAGCAGCTACAGCGGCTCGCAGAATCACGCGCTGAACGCGGTCGGCGATCCCACCTTCTTCACCACCAGTCCCGGCTTCACGGTGAGCGACGCGGTCGTGCTCTCGCCCAGCACGCCGCTCAGCGGGTCGATCGGCTCCATCGCCACGCGTAGCTCACCGGCGACGACGCTGCAGGATACGCTCGCCTACTCGCTTGAGGCGCGTCCCGACCTGACTGCCAGCGGCGCCGGCCGCTACCGGCTGACGGTCGAAGCCACCGGCGGCACCCTGGCCACGGCGAGCCCGCAAAGCAGCACCGCCGATCTGCTGCTCGGCAACGATGGCACGGTGACGCTCAATCTCGATCAAAGCGGCGGTGACGAAACCGTGGCCACCTCCCTGACCAACGCGACGACCCTCGCTGGCCAGTACAGCATTTTCGACGACACCACCCTGGCCAACATCCGCAGCATCCCGCTCACCCTGACCCTGACCGGCAGCGGCGCAGCGCGGGTGGTGAGCGCGGCGGCGTGGACGGTGCAACGCAACTCGTCGCCGCTTACCACCGAAGAGCAGTACACGCTGAGCGCCCAGCCATTGAGCTTCTTCCAGTCGTTCGCCTCGCCCACGCCCAATGGCACCTACGAGCTGTTCTCCGGCACCAAGACGACGGACAGCACCATCCCCGCGGCCTGGCTATCGTTCGTGAATCGCGTGGTCACGGCGACTGATGTCAGCCAGACGGTGACCGCCGATATCCTGCAGACCCTGTCGGGTGCAGCGGTCGCCGACGTCGAGCTGCGCATCGACACCCAGGGCACGATCGGCGCCCTCGACAGCAGCGATACCCGCCTGCCGATCGGCCAGCGCAGCTCGGGCGGAACCAAGCTGGTGTACGCCTTCCAACAGACGACGCCGAGCGATCTTTCCATCCATCAAGGCCTGCTCACCACCCTCCTCTTCGAATTCACCTACACCGGGACGAATACCTTCGCTACCGGGCGCATCACCTTCGCCTCGACCGGTGGCACGGGGACGCTCGACTTCAGCTTCAATCCGACCGAATGAATTCGCCGCGTCGGGTGCTGGGAATCGTGTTGCTGGCCGGGTTGGTCCTGCTCGGATCCGGGGCGGCGCTCGCGCGCAGCCGGCTCGACCAGCCGAGCCGCGACCCAGTGGCCACGCCGGCGACGACGCGATCGACATCGCCCCCGTCGGACGAGACCACCCGCGAGACCGAGACCGAGCGCGTCGCCCGTGCGGCGGATCCGCGCAGCCCGCGTCCAGGCGATGCCGCAGACCCGCACGCCAGCGCGTCGCGCTCACCGACCGAGGTGCAGCGGATCCCCGTTCGCCCGCAGGCGCCGCGGGCGCCCACGCGCATCTCCGACGTCGCGGTGCCCGAGCGCGACGCCCCGGCCCCGCTCGGTGAGACGACATCCCCCCTGGGAACCGACACGCGCATGATCCCTCGGTTCAACCAGCCGCGACAGGTACCCGGCGGTCAGCCAGGGGTTTGGCCTCCTGCCGGCGCCGGCTGAGCCGCCCGGGCGATGGTCAGGCCTTCCAATTCGCCCGCTTGCGTCGCCAGGCATCGCGGGCATGGCGCATGCGATCACGGCCCCACTGTTCCGCGCGACGGTTGAAGCAGAGCAGGAGCGGCGCGCCGACGATGGCGAGCGGCAGCCCGGGAACGACCGGCAGCAGCCAGCCGATGATGCCAACCGCGAACAGGATCAGGCCGACGAACGGCAACGCGATGCGCTGTCCGAGCGGGCGCTCGGGCGCCGGTTCGGTGAGCATCTCATCGACGAGTTGGGCGAGCTTCATCCACCGAGTATCCGCGCGACGTCGGCGACGATGCACGCCGTTGCGCAACCATTATTCAGGCCGCCGACCGATCCCGTCGCGGCTTAGTCGGCGTCGCGCTCGGCAAGGCGGCGATCCGGGCTGCCGGCCAGGCGCCAGCGCAGGTAGCTGTCGACGAACGGCTGCAGTTCACCATCGAGCACATTGTAGGCCTGGGTGGTCTGGTGGCCGGTGCGCAGGTCCTTGACCATCTGGGTCGGCTGCAGGAAGTACGAGCGGATCTGATGGCCCCAGCCGATGGTGCCGCGCTCGCCCTTGAGATCTTTCAGTTCTTCGAGCCGTTCGATGTCCTTCAGTTGCTGCAGTTTGGCCACCAGCATGCGCATGGCGACCATGCGGTTCTGGATCTGGCTGCGCTCCTGCTGACAGGCCACGGCGAGGCCGGTGGGGATGTGGGTCAGGCGCACCGCCGAGTCAGTCTTGTTGATGTGCTGGCCGCCCGCGCCGCCGGCACGGAAGGTGTCGATGCGCAGATCCTTATCGGGGATGACCTCGATGACCTCGGTCTCGTCCAGCTCCGGGGTGACCTCAACCGCGGCGAAGCTGGTCTGGCGTTTGCCGTCGGCATTGAAGGGGCTCATGCGCACCAGGCGGTGGGTGCCCATCTCGGCTTTGAGGTAGCCGTAGGCGTACGGCCCGCGCACGGCGAGGGTGCAGGTCTTCAGTCCCGCCTCTTCGCCCGGCATCATGTCCATGACCTCGACCTGGTAGCCGCTTTTCTGGCAATAGGCGCTGTACATCCGGAAGAGCATGCCGGCCCAGTCGCAGGCCTCGGTGCCGCCCGCACCTGGTTTGATGGTCATGAACACATTCGAACGGTCGTGGTGCCCGGAGAGGGCGAGCTTGATCTCGAGCGCGTCGTAGACCTCGCGCAGCTGGCCGAGATCGGCACGCACCTCGGCGAGCGAGCCCTCGTCGGCCTCGGCCTCGGCCATCTCGAGGAAGTCCTTGGCGTCGGCGACGCGCTTGGACAGGTCCTTGTACGGCTCGACCGTCGCCTTCATGCCCTTGAGGGTGGCGACCACCTGCTGGGCCTTGGCCGGGTTGCTCCAGAAGCTCTGCTCGCCCATGCGCGACTCGAGTTCGCGGATCTCCTCCTCCTTGGCGGCGACGTTGAGATTCTTGGCGAACAGCGCCAGCTTGCGCTGCAGATCATCGATGACGTCGCTCGACTCGCTCACGGGACACCTCGGGGAGGGCGCAGTGTGTGCGCGTCGGCGCGGCGGAAAAGGGTCGACCGGGGCTGGGCGCTGGCCGGGACCGCAGCCACGGCTACCCTGCGACGCCGTGAGCGCCCGATCCACCGACTTCGCCATGCTCTGGCGGCTGTTTCGCTACGGGCTGCGCCATCGCTGGCGGCTGGCGGCGATGCTGGTGGCGACGGCGGCAGTTGGTGGCTTCGGCGGTTACCTGTTCAAGGCGCTCAAAGACGTCCTCACCCTGCTGCAGGCGGCCGACGACGGCTCGGTCAGCGCCGCGCAGGGTCTCTACCAGCTCGCCGCATGGTTCGCCGCGCTGTCGCCGGTGGTCGCCGCCTCGGCCTACATCGCCTGGACCCAAGGCCAATGGCTGGGCAACCGCTGCATGCTCGATATGCGCAGCGAATTCCTCACCCACCTCGTCCGCCTCGATCTCGCCTATCACACCGGACTGACCCGCGGCGACCTGATCAGCCGGATGACCAACGACCTGGCCTGGGTGCAGGCGCTGTTCCAGACCGTGTTCGGCAAGGTCCTGCAGCGGCCGGCCGCGACGCTGGGCATCATCGTCTGGCTGTTCTGGATCAACTGGCAGATGGCCGCCGTGGTGTTCCTGATCCTGGTGCCGGTGGCGGTGGTGCTGTCGCGCCTGATGCGCAAGACGCGCAAGCGCTCGCGCCGCGCGCGCGAGACCCTTGGCGAGAACGTCAGCGTCCTCGAACAGATCACCGCCGGTATCCGCGTGATCAAGGCGATGGGCTCGGCCGAGGCCGAATCGGCGCGCTATGCCCGCGCCAACCACGACCTGTTCACTGCCAACATGCGCGTCGCCCGCGCCCGCGCCCAGACCGACGCCGTCACCAACGGCGCGATCTACCTGCTCACCGGCATCGCCCTCGCCCTCAGCGCCTGGGTGGTCGCGCGCAAGCAGATCGCGATGGAGGATCTCGTCGCCTTCCTTGCCGCCCTGGGCGCCATGACCAGCAACCTGCGCGCCGCCAACCGCGCCTGGGGCGAGATCCAGGAGTGCCTACCCGCCGCCGAGCGCGTGCTGGAAGTGCTCGACCGCCCGAGCCTGATCGTCGACCAGCCGGACGCGCTGCCCTGCCCGCCGCCACGCCAGGCGATCCGCCTGGAAGGCGTGCGTTTCGCCTATGGCGATGGAGCCGAGGTCCTGTCCGGGATCGAGTCGGGCACGCCGGTGATCGCCACGCTCAACGTGAAGGGGCTGGCCGAAGGCACGCGGGTGAAGGTGCGCGGCGCTCCGGCGGCGCCATGACCGACAATGTCATCGAGATTGTCGGGGCCACCAAGGTCTTCAAGGTCGGCACCGAAGAGATCCACGCACTGCGCGGCGTCGATCTAACCATCGAGCGCGGCGAGTCGGTGGCCATCGTCGGACCTTCGGGATCCGGCAAATCCACGCTGATGAACCTGATCGGCTGCCTCGACACGCCGACCGGCGGGAGCTACGCGCTCGACGGCGCGCACGTCCTCGACATGGACGACGACGCGCTCGCAGATCTCCGGAACAAGAAGGTCGGCTTCGTCTTCCAGAGCTTCAACCTGCTGCCGCGGCAGAGCGCGCTCGAGAACGTCGGCGTGCCGCTGCGCTACGCCGGCTACAGCACGTCCGAGCGCAGGGCCGCGTCGCGCGAGGCCCTGGGTCGCGTCGGTCTCGCCGATCGCGTCGATCACCGGCCCGAGCAGCTCTCCGGCGGTCAGAAGCAGCGCGTGGCGATCGCGCGCGCGCTGGTGACCAAGCCGGCAATCCTTCTGGCCGATGAGCCCACCGGCGCGCTCGATCAGAAGACCGGCGCGGAGATCCTCGCGCTGTTCCAGGAGCTCAATCGCGAGGGCGCGACGGTGATCCTGGTGACCCACGACGCGACCGTCGCCGCATCGGCGCGGCGCAAGGTCACCATCGTCGACGGCCTGATCGTGGGGGACGAGCGGCGGTGACGATCTGGGAGCACCTGGCGATCGCGCTCGACGCGATCCGCGCCAACCCGGTCCGCGCGTTCCTCACCACGCTGGGCGTTCTGATCGGCGTTCTGGCGGTCATCTTGCTGGTCGGGCTCGGGGACGCGGTTCGCAGCTACGTGCTCGACACGTTCGCCGGCATCGGATCGAACCTCATCCAGGTGCGCGCGGGCAAGCAGGAGACGCGCGGCATGCAGCCGCCGTCGATGGCGGTGCGCAATCGGCTGACGATGGAGGACGCGGACGCGCTCGAGCGACGCGCTTTCACGCTGGATGGTGTGTCGTCGACGGTGCTCTCGAGCGGCGAGCTGCGCTCCGGCGAGCTGCGGCGCAACGTGATGGTGCTCGGCGTGGGCCCTCGCTACATGGACATCCGCAACATGGGCATCTCGCGCGGCGAGATGTTCTCCCAGGAGGACATGGTGTCGCGCCGCCGGGTGATCGTGGTGGGCGAGACGATCGTGCGCGAGCTGTTCGATCCGAAGGACAACCCGATCGGCCAGACGGTCTACGTCGCGACCGCGCCGTTCCGCGTGGTGGCGGTGACGGAGCGCAAGGGAAAGACGTTCGGCTTCGACATGGATGATCTCGCGTTCATCCCCACCACCGCGGCGCAGGATCTGTTCGGGCTGGAGACGGTCAGCGAGATCATCATGCGCGCCAAGGATCGTTACACCGTCGAGCCGGCGATCGAGGAACAGGGCGTCGATCCACTCCAGGCCCACAGCGGCGACGAGCTGCGATACCGGGCGATCGGTCCGATTGCGTGCGGCACCGTGGTGGTCGTTTACGTGGAGCGCGACGAGGACGTCTTCCGGATCATCAGTGCACGTCTTGCGACACCGGCCGAGCAGCGTCTCTACGCAAAGTGGAACGAGAGGAACCTATGAGCGACGAGATCCCCGAACTGACCGAAGCAGACTTCGCGCGCGCGATCCCCGGGGCCGTGCGTCGGCGCCTCTGCCGCGGCGACGTTCGCAGCGGTAAGGACGTGACCGCCTTGAGGCGCTTCGTCGGCATGACCCAGGAGCAGTTCGCGCGTGCGGTGGGCATCAGCGTGGACACGCTCCAAAACTGGGAGCAGGGACGCCGGCGGCCCCAGGGCGCGGCCATAGCCCTCATCCGGATCGTGGCCCGCGATCCGCGTGTGTTGCGGCGCATCCTGTCGCCGTCCTCGGCGGAGTCGAGGATCGGCGGTGCTCGCCGAGTCGATCGGGCGGTACGCCGCGGGGCGAGCGGTTCGGGTCTGGGCGGCCACTCGGAACGTTCGAACCGGGGCTTTCGCGCGAGGGAGCAATCCCAAAAAGTTGGCACTCCGGGGCGTCCGCACCCCCCGGGGGGGGGCATGGCGGGCGGCGCGCACATGCCCGGGGGCCCCATGAGGAGGGATACGCTGGAATCCGCCACCTGAGGCCCATCTGCGGCACGAGAGGGCGTGTGAGCGCGGAGGCACACTGCCGCCCTCGAGCCCGCAGAACGCCGCCATTCCGGGTGCACGGCCTCGGACTCCGCAGCGGAAGCAGGGGGACAACGACCGCCACATCGAGTCATAAGTATCTTGCCTACAATATGTTACGATGCGGTCTCATGGATGCGTCGGCCGCCAACTTTTTGGGATTGCGCCCTCGGCGACCCAAGTCGGGTTCCAGGCGCGGCCCGGGCTCTCCCGGGCAGCGCTCTTCACCTGGAGTTCCGAGGTCCGAGAGATGATCGTACGAGGAATCTACCTATGCGAGCACATCGCCTTCTTCGCTATGGTCTCGCGCTGTTCCTACTAGGGACAGCGACGCTCAAGTTCGGTTGGCCCGCGACTCAACAGGGAGTACATCAGGGTTCCCCATTTGCCCTATCGATCATCGAGCTCTCCCTCGGTGTTGGACTTCTCTTGCCCGGTACCTGGTCCCTTGCGGCAAGTCTCACGACCATGATGTTCAGTGCATTTGTGGGTTTCTACGTGGGTCAGATCGCGAGGAGCGGGCTGGGTACATTGACCGTCCCTTGTGGCTGCTTTGGTCGGGCGGCTGATCCTACGCGTGGAGCCATGCTCGTTGTCGCATCGGTAGGCCTCGGTATCGCAACGAGGCTCGCGATCGGAACTGTGCCCGATGGTAGCACTCGACCCGCTGGCCTTCGTCGCATCGGCCTTTTGAGTTTACTGAGTCTTGGCATCACAGTCTGGCTGTCCTGGATTGGACTCCTGGGCACTTC
>ENA-ORBV01010311-ORBV01010311.1-microbial-mat-metagenome-genome-assembly--contig:-NODE-10311-length-15002-cov-5.033903_pt1 | contig 15002 bp, 26 predicted proteins | sample MGYA00237777_ERZ505514 | MGnify/ENA primary metagenome ERZ505514 (study PRJEB26160, sample SAMN06269048) | microbial mat metagenome | isolation source: Oligotrophic lake microbial mat | place... | reverse complement strand
GGCGTATGAAGTGGACATCATCGCGCTTGTTGTCGCTATTCGCGCCGCCGAGTGTGCGGCCCCGATAACGCGGGACGATTGCACTACATGTGTTTGAGGCGGTGAAATGAAACGTAAATGTGACTGCCCAATTTATTGTCGTTATTGCGGGCGGAAGCGCAGTCGCGATTCCGTCGGGCATTACTGCAAAACACACAACTGTCAGTGGCGTCACGGGTACAGTGAGTGTTATGGGAACAGAAAACTGTACGCCGTATCCAACCGAGAACCAACGATGAAACGCACAACCAAAGCAGTGAATGAATGCAGTAAATTTCTTTCGTTGTGTCTCAAAATGGGTTGGAAGAAACCTGAACTGTCCATGCTGGAAAAAACATGGTGGAAGCATCACGACTCGCGCGGCGAATTCAGACTGCCGAAACCGAAAGTGAAAGTGAAACCATGAGCGTGAACGTGTGTGCGGCTGTGGCGAGCGGATACCCGCTTTTCAAAACCCCGGTCGCTGAAGCCGGGGAACTTTTAAGGAGTGACCATGACGGATTTCAAGTTGCCGTTGCAGGTGCTGCATAACGGAGAGTGGTTCGATGCGACCGTGGTACATCTTTTTAATAGCGGACGTGCCGCAGTGGTATGTGGTCTTGCGTTCTCGGAGGTTGCGGTGACGTTCGACTATCTCAACCGCGACATCCGCAACACCCCGCCCGCCGCGGAGCTGGTGGCGTTCGACCAACAGACAATTCCGAAGGGGGCGCTGTGGCGGGGCGCGGGGGGCAAAAGCGAATGGGCCGACGGCGATTTTTTGGAAGTCCTTCGCTACGGCGTAACGATGGTTTTTTTGCGTGGATATGAAATGTCTTACGGACTTCTATTGACGACATGTGAATACTCCACCGACAACGGCGAGACGTGGTGGCGAGCGGGAAGGTTGGCATGACTACATACCCCCGGCTGTGTGTGTTCGCGTTCGGGTTGATGATTCTTATCGGGATTTTACGGGAGGTGATGTGATGAAAGAAATAGCCGGAATGTCGATGAATTTTTCCCTAGTCCACGACATCGATTGCGTGCCAACGTCGGCACGGGCCGAAGGGGGTGGGGCATGTTGAACATTAAACAGTTGAACGAAGTCAAGGCACTCGTACTCGCAATGAAAAGAAACCGCGTGCTTTTTTCGCGACACGGAATCCTGTCCGTCATTGGAGCGATCAAAACCGCCATCGCCCTGCACGAAGCCCTCGAAGCCGAACGCGCCGGCGTTCACAGTTGTCATGCCGATTGTGAACGACCGACTTGCGTGCTTCACCGTCGGGTTGCGGAGCTTGAATGCCACGTTGGAATGGCGCGGCGGCTGTTGCAGGGCGCTATCTCGCCTCACTCAAATGATTGCTATCGCGCAGATGAGTGGGTGGAACGCAAAGTTGCGTGGCTTCGCGCGGTTGACATTGCCGCCGAGAAGGGCGGTGCAGCATGACCACCGCCCAAAAAATCACCACCTGCCTCAGCCAACTCAGCCGCGTCACCGCCGGGTTGCGGAGCTTGAGGCGCAGTTGAACGTCGAAGGTCGATGAAATGTTGTTTTATTTGCTTGATTCAAATCGCGATCAGTTTGAATCGGCTCACACCGAAATCGGGTGCAATCGCCAAGAAGTTGGGCAACTCATGACCCCGCTTTCGCGACGGGCAGATTTTGGTGCGAGTCGCTTCGCGATCGACAACGGCGGATACAAACGGGCGGAGCCGCAGCTGTGGAAGAATCTTATCGACCGGCATTATCCGCAGCGGAACAGATGCCTGTTCGTGACTCTGCCTGACGTTGTAGGGAATGCTCGCCGCACGCTGGAATTATTCGGCGAGTTTTATTGGGCGGTGCGGGGATGGCGTAGAGCCTTGGTTATTCAAGACGGCATGGAAGATATGACGATCCCGTGGGCGAAACTTGACGCGATTTTTGTCGGCGGGACAGACCGTTTCAAACAATCGCAGGCATCAGCCGACATCATCCGATCCGCCAAGTGGTTAGGAAAATGGGTGCATGTTGGGCGAGTCAATGGATGGATGAGACATGACTGGTGCGAGGCAAACGGCGTTGACAGTATCGACGGTTCGGGAATTGCCAGATACAGCGAGCAGCGAAAAAACTTAAGACGAAAAACACTTTTCACAGAACTGGAGACACCGTGATTGTCGCAAAAGATTTCCGTTTTGAAGCGGCGCATAGCTTGGATCATTTGCCAGCAGAACACCCTTGCAGTCGGACGCATGGGCACAGCTATCGGATCGTCGTCTATGTTCGCGGTTTGTGCGATCCCGATATGGCATGGGTAATGGACTATGCCGAAATCGGGAAGATTGTCCGCGGGCTGGTTGTAGACGTGCTAGACCACAGAAATCTGAACGAGTTCATCACGCCGTCAACGGCTGAAAATCTCGCCGAATGGATTTGGTGTCGCGTTGCTCCTGCTATCCGATTTGCTAATGAAAGAGCATCGCTCTGGCGTATCGACGTTCACGAAACGGAATCAACGGTAGTTATTTATGAGGGCGGTGCAGCATGACCACGCAACAAAAAATCACCACCTGCATCGGCCAACTCAGCCGCGTCACCGCCAGCCACCAGCGGCGACGACCGAAGCAATTCACCCCGTGGCGGTGCTCCCGAAAGATAATCACACCACGCGGCACGTTCACGAACGCCACCGACGCGGCGGCTGCGTTCGACGTGACGAAGAATACCATTTGGCACTACCTCAGCGTCGGACGCGCGGGGTTTTCCTGGGGTGGGGCTAACGCGGCGGGAGGCAAGCGATGAGAAGCATCGAGCACGACACCCTATCAGAGATGGGACTAACTTGGTTGGCCGCTCGCAGTGGATCGTTTCGCGGCGCGTCGGAAGTTTCCATTGCACCAGGTTACGTCGCGGACGGTTGCGCGGTGGCGGTGTTGTATCACTCCGAGTTTCGACGGTACTGCGCAACGTGGGGGCTAGATCCCAAAACCGTAATTTATCAATTTGAAGGCGAGCCACCAGATTACACTCTTCGTAAAACGGAACAAGGGGATATACTCGATTATTTCGCTTGCGTTTTCGAGGCCAAGTCAACCAGGGCTGATTTTTTATCCACGTTCGGCGGACGCGACAACTCGCACTCGAACAGAAAAAACGCCGCCGCTCACCTGCATTGGATCGTGACCGAACCGGGGATTTGTATTGCCGCCGAGGTTCCTGATTTTTGGGGGCTGCTGGTGCGACGTGGACGCGGACTGTCGGAAATAAAACCGCCCTCATACTGCCCGGTGACGAGCGCCGCGGTTCTAGAAATCGAGTCGAAACTATTATGGAAGCCCCCCAGGGGATCAACAATCATGCTGCCCTGTTGCCCGCGATGTAACGGGCCGTTTGAGCAACGTCGCCGGTTGGCGTGGAATGCAAAAGAACCGACGCACCTGATGGATTCCGATCCCGACGACGCAACCGCAACCATCGGGGCGAACGCGGCGGGAGGTGGAAGTGACCAACATTGATGACATGCCCATAAAGGCAATCGCGCCGTGGTTTGGCGGCAAGCGCACACTCGCCCCGACGATCATCGCCGAACTTGGCGAGCATCGCGCATATTGGGAGCCGTTCTGCGGTTCGATGGCGGTACTGCTTGCCAAGCCGCCGGCGAGCATGGAAACGGTTAATGATTTGCACGGCGACCTGATAAACGTAGCGAGAACAATTCGGCATCCGATTGCTGGCGCAATGTTCTATCGACGGCTCCGGCGAGTGCTAATGAGCCAGCAACTTCATCACGAAATCGCAGACGAGCTTCGCGCCAAGCCGATTCACCACGTTGTTAGTTTGAACACAATTCAAATTGGACATTGCGACGTTGACCGCGCCGTGAATTGGTTTGCGGCAATGTGGATTGGCCGCAACGGGGTTGCCGGAACGAAGGGGTACAACTTTGGATACTCGGTTCGGTACACAAAGAATGGCGGACATTCTGCCAAGCGATTCGACTCCGCTGTTGCATCAATTCCGGCGTGGCGCAGGCGGATGCGCAACGCAAACATCCTATCAACCGACGGCTTGTCGTTGTGTGGATTGATCGAAGATGCCGCCGGCGTCGTCATCTACGCCGATCCGCCGTACCTGGTGAAGGGCGCAAAGTACCTACACGATTTTGACTGGCTGGCTCATCGACGGCTCGCCGAAACATTGAACCGTTTTCAAAAAACGCGGGTAGTGGTGAGTTACTACGCTCACCCCGACCTCGCCGCGATGTACCCCGGCTGGACTGTAGTTGATTGCACGATGACGAAATCACTTGTCTCGCAGAACAAACGCGACGCGAACAACAACACCGTCGCGCCAGAAGTGTTGCTGATTAACGGGCCGAGTTACACGGGAGGTGGGAAGTGACCATCATCCAAAAAGGATATTCAAGGAGGCGTCTTGTGTTTTATAATAAGACCCAGAATCTTAAGAACTGGCTCAAGGGTCGCAGTCGTGCATTCCCTTTCGCCGGCAAGGTATTTGTAAACGGGATCAGGACTAACGCCGGCCTCTTTTACGAGTCGGTAATGAGTCCATCCCTTCCGTTCCAATTCCTTTTGGATTGCTTCGCGGATCATAGATTACCTCAAAGCATGCTCGTATCCAGCGGCTTCCAATACTGCCGCATCGCGCGGGCAAACAACCCAGAACTGGGGGGCATCTCCAAGCATGACTCGCATGGGCTTATGACAGTGATCGGTAGCCTGAAACGCCAAAGTTTCGCTTTGGAAAATATAAACCGGATAACGAAGCCCGTAAGCATTCTGGATCGAAACGCCGCGATTGACTTTGTTGGTTGCTTTCATACTCATATACTATCGTATTGAATAGCATAGTCAAGAACAAAATAGTAATAATAATAGAATTTTTAGACGCTGCAAATCGAGGAACCATGAGCCGACTCAACACCTACAAACCGCCGTTCCCGTGGTTCGGCGGGAAATCTTCCGTGGCCGATCGTGTCTGGGCAGCGATTGGCGATGTGCCGAATTATGTCGAACCGTTCGCCGGTTCGCTTGCCGTGCTGCTGCTACGCCCCGGCGGCGCGGGCCATATCGAAACCGTGAACGACGCGGACGGACTGCTCGCGAACTTCTGGCGTGCCATGCAGCACGCTCCCGATGCTGTGGCCGAGGCTGCGGATAATCCAGTCAATGAGGCCGATCTTCATGCCCGACATCTGTGGTTGCTTGGCGAGAAGCCACGCATCACCGAACGGCTTATGGGCGACCCCGATTTTTACGACACGAAGGCGGCGGGCTGGTGGGTCTGGGGTCAATGCTGCTGGATCGGTTCGGGCTGGTGCAGCGGGAAAGGGCCGTGGCAATCGGTTGATGGGGTAATGGTATTGGGCAACCCCGGCCAAGGCGTGCGCCGGAAACTGCCGCACTTGGGCAACCCCGGCCAAGGCGTCAACCGGCAACTGCCGCACTTGGGCGGCGGCCAAGGCGTCAACCGGAAACTGCCGCACTTGGGCGGCGGCAGAGGCGTCAACCGGCAACTGCCGCACTTGGGCGACACCGGCAAAGTGCCGACCGGTAGCAGCGAATGCGCGGAGCGGGCGGAATGGCTCAGGTCATATTTGCAAGGCTTCTCCGACCGACTTCGCAACGTCCGCGTCTGTTGCGGCGACTGGTCTCGCGTCTGCGGCCCGTCGGTCACTTTTCTACACGGCATCACCGGCGTTTTTCTCGACCCGCCCTACGCCGACACCGCAACACGCACGAAAGGGCTGTACGCCAACGACTGCGATCAAGTGGCCCACGCAGCCCGCGAATGGGCAATCGAGCAAGGCCGCAACCCGTTAATGAGAATAGTTTTGGCTGGGTATCAGGACGAACATCAGATGCCCGACGATTGGCGTGTGGAAGAATGGGAAGCGACTGGCGGTTACGGGCTGCAATCAGACGACGACGAATCAACTGGCCGCGCCAACAAAGGACGCGAAAGACTGTGGCTCTCGCCAGCTTGCATTACAGCCGCGCCGGAACAAATGCTTTTTGGAGTCGCAACATGACCATCATCCAACGCATCCTAAGTATGCCCACCAGCGGCGACTCCCCCGACGGCGTTTTCCCGCACCAGGAATTTCCGCAGGACGGGCAGTTTGATCAGACGGTCGGACGACGGAAGCGACCGGCGCGTGAGACGGTTGACGGGAAGCGGACGTACATCGGATTCACGGACGACTACGCCCGGCTGGTGTACCGAGTCGGGCTTGTGCAGCGGGATTGAAACAAAGCAACTCAGAACGGAGTAGGTATGGCAAATATTGAAATCACCAACAACATCAATGAGCTTGAACAGGAATTTTGGCAATTCTGTTTTCTTGGTGACAGAAAAACCCTGACCGTTAGTTATTTTAGCCATCGCGAAAGGAAGTCTAAAAGGCATGGTTGGAAAACCGTTAGGGACTACAACCGAACCTTCCATCGCGAAAATACGGTCACTCAAGAACAGTTGCCGCTCACCGAATCAATTAAGCAGCAGGCTCTTGCCGAGTTCGTTAAGGATATTGTCGTTACGTCGTAGTCAATTCAACTCAGGCCAGGGACGACAAAATGGAAGAGACAGTACCGCAGCGCCCGACGGCGCTCGCCATGCTCCACGCCACCGTACCCCAAGAGATGAAGGACGCCCGCCGCTGGGTACTGTGGAGATACACTTTCCGATCCGGTAAATGGACGAAGCCGCCGTTCCAGACCAACGGGAACCACGCCGACACCACGAAGCCGGAAACGTGGGACGCCTTCACTGCCGTCCTCACCGCCTACACCGCCGACGGCAGCTTTGACGGACTCGGATTCGCCCTCGGCGACGGGTGGGCTGGCGTTGACATCGACCGCGATGATGACGCCGCGAAGATGCTGCTGGCAAAACTGCCGACGTATCAGGAGCGAAGCCCCGGCGGAATCGGCGCCCACGCGATCGGCAAGGTGACGATTAAAATCGCGCTCAAGGGCAGCAAGAAACACGGCATCGAGCAGTATTCCAGCGGCCGCTATTTTACCGTCACGGGCCATCGCGTGAACGACCTCGGCATCGCCGACATCACCAGCGAAGTTATCGACCTGCACCGCCAACACAACAAGCCGCCCGTCCCGAAAGACTACGCGGACATCGTATCGAAAGTCGCCGCCAAGCAGCCGGAACTCTGGGCCGGCGACCTGACGAAGTACGGTGGCGACCACAGTTGCGGCGACCTGTCGCTCGTCGGCTGTATCTGTTTCTTCACGCAAGACCACGACGTTATCGACGCCGTGTTCCGGCAGTCCGGCCTCTACCGCGAAAAGTGGGACAGGGCCGACTACCGCCGACGAACCATCGAACGAGTACTCGCCACCAAAGTAAAATTCGCCGACCCCGCCGGCGAGAGACCCAAGCCCGCAGCAACCGACGCCAAAACCGGCAACGTCATTCTGTCGGTCACTCGCACATTGCCAACAGCGATGGCATTCATGCACGAATTTTACCCGGATAATTCCCTCGTCGCTCACGCGGGGCTGCTGTATGGCTGGCAGGGGAGCCGGTACGAAGTCCTCGAACCGGACATGATCAGAAATAAACTTCAACGCTGGTTACACGACGCCGTTCACGCCGTCGGCAAGGCGCAGGAACTCGTCCCGTTCCCCGCCAACGCCGCCACCATCGACGCCGCACTATCCGCCGTTCGCTCGCTTCGTTCCGTTCTATCGTCCGATGTATCCCCGCCGGCGTGGATCGACGGCGGCGACGGCCCCGACCCGCGGCAACTCCTGTTCTGTCGCACGAAGATGCACCACATGCCGACCGGAAATGAATCGCTCGTAACCCCGCGAATGTTCAACCTCAATTCATTAGACGCCGACTACGATCCCGACGCGGCGGAACCGACGAAGTGGTTGACGTTCCTTCGCGAGCTATGGGGCAGCGACGATGAATCGATTGCCACGCTCCAACAGTGGTTCGGGTACTGCCTCACCGCCGACACCAGCCAACAAAAGGCGCTCCTCATCATCGGCCCCAAGCGCGGCGGCAAGGGCACAATCGCCCGAATCCTGCGGCAACTCGTCGGCGAACGGAATTGTACCGGGCCGACAACGACCAGCCTTGCCGGACAATTCGGCCTGGCGTCGCTCGTGGGTAAGTCGCTCGCGGTTATCGGAGACGCCCGATTCAGCGGCGAAGGATTCAAAACGGTATCCGAGCGGCTGCTGACAATCATCGGCGAAGATCCGATCACAGTGGAACGAAAGCACCTCGACTCGGTTGAAATCAGATTTCCAACCCGATTCGTCCTGCTAACCAATGTACCGCCGCGATTCACCGACGCCTCGGCAACGCTTCCAAGCCGATTCGTGGTTCTGGAATTACATAAAAGTTTCTACGGGCGGGAAAACTTGCAGCTTGAATCGGAGCTTATCGCCGAACTTCCGGGCATACTGAAATGGGCAGCGGACGGCTGGATTAGCCTCCAAGAAAGCGGTCGCTTTATCTCCCCGCAATCGACGGCTTCGCTGGTGGATGAACTGGAGGAACTCGCCTCCCCGATCCTCGGCTTCGTCCGCGACTGCTGCACCGTCGCCGCCAGCGCCAGCGACTACCCCGACAACCTCTACATCGCCTACGTCGCTTGGGCGAAAAACGAAGGCATCGCCCCCAACTCAAAGTTATCTTTCCTACAGAGTATTCGCGCCGCCGTCCGAAACATCAAGCGGCAACGCGAGCGGACGAGCGGCGTTTGGTTCTACTCTGGAATCGAGATTAAGCTATCCCATGTTCCCTAAACTACCCATACTAATGATTTGCGCCCAGTTGCGCCCACCCTGCGCCCAGTTGGTTGCGCCCAGTTTAAGTGTAGGCTGGATAAAGACTTGCCAGTTGCGCCCAGTTGTTTCCTATATATTGCGCTAGGAAGAAAAAAAAGATAACACATATGCACACACACTCACGCACGTGTAATAACCGGGAATCAACTGGGCGCAACTGGCAACTCGTTACTGGCGCAAGACTTGAACTGGGCGCAGCCAACTGGGCGCAACTGGGCGCAAGGTGGGCGCATACCCAGATTAACACCGTCGCTGTCTCTCTGTGAACGACTCGGAAAACCCCCGAACGTCTGCAAAAATAGGACGGATTCTATGGATGGAAAAAAACGTCTCCCCCGCGTCCGCCTCTCGTGGGCGGCACGGCTCGCGATGTTGGAATCGGAAGCGGCGGTAAAGTCGATGCCGTCGCGTCAACGCCGGGATCTCCTGGCCGAGTGCGTGGCGACGAGACGGAAGATGACGGGGCGGACGTGCAGCGTGACGTGGTTCGAGGATTTCTGGCGACAGGGCGGATGGTATTCGTGGGATCAGGGCGGGCCGAGCCGGACGATTTTCCATTCGCAGCTTGTCGAGTACCCGCCGCCGACAGCCAGCTGCCCCATGCAACCCTGTTTGTGCCGCCTGTGCCGCAATCTCCGGCGTGTTTGGCCCGATGGCTATGTCCGAACCGGGCTGCGGTCGTATGAATGCTTCTTGGACACGCTCAGCCCGATGTCGCTGCGGCAGTTGCCGGGGTCGCATTCGATAATCGGCGAGGCGGCGGCACGGCGCGGGTGGACGCCGCCGGATGCGGACGAGTGAGGCTCCGCTGATGGCCCATACGGGCAGAAACGTGGGTAAAATAAAAACCTGTCAAGCGAATGTCACCCACAAAATACCGAAAAAAACAGTTATTTTTTAATCATAACTGTACATAACTGTCCATAACTGCACATAATTGTCCATAACTGGGGGCTTATTTATTCGCATGGATTTGCGTTGTTTTGCACTACTTTGCAATCCTTCACGAGGCTTTGCAGGAGCAAAAAAATCGACCTTCAAAACCACCCTTATACTAGTCTCCATGAATTCCAATCGTCACACCGCGTTCTATGTTGCGTACCTTAAAAGCACCGTATGGGCGAACTTCCGCCAGCAGGTCATCGAAGCTGCCGGAAACCGCTGCGTTCGGTGTCGCGACCTTGCTTTTCTTCAAGTGCATCATAAGCACTACCTTACTCTTGGCCGTGAAAGCCCGAACGATGTAGAGGCTTTATGCCCCTCATGCCACCGATTCGCCGACGAAGTACGACAGGACGAAACATGGCGTCGCCGTGTGGACGGGTTTGCGCGGAAGAAATACGGCGACAACTGGCGACACCAGCACGACTTCAGGGATGTTGCCGATGAATTCGATGTATGGCTTGAACGCAAGACGGCGGCATAGGGAAATCCCCCATACAACCCTAATAACGTACAAACCCGACATACGGTGTAACGTATTTAGTGGCACAGCAAGAAATGACCATCCGCCAACGCCGCGTGTACGACCTGGCCCTGGCCGGCGAGACTCACGCCGAAATCGGTTTGCGGTTCGGGATGGCCCGCAGTTCGGTTACGGACATGCTCCGCCGCGCCCGTCGCCGCAACCCCAGCCTCCCCTCGCGTGAACGAACCGGGCGGCGGCGGCATTGCCAACTCAGCCAGTGTCACCTTCCGATGTAACGGTGACAAATCGTCACCAGTTGAAACTCCCATGCTCTCCCCCCAACTCACCGCCGACCTCGCGAGCGTCCTGCTCACCATCGTGTCGCCCCGCCCCGCGCCGATTCGCCTTGTCGCCAACGACCTCAGCCGCGCCGCCGGGCAGACTGTGACCGGCGCCGAAGTCGAGCAGGTCATAGAACAACTCAGCTTGTCCGGATTTCGACTCCGCAAAATCAATACCGAGACAGGCCGCCACGTCTACGCCGTCCGCGACGGCTGGCCGCGGGTGAAGATGGCGGGGGAGTTGGCGGTGCAGCGGATGGACGGGGACTAGCTGCGGGGCTTCCGCGGCTTCGCGTCGCGACTCCCCTTCGGACGCCCGCCGAGCTTGCCGTTGGCGGCGGACGAAATGGACTTGGCTGGCGACTTCGCACGACCGCCCGGTGCGGTGACGCTGTGAACGCCGGCGGCGAAACCGAGCCGGTAACTGACTGGATCGACGGTCATGTTGCTGCTCCAAAAAAGCACCCCCGCTGTCGGGGATGGTCATACGGCCTTTCGGCAAAGTTGTAAGGCGGCGTCGCCAGTGGCACGGTAATCGTCGCAATCGGAGCCGTTCTGCGTTGCGACGGCCTCGATTAACGCCTCAGCCAGCACTCGCTTAGGCATCTGCATTAGTTTCGCCGCGATTTCCGGGCTAACTAATTCGCCCAGGCGGTCGAGTGCGAATTTTCTATTCTGGATTGCGTTTGCCATTTGTTTTCCTGTTCGAGCAAAAAAGCACCCCCGCCGGCCTCGCAAGCTAGACGGCGGGGGAAGAGAACTATCCGCGAAGTATCCGAATTTCGTCCTCCAAAGAGTCTCCATCAATAGAGTTGTCTAGTGGATGCGCTTGATACCCATTTATACCCATGTCGAGTATCAGGCAATTGCGCTTTCCGATGGTGGTGTGGATGATTTTCCATCCTTGCGAATTGGTCAGATTATCTTCCCAATTTACTACGACCTGCCCGCTGGCGAGTAGGTCTGTGAGGCGTTGCGTTCGATTGTACCCAAATGCGGTTTTCATCGTAAATCTCCTCGCGGCTCTCGCCGCTGCTGCTGGATACCGTCCAGCACGGTTCCCCCGAAAGCCCCAGCCGCACCGTTAGGCGCGGCGGGGGCGGTGATAATCTCTCATTAGGAGGCAATTAAATAAATCGCCACCTCCTGAACATCCCAGCGAACCGAGTCTTTTCTGGAAAAGCCGTCGGATGAACCTACATCCCAGCGTCCGGCCTCGCGTACTACATAACCGCCATCCACGCGGTCGCCCCATACGGCATTCGCTCCCGTACCCTGTCGGCACCATCCCTTGCCGCGGCTCAGGTTTTCGTACTTCCCTTTCGGGAGTGTCATGCCGTTTTCTTTTTTGTGTACTCTCACGGCCTCGGCGATCCGCTTGAGTTGAGCCGGTGACAGTCCGGCGGCGGCTGCTCGAATCAGCGTTTTTGCTCTCGGCCCGCTGATGCTTTCCGGGGTGATTGCCGCGGTGTGTCCAATCGCGACATTCGCGATGGCGGCCAACTCTTCCGATGCCTCGGCGATACCGGACTCATCGATAGCCTCTTTAGCGGCCAGTTCTTTTGCGGTGGCCGACTCTAGCCGACCAGATAGTCCTGCGAGCAATGCAGCAGCTTCGGTTGGTGTGACTTCTGCTGCGTTTTTCGTATCTTCTGTCATCGTAAATCTCCTGCGGCTCTCACCGCTGCTGTGACTATCTCAGTCACCGAGTCACCGAGCTACATGCTCGATTGATGAATACAGTATATCCAGTCGCGATGGGTTGTCAAGGGAATAATCACGCAATTTCCGGATTGTTCGCAAGTGCCGCGTTTCCAACAGTTTACAACGCCAGATTTCGCTTCTCCCTCCCCGGCGTCGGCGGTGACAACGCATAGCCGCCGACGCTTTTACTTAAAAATATGAAGGCACCGTTCCAATACTTCGGCGGCAAGCGTCGCGTGGCCAGCATCGTATGGGACGCGCTGGGCGACGTATCGAACTACATCGAGCCGTTCGCCGGTTCAATCGCCGTGCTGCTTGAACGGCCCGATTCACACACGGGACGCATCGAAACGGTCAACGATGCCGACTGCTTTATCGCGAATTTCTGGCGTGCGTTGGCAGCCGACCCGGACGCGGTGGCCGCTCATTGCGATCTGCCTGTGAACGAATGCGACCTGCACGCACGGCACGCCTGGCTGGTCAACACCGGCGTTGATCGAATCGAAAAGCTGCACGGCGACCCGGATTTCTACGATGCGAAGGTGGCCGGCTGGTGGGTCTGGGGCTTGAGCAGCTGGATCGGCGGCGGATGGTGCACCGGCAAAGGGCCGCACGTTTTGGTGGACGGGAAGTTGGTGGATCGCCGCCAGCGTCCGCATCTTGGCGATGCCGGTCGAGGTATCACACGCCAGCTTCCGCACCTCGGCCCCGATCGAGGTATCAGGCGAACTTCGATCAGCGGCGTACAACAGTACCTTGGCGAACTCGCCGCCCGCCTCCGCCGCGTCCGCGTTTGCTGCGGGGATTGGTCAAGGGTTGTCACCGATGGCGCGATGAGTGCCGGCTCGACCGTCGGCGTGTTTCTTGACCCGCCGTATCTTGGCGCGGTTCGCGATAAGAACGTGTACCGAACCGACGACCACAATATATCAAACGCCGTGCGGCAATGGTGTCTGGATCGGCAGGACGACCCACGAATCAAGATTGTGTTGGCCGGGTACTCGGACGAACACGACCACCTGATACCGCAGACGTGGCGGCGGCATCGGTACTCGGCAGTCGCTTCGTACAACACCTCGGCGAGCAGCAAGAAATTGAATTCCGGAAACGCCGCGAACCGCCACAAGGAGGTTCTGTGGTTCAGTCCAAGTTGTGACGTGGCGAACGTAGAACAGATGGAACTCATTGGAGCAACATGACCCGACCCCGCAACATCTTCCCCGGCTGGCTGTGTTACGTCCTTGTGAGCGTCGGCATCATCGCGATGGCGGCATCGATATTCGCAGGCTGCAAATCCCTCGACCGGGCGGTAGACCGCGTGAAAGTTGCCACGACGCAGCCGGATATTGTCATCACGGCAAAGAGCATCGATGTCATCACCGGCACGCCGTTCGCCACGATTGCCGTGGGGCTGCTGGGGGCGTTCGCCGCGGGGTATTTCAAGGTTCGGCAATGGCAGACCGAGAAGGCCGGCAATGAAGTTGTCACAAGTGTTGACGATTTGTTGTCCGAAGCGAATAGGAACACGCTCAAGTCGCGGCAGTCGCCGGCAGCCAAGCGGTTCGTCACGAAAGCAAAGGGCGGGGGATAAGACGTGGGTGACTGGACGACAATCATCGGCGTACTCGGCGCGAGTTTCTTCGGTGCAGTCGCGGCTTGGATAGCACGCGGCACGAAGAAGGACGCGCTGGACGAGAAATTCATGAGCAAACTCATCGCCCGGATTCAATATCTGGAAGAGCAAAACGCGAAGCTCGTCGAACAAGTTGACCGGCTGCGTGAGGAATTGCGTGTTGAGTGCGGCAGGTATTTGGAACTCGAAACGAAGTTGAAATATGTGGAGCGGCTGGTCGAGGGTCGCCGCGAATGAACACCGACACGCTGCTAGTCGCCGCCGTCATCGCCACGGTCGCTTCGTGGGTAGTCATCCTGCTGCTCATGCGAAACGCGAAGCCGCCGCGAGACCCGCAGCCGCCGACCGGGAGAATGTTGCCGTGATGTACTGCCGATTTTCCATGTACCGCCTCATTGCCGAAGTCGTGTTGACGCCGGCGGTTTTAAGGATGCTGGACGTGGTGTACGCATGATTGAGCCGGACTGGACGAGTGACGACGGCAGCGTGCAGTTGTACTGCGGCGATTGTCTGGACATTCTGCCGCACTTGAGCGGGGTGGATGCGGTTGTTACTGATCCGCCGTATGGGACGACCGCTTGTGCGTGGGACACGGTTGTTCCGTTTGCGCCGATGTGGCGCGGCATCCGGCACGCGGCAAAAAAGTCGGCTGCAATTGTGGTGACGGCAAGCCAGCCTTTTACCACGTTGTTGATAAACAGCAATCGCAATCATTTTCGATACTGCTGGGTTTGGGACAAAGAAATTCCGGCGGGGTTTAACTACGCAAGATTCCAACCCATGCGGCAACATGAAGATGTTGTAGTGTTTTACAACTCATCGCCTTTTTACAACTCAGAAGGCGAAAAATATAAAACTCCAATTAGATACAAGCCAGCGGCAAGCCCTAGCGATTCGTCGCGTATGTCGCACACAATGAATAAGGATGACATGATAACCGCTACGCACAAAAGGCGGCGATCAATCATTCGGTTCCGCAAGGTGCGGGCTGGTGTTCACCCTACCCAAAAGCCAACCGAGTTAATGGAATACTTTGCCAACACATACACCGTTAAAGGGGAAACCA
>ENA-ORBV01010309-ORBV01010309.1-microbial-mat-metagenome-genome-assembly--contig:-NODE-10309-length-15005-cov-6.210879_pt1 | contig 15005 bp, 9 predicted proteins | sample MGYA00237777_ERZ505514 | MGnify/ENA primary metagenome ERZ505514 (study PRJEB26160, sample SAMN06269048) | microbial mat metagenome | isolation source: Oligotrophic lake microbial mat | place... | reverse complement strand
CACGTTCCTGTTGAACGTTCTAGAGATCGTGATCGATTCAGTCATGGATCCGACGTTCCATATGACTATGTCTCACAATCGGGGTCTGTGTTTGCAGGCAACGAAGATTTTGTTGTCAGAGTTGACAAGCAGTTGTGGGTTTGATCTTGTCATTTTCAGAACTGATGATGGTGTCAACTGCACCAGGTCAGTGAGATGGCAACAATTTGAGTGGCATGGGTGACACAATGCTCCATTGAGCAAGTCCCAGGAATCTGTCACAACACAGATCACTTCAGCAGCCCTGCCCAGGTCCTCAGAGAGCATTAGAGAGCATCAGTTCACAACAATTGGTTCACAAATGTCAAAATCGGTTCATGAATGTTGGTCTGTTGCACAAAAGGACCACACAAAAATCAGCCCACAAAAAGGTCCACAATTGTGAACCCTTTGTCAAAACAAGGTTCATAAGTTCATCAAATCTGAGTGTTGTGTGCAAACCATGTCACAATTTTGAAAAGGTTCACAGATGCAAAAAGGTTCATAAACATGAACCTTTTCATCTGGCATTCAAAAATCGGTTCCTAATTAATGGACTCATTTGAAAAGGTTCACAATGTGACAAAAAGGTTCCTGCTTAAGAAATGGTTCACAAAATGGTTAACAAACAAGCAACAGGCGTTAAACAATCAGTCACACATTGTGGCAAGTTCTATGGTTTCAATTGAAAAAGTTTTTCACAATGACCATTTTGTTCAAATGTTGAGGCAGGTGTGGTGAGGAAAAAATGCATTTGTGAAAGCAAAGTTCATGTGTTTAGACAAAAAACACAAGGAGGGCAAGGTCAAAAGAATGCATTCACATGACAAGCTTTGCTGTGTTCTTCACACATGTGCTTTTGACTTTCTATTTTGTGTTTGACATTTCAGTCCTATTTGACAACAATCAGTTGTTCTCTGGTTGTTTAGAAACTGAAATGGATGTTGTTTTTGTTCATCAAGTTTGCCCAACATTTAGTCTCCACTGACCAGAGTTACCCACAATGTTTGTTTGCAGACCTTCTCACAAATGTAAAAAGAAATTGAAAAGTTTTTTGTGTTTTGAATGGCCCTAGTGTTTGTGTTTGTGTGCAACACAGTTTGATTTAACTGGATCAAGATTCGGTTTGTCCTTTTTTTTCCTTAATGTTGTTTTTCTTCCCACACATCATGTTTTTTTGTTTGCAGATGGACAAAAGTGATTCGCCTTGTTTGCATTGTTTTACTAGCAGGTTAACAACAACAATGTGTTTGATGTGAAAACCTTTTACTTTTAATGCATCACCGAGATTTTTTTCTCAGTTGGTGTCCTTATGCTGGTGCAATTCCCACAGACTGAGATGAATGTTGTGCAAGTTCTCAGCATTCCAATTGTCAATAAGTGCTCTTGTCTGATTTTTAAGAACATCTTAAAAATTACTAACTAGCATTTTAAAAGACACAATGTTGATAATCAATGCAACAGTTTTAGTTAAGAAAACTTCCTACTTGTGCACAGTCCACAGGCATTTGCATGTGTGACACCCCCAATGAATTTAAACAATGACTGTGTGTTCATGTTGGCCCAGAAAGTTCCCATGATGTCATCAAAGGCAACAGGTTGTTGGATAAGTAGAAATCACAAGACTACGGAACATGGTGTCAAGCAGAACACGATCAACAGCCTTGAACTCTTCTTGAGCCAACTTCACTTTGTAGGGACCATGCTTGCAGATGCTGTAGTGATGTCACATGGACGTTGCTTTGTTGCCCAACTAAGTCCCTTTTGAGTAAAAAGAGTGATGCAACGTTGCACAAAAATAAGCAAAATCTGCACTTGGCAAGCACTTCAGGGATGCTGCAGTTGTAACTTAGTCTATCCTGTCCCTGGGTGCACACAATCAATTTAATTTGTCAACCAATGTTCTCAACAGAGAAACAAAGCTTGGAAACTTGATGTGGTGTGTAACCATTTTTTGATTGTAATTGAAACCATGGCGACCATAGGCATGTGTCAATAAATGTCACAGCGAGTGTCAAAAGAGGCATGTTTGTGTGAATTGGAAGATTAGTCACAAATGTCTTAAGAATGCCACCAATGATGTTTTTGTTCAAATGATGATCTGCTCATTGGTTGTAAATTCTCATGCATTGGTGTGTTCTTATGACTGATGAATCCACAGAGGAACCCATTTTTGCTTAGAAGCAAAGTCTTTTGGGGACATTGTGCTGTTTGGGTTCCATTTTGAACCAATTCTTGCCCATCATGTGTGGAAGACAAAGATGTTCAAAGAAGAAATCAAACCACTGTTGCAACATGGCCTGATGGCAACCAATCACATCGATGCCATTGTTCTGCAGTGATCTGTGCACTCTTGCATTTAATGCTTCATTGTTGAGTTGTAGTGCGCACACACTTTTCCCCCATGCCATAAAATGAGTCAATTGCTTTGGTTAATTTATGCCAAGACACTTGTGAGAACATGATGTCATCATAGAAAACATAAGGCATGTGTGGTTTGCCAATGACACCACAAGGAGAAGTCTCCATGCAAATTGGGTGTGTGACTGTGCTTGCATTTCTTACTTGTGTCACAACAATCACAACAACATGACTTTGTGTGTCTGAGTCTAGAAGTCCACACTGCATTTTCTTCAGATTGCCCTAAAAGTCAGGTTGCACCTTTCCCACAGAACTGACAAAGATAGCCATCAGCTAGTTTGCAACATCTGACTGGACCATCCCAACTTTTGTTATGATTTTGGAATCACTAGTTAAAAAAAACACAATTTACCAGCATGACCCTTCCAGCAAGGATTGAGGCAAACCTTGTCATCTTGCATCTTTTGAAAACTAAGTTGCATCTGTTCTGTTTTCTTCAATCTTCTCATAGAAGTGATGGCTCAGGACACTTCTCTTCATCCGGGAGCCTTGGAGGAATCATCATTGGTGTGATCAGCATCTTTGGAACCATGCGTTGTCAACATCATCATCCTCTAAACCAAGGTCATCATTGTCATTTGAACCAAAACCACAGCCTGCCATTTTATTGGTGTTGGGAGTTCTATTCAAGTGTTGTCTGATGGAAAGAGCATCAGTCATTTGTCACATTCAGTTCATCATTGTTCTTCATTGTTTCTACAAATTTGCTAATGGCCAAGTCACAAAAACAAATATCATTTGCATGAATGCTGGTGTTTTTTCTGTTATGTGCTTTGCTCTTCCTCTGTCTTACTTACAAAGAGCGAAGAGAACATGAACTTAATCCTAACTTGCGTGGTGCTAGAACAGCTACTCTTTGAATTGCACCAAATGTGCAGGTTGAAGAAAATGGGGACAAACATGAAAGCTAAGCAACACTGACACCAGAAGAGTCCCCAATCAAATGCGTGATTATGAGGAGACCAAAAGGTTGTTTTGAAGAGTTGTGCCACAGTTGGTTTTTGATTGGAGCAAAGCTGATTTGGAAGTTTTGGTAAGTCAAACACATTCAGTTTCTTTGTGGATCTCCTGCACTTCGTTGAGAAAAAATTGACACCCAGAAGTTTGTTTGTGTGTCAGCATCCCTATCTAAGGAAAACTTCTGTTCTGTGGACACATCACTAGATTCCATAGGCATGCAAAGCAGCCCCCAGCATTGATGAGTCCATCAAACAAGGATGAAAGAGTGCTCCCAACATGGGAAGTCATCACAGATGCCAACAGGTTCAACCACTGTCAAACAGACATCTCACTGGAAGTGCGGTCAGGCCAATAAACAGAAATTATTTCTACTTATTCTCAAGCAACAGACTCAGAATGCACTCCAACAATTGCCACTGGTCAGCGACTTGTTGCTGTTTGGAATGAAGATTGAAGCGGACACAAATGGGCTGTTGACTGCAAGAACCACACAGTTGTGGACTCATCAATGACACTGGCACTGGTAACATAAACATGGTTCTCACTTCTTCCACCTATCTTCTATTTGTGATGGCATGCCTTTTGGAGAGACAATCAGAAAGTTTTGTCAACAAACAATGAACCACAGAACTAAGTCATTGCGATGGGATCACTGCAACACATTTTTCTCTGAACAACAACAACGTCCTATGTAGAAGATTCACGATTGCAGAATTCAACACTATGTTTGGATGATAACCATAACATGGATTGGGTAGGAACCACAGCTGCTAGCGGATGTTGATCTTCCAGTTGTGATTTTGTGCACATTTGTTTGTCAAAGCATGTCATGTCGTCTTGTCATCACTTCGTTGTCTGTTCTCGTTGAATTGATGTGATGACTCAAAAACACTTCACATCACATCCTCGATAGCCTTGCTACCACTGCTGCTACTCTTTGTTATGAATGGAAATTGACAACAGCTCAGCTCAGCCCAGCCCTGCTTCTGATTCTTTGAAAAACCATGTGAGATTGGGACAACTGTTTCACCTTGAAAACAAAAACAACTGACAACTGAAAACCAATGTCAGAATGCATGTTGCAGATGGATCATTGCAGATACTACAAATTCTGATGATTAAAGAAATAGAATGCACATAAATATGGGCCATTGATGCTTCTGATGGTGCTGTCTGAGGAGCTAGCTGGAAGCATCACCATCTTGGGCTTGAAGAGATCGCAAGTGCCTCGTTTTTCTTAAAACCAAGGGACGTCCACAATTGCCGGAAGCTTTTCAAAATCCTTTTCACTTTTACGTCATTGGAATGGATATTTTTGTTTTCTGTTGTGCTTGTTATCCCGTGATGTGCACGGCAAACGGCTAATATTCTCATTATAATTTATTTTCAACAGGCTTTGACACTCAATGTTGTTTGCAGTCTGAACCGACCCGTAGGAGCCCCCGTAGGTAGCAATCTACTCCCAGCACAGCAGCGAAGTTGGAAACTGTGCATGAAACAAGGAAGCGGCCGAGTGCAACTCCATGGTTGTTGGTGGAGGCGACAATGGCCTTTCGGCTCATCCATCGAACGCATTCTCCAAAACAACGTAGCATCCTACCGTCAGATTCGGACGAGGAAGTTCATCCCCTGGAATTGATTTGGACGCAAGCTGTGTGGCCAGGGGAAGGACTGCAAGGTGGTGGGCACGAAATCAATGTCCGAGAGCACGTCTTTCACAATGGACCCAGTGGAATTCGTGACTGGTATCTTTACTATACTAGCCGCATGTCCTATGTCAGCCAGTGCAGCTTTGTCAAATTTGTCCTGTCGCCCAATGCCAACTTGCGACGGATCCTTCCCATGCTGGGTGCTCCAGTGCCATTGGCCAACAATAAAGGCATATTGGATCAGTTGAGTCAAAGTTTAAAGGATTGGTTGGAACTCAACAACCATCAGCATGGTTTTGTGCACTTTCATGTCGGACTGGATATGAACATTTTGCGTACATATGATAATGGTGCAATTGAAGTACAAGATGATTCCATGGAAGGCTGTACAAGAAAAGTTTACAGATCCCTTGTCGATTCCATTTGGCAGCAAACACAAGATGACGCCGTAGAATGGGAGAATGAACAAGAAAAGCATGCGGAATGGGAGATTCAACAAGCCCCTTATCAACAAGCCGACGCTGCGGAATTGGAGAATGAACAAGAAAAGCATGCGGAATGGGAGATTCAACAAGCCGCTTATCTACAAGCCGACGCTGCAGAATGGGAGAATCAACAAGAAAAGCATGCGGCATGGGAGATTCAACAAGCTGCCTATTTTTCACAGGAAGAACAGCCAGACGAAGCTGCGGAATGGGAGAATGGACAAGAAGTGCACGCGGAATGGGAGATCCAACAAGCTGCTTATCAACAAGCCAAAGCTGCAGCATGGGAGAATGAACAAGAAAAGCATGCGGAATGGGAGATTCGAGAAGCTGTCTATTATCAACAAGAACAAGAACAACAAGCTGAAGCAGAATGGGAGAATCAACAAGCTGCCAATTTTTCACAAGAAGAACATCAAGATGAAGCTGCGGAACGGGAGGCTCAACAAGCTGCCTATTGGCAACAACAGGCAGAAATACGCGCGGCATTTGAGGATTTAGAAGCCTATTATCAACACCAAGAACAGTTGGAGGAATTGGAGGATCCACAAGCTGCGTTTTGGCGAAAACAAGAAGAAAAGTATGACGAATGGGCTTCGGATACGGAAGAGGAATTGTTTTTAGCTACTGCCGTGGCCTCTGATTTTGAGGAGGCACCAAATCCAGCTGCTGCTGCATATTCCTACTTGCAACAAAAGGAAGAGGAAGATGCTTACTGGCAACAAAGGCTAGATGAGTACAACGAAGAAAGTTCAAGAAGGGACATGCCTGAAGTTGCCCCCGTTGAAGATATTCCAATTGATGCCCAGGACGAATATAATGACTACGCTGAAGATTTGGCGATGCAGTTAGCGATGGAAGATGCCTGCCTGCAACATTATCAAGACGAGTATTATGCAGCGAGCTCCACGGAAGAGGCGCTATTGCTTCTGTCGATATAATAAAGTAGATAGAATTTATATCTGTAATGCGTCTCCGTCTTATTAAACGACCCAGGCCAACAGGAAAGGAATGTTCATCTTTGAGCCTATGCCATCTTTTCAAGGTTTTGTTCACTGCTACGGTACTATCGATAGACACGTTGTTCGACTTCGACGGCAATAAATGTCGAGGTTCTAAAGTAAATTATAGGATTTATACTTTACAAAAGTCTCTTTTCGTTGCAAGCATAAAAAACAACGAGAGATGGCATACAGAGGCGCTCCGTCTGCTTTTTTTAAATTCCAGTGAATACAAGTGAATTGTTCGACGAAGATCGCTCCTCATCTACAGTAGTGGTATTTCAAGATTCCATGAAAGCATCTGCTTCTCAAAAATATAACGAGTTCAACCATGTTTCAATGTCGATTGCTGTGCACAATCCATTGACATTGCTCAATCTCGAGCGATCCGTCCTGTTGCACATTGTCGTTTTGGTTGAGTTGCACGTCTTTTTCCAAGTAGCCAGGATGGATGAATAGGTCTATCATTTCTTGGGTCGTGATTGCTTGGAATAGGTACTCAACAAAATACCAGCCAATACCAACAATCCACTGGCGACATGAACCAACGAGAGGGGTTTGGGATATACCACGTACGAAAGCACGACCGTCGCCACCTTGCGCAAGGTCGCAACCGCCACGGCCACGACGGATCCGGATTGTTGAATCAAATGGGTATAACACAAGACGGCCGTCGCCAAGGCCATGCCTACCACTGTCAAATACATCAAAAGGAGTGGATTGCTGATGCAAGTGGTAATGGTGGGAATCAACGTAAAATTCCCCACGGCCATGTACAATAAAAGTCCCAAACAACCGACCCCATTGGCATTGGTCATGAGTGCCCCGGCCGACAATCCGGCATTCAGGGAACGAGGAAACAACAGTGCCGAAAGCATGGCCGACACTCCTTGTTTAGGACTGTTGGGAGTTTTGCCGTCCTCCACTGGTGTTGCAGTAGTGCTGGCCATGAGTCGTTGTTGAATATTGGGTGTAAAGGCATCGCAAAAAACACTCATCAAGAGCAGAGAAATTCCATAGACGGAGGAATCTTGACCAGTGCTACTAGTGCTACTGGAACTGCCACCGCCCCAACCATACCCAGCGACACCCGCACACAGCAAGGCTGCTGCTGTATATTCGAGGCAAGTGTAGCTCTTGGTACCAGGTTGCAATACGGTGGCAACAATCATGGTCGGAATCAATTTGGCCGATTTAAAAACGACTTTGGTAGGATAACTGACATGTCGTACCGCCATGGTCGCCAAGCACGTGGATCCAAAGACGACAGTCGACAGACTGATGTAGGGCACGGCTTGTGTCCAAGAGGTGGGAAAGGTCGCCAAGGATTTGCCTCGCGAAACCACACACGGAAGCAAAAAACAACATCCAAATTGAAAGAGCGTCACAGCATAAGGAAGGGCGTCCAAATCCCGAAAGCTTTCATTGGCACCTTCCAGTGCCAATTCCATGATGACCATGCACCCAAAAAAGCCAATGGCAAAAATAATGGCAGATGACTTTGTGGAAGACAGAGCGGAAGAGGAAGATGCTGATGCATCCTGGACACCAAAACTCTTGGTAGTAGTAGCCGTTGCTTCCTCATCCTGGTGGTCGCTGCCATCCGAAATAATAGACGACGATTTCGTTTTCAAGGAAGGATGATGATGATGATGATGATGATGGACCACCGTAGGAAGTGTCATGGTCGATAGTATAGTATATCACTAGCAGTTTCACTACTAGCAGTCAATTGTATTCGTCTATCATTCGTCTAGCTAAGAGCAGGCTGCATATGCCATTTTTGGGTAGCACCTGTGACAGGGTTACGTCGTCATGTACTCTTCCTTTCTCTATGAATTGAATTATCAATACTATCTACTATAGCTAGCAGTACGAAGTAGAAGTTGCTGCCATGCTTTCAAAAAGTGACGCTGCCACGTGTGTCATTTTTCGAATCGGCAACGGAAATATTGTTTAACAATGAGTCAGTGTGCGACGAATTCTTAAGATCGCCGCGCGTTGGTTTGTGTCTTTTGCGATTAATTTAAACCAATAACAACACCTTGAATTTTGAAAGATTAGCGAAGCGGTGGTGAACTACGTACTGTCAAGTAATGTATGACAATGTGACGTTGTACTGTGCAGGCGTGCTTGTCCCACATGAACCATGTTACGTATACAGCCGCACTATCTCACTCAACGAAAACAACAACAAGAAACAACAGCAAAACAAGAAGTGAACTTGCTTATGCTACGATAGAATACTAAAGCTAGATTCCACTTCTACCTACCTCCTTACCTATTTACTAGCTTGGAGTGGTCTAGTGTAGTTTACTCTAGCTAGCAAGCTTGGTCTGGTTGGATCTGGTGCAGGATTGGGCTTGGTTGAGCGGCGGAATCCTATCGTAGAGGTACGGCCACTTCTGATTGGTAGATCATTATTCTATTGGTACGGGTACACCAACACCAGGCCAGGCCAGGATGGGGGACTCTTCTGCGTATTCCGTTCCTATTCCTTCCTTGGAACGTCCACTTCCATCCTTGGATCATGACGCTCCAAATGCTCCCGTTACCAGTCGATATGATGAGACGGAAGACGACTATACTACCATAAGAAGACAACCCACAAAAATGACAAAATGCAGCAACCCCGCCAGCTTGTCACGCCGTGATAAATTCACATGTGCCTTGTCCAAGTGGCATCAAACCATGGTGGCCCAACCCAGTCGCGTAGCCTTGGAACACTCCATGTTGGTGGCCGAAAAGGTTCATGAGACTGTCCTGTTCGCCCTACCCCAACGAGTCCACGATGTTCGTGCTTTACCGGCGCGTTTGTCAAACAATTATCATGCTTGCAAGAAAGCCTTCTTGCGACCCGAAGAAAATTTTCCTGTTTCCAATCTGGGACAAATCTTGTCCTTGCCACTCCATCATCAAGACGCACTGTCCGGTAAAATGTTGCTGTGTCCAAGGTTGGCCAACGACGAGGGCAACACCCAAGTTGTTGATGCGACTCAACGGTGGTTTTCGAAAATGGATCAAGTCCAACAATACCGTCGAGATCATCCCAGTCGTCTGACACTCGCAGTGCGGGCCAAGCGACAACAATTGGATCAAAAACGACAACAACTCCTGGCGTGGATGCAAGCCATTCTCCTTTCCTTGGAAAACTCCTTTCATTACCACACCGATCCCATAGTATTAGAAGTCGTCGATTGGATTGACAAGTCGTCCCATGCCCAAATGGAATTGTCCGCTTTGTTGTCGCATGGTTGGCAAGTATCCCATCATCGCGTGGATTTGGTGGTACAGCGACTCCGGGCCATGTTGTATCGTATTTCTCCACACATGATTCGTCGGGATTGGAATCAGTTTCAAGAAAAGTGGCAACAAAAGGAAGCCGATTTTTTTCTGTCGCGTCTACAGCTGCACTTGTTGTTGGCCATGCCAGATTGGGACCAACAGGATGCCAAGGGAAGTTTGCTGGTCTTGCAAGAATTCTTACAAGTCGCGGCCTTTGTGGATGCTTCCAACCTCCACTACAAAGGGACAGCGCCCATACCAGTCATTGCAGCTGGACCAACAACGGCAACGGGCGCCACTTTTGGGGATACGACGACTACTGCACAATATCCACCAACCAAAGCAGGAGCACCCAGGGGGGGCAACAGCTACAAGGAAATCAGGTACCACAGTTCGTCGTGTGATACCTTAGGGGGAAACTGTCTACCGGATGATTTCGCGACAGTGGACGATGCTAACATGGCGGGGAATAGAAACATCTCATCGTCTTCCTCCTATTCCGTTCCAGTTCATCACTATCCGCAGCAGCAGGAGCAACCTTACGCCCATTCCCAACAACCGAAACCAATATCTCCAGCAGGATCGGTTGTCATGGACAGCAACAATGGTGGCCTCGGTACTTTTATTGTGGTCATGGCGGCCGTGCTGCACATTCTTTGGTTCTTTGTAGGGCCTTCGAGTACTACTGCGAGCTCCAGTACGAAAACTGTTGAGGCTCCTACGATCGCAAGCACGAAAAGTAGTGACGATCAGCAGCAAGAGCAAGGACAAGAACAACCCGAGTCCTTCAATACGCCCATCCCCACAACACCCGAATCGCTATCCAGTCGAGCCGCCTCTTCTCCTCCCTCCATGGACGACGTGAGCAATAGCGAACAGCAACAAGAACACGACCATCATGAGCTATTGGAGCTCTTTCAAAGCAAACAAGATGAATGCCACCAATTGTCCCAAAAATTGGCTCTTGTCACGGAAGCCCTCAATCAAAAGAAATTAGAACCTCCACCCGACTCGAGTTCCGACGACGAAGGCCCAGCATCGACGGTTCATCAAATGGCCACGGCTGCCAACGAAAAATTACAACAACTCAATGCCGATTTACAAGAATTGCTCCAGGGCAAGGAGTTGCAATTGCTCAATTTCTCGACCCAAATTCAGCAACTCAGCAAGGATTTGACCAACCGAGAATCGCAATTGAGTAATTTGCTGGGCTTGTATTCCAAACAAAAAATCGAATTGGAAGAGTTGCAAGGCCAATCCAAAGAGTATCGGCATACTGCCCAAGAAGAACACAGTTCCACCGTCAAGGCGCTCAAGGATCAACTGTGGGCGTCGAAAACTCTGTGTCAAGAATTGTCGGAAAAATTGCAGGACGTCACCGAAGAATTGACGCAACGCGCCCAAACTCAAGGCGCGCTCGAGACAAAATTGGACGAACAAACTTCCAAGTGCGCGTCCTTGGAAGGACAATTGCAACAAGGAGTGACGAGGGCCGCGCAATTGGAAAAGGACTTGGCGCAAGTCGAATCTCAAAAGCAAGCCCTGCAAGGCGAAATGGAAAAGGTCAAGGGACACGCCGCCAACTTGCAAGGGAATCTCGACCAGACGAAAGGAGAACTCGATCAGAAGCAACTGGAACTCAACCAGAAACAGTTGGAGCTTGACCAAAAGCAACTGGAACTCGTCCATACAATTGAGGAACTCAGCCGAAAGAAGGCGGAACTCGACCAGCGAAACGCGGACCTGCAAGAAGCCACGCGAATTGCTTGTGACGCCGCAGCAGCAGCCTCCTCCTGTGCCATTAGCAACCGTGCCGAGAATTCCGAATCTCAAGAAAACGTACCACCTCCTCCATCCTCCGGTGAAAAGGCATTGCACCAGTTGACGGATTCCTTGGATCGACTCAAGCAAGAACAGGGCCGATTGAAAGAGCAATTACAAGACCAGGTCGAGCAGAATGCTTTGCTTCGAAAGCAGGTGGAACACCAAAAGACGATGCATTTGAAACAGCAAACCCGCAACAAGTCCCTGTTGGAAATGAATCAAAATTTGAGCGAGTTGATGCAGGAACGCCAAGAACGATGTACGGAATTAGAAAACAGGGTAGCGACGCTGTCCAAACAAGTCGAACAGTTCCACCACCAACAACAAAATCAATCACCACAACAGCCCGCAGAAAACAAACCACCCATCCTCAGCAAGCTCCAAGAGTTACGGCGACTAACACAAGAAAAAGCCAGTAAAGCTCAAAAGCTACTGTCCACCCAAGCGCTGCAAGCCCATGACGAACAAGCCACTCTCTCCAAGTTTAAGGGCTCACTTCTTGCGAAGGAAGAAACTATTCATAGCTTACAAATGGAAATCGAAGCCGTCAAGACCGAATGCAAGGAACAATTAGAGGGTATGAAACGACAGCATCAAGAGCATTGGCAAGCACAAGAAGAAACCTTTCGCAAATCGCGAGAAGACATGATGCGAAAGTTAGAAAGCAAGGAACAACAGTGCCAGGACCTCAAACTGCAATTGCAGGCTTTGCTCACGTCTACGGCCAACCTTTTGAAATCCGCACGGGCAAGTAGTCCAGAGTCGAGTGCTTCCGAGGAAAACTCACAGCAAGAGGTTCGCAGTCCCTCACCGACAGAAAAGGCCTTAGCAGCAGCACTTCCGACAACGCCAGACACATCGTTTGATATTGATATGAACGATGTGTTCCACAGCGAGCTTTCCTTTCTCTTTGGCCCGTCTCCTTCCATGTAAGTATCGGTAGCAATTCAAGCCAGTATCTAGTACTACGAGTAGTGGCCCGGTGAGCTACTACGAATGTACAAACCGGGGAAATATTATGTAGAACCAAGTAAATATACTGTAACAATAATTATAGTGTGTTGTACTGCGTTGACACCAACTGGTTGATCAACTGCCGGATTCTGATCATCTTCCGCGCCTGAACAAGAGCCCCTTCTACTAGCTAGCTAGTAGTACTTATGCACCAGTATTTGAAAAGGTGTGGCAGCTGGCTTTTCCACTCTGGTTGCTTGACAGCACGAGACCTGTCGCATAGTTATCATGGATGAAGTTAATTGGTTGACTACTACAGCTATTAAATACTAAAGCAGCTACAGCTGTCTCTATAGAAAAGCGTTTGCTGTATACCCAGCAAACGCTGTGAAAACGCTGGCGAAAACATCATTGTGATTCTACTAATGCACATATTATTGGTACTATTCGTGAAGCTCGAGAAGAACTCTTTGAGATGAAACAGCTGTGCCAGTGCTAGTTCCGATCCGACGATCCTGGTCGCTGTCGACGTTTACTGAGTGGTATTGCCACAGAACGCATTGACACCCTGCCCAAGACCTAGGACAGCGGCCTGGGCCACGTCAAGAAAAACATCATAAGCCAGTTCACGAACTGGCCTCCAAGGGTCAGCTTCGGCGGCTTTATCAGCTTCGGCCCATTTCGGTTGCTCGTGGGGTTCCTCCTCAGCGACTTCATGGGCTTCAGCCCATGAAAGCGCTTGGTCGGTGAGTTTCTCCTCAGTGACTACATGAGCTTCCGCCCATATCGTCTGTTCGACAGGTTCGACAGGTTCGGCCTCAGTGACTTCAAAAGCTTCAGCATAAGGGGGCTCATCGAAAGGGACTTCGTCTTGGGAATTCATTTTGACACTCCTTTCAAAGTGGTTACGTGCTAGTTTGTGCTACTAGGCAGCGCCAGTGACAGTATTGACCCCAAGCACAAAACGAAGCAAAACAGGTCGAAAGCGTGAGTTGAATTGTGGAAGACGAAGTTATTTGGAAATGACGCCAAGGTATACTTGTAAATCTGGTTCCCAAAACGGATCGCGCGGGTCATGTAGCGTTTGGTCGGTTGATAGACATAATGTCTATATGTCAGATAACTATAGATCCTACAGTAGGGGTCGTCATGTGCAATGCCACCAACAACATTCTCACATTGTTTGGATTCTGAAAGCTATGCAATACACATGCAATTGGGACAGAAGAAGGTGCATTACTAACGTTCATTAAAGTCGTTATACTACTCTAGCAGCCCCAACACACTTATTTTCGTTCTCTGGAGTAAACTTCCTTGAAATGCAGTTTGAAATTCACGTCAACGGTCTCCAAACTTTCATCCACAGCTTTTGCGGTTCCGGAACGGCAATCACTTGCCCATCAAGCAGATTATTATTGGGGGCAACCCTTGGACTTCGCCTTCTTGACACGGTTCACCGCCAAGGCAGAATACTTTTCATGTCTTCCCCAATATGGCACCCTTTCTTCTACTGTAAGTAAGAGACATTTGGAAGTCGGCATCTTCGAAACGAGTGATCCGATGGTCGTAGCCCGCGCTTGCCAACTATCAACTTCATTGAAATCTTGCAGTCCGCCGGCAATCTGCTTTATGATCTTGACAGCACTTTCGAATTGTTGATAAGATGAATGTTGTACCAACAGAGCTCTTGAACAAGGACCACAGCACCTTCAGTTCGAGGTGATGTTATCACCGTTCTACACCTGCAGCCTTTCGTCATGGAGTTTTCCACATTTGTGCAGTGCCTTCGCAATTGTATCAAAGTGCCAGTTTTGGTGGCTCTTCGGAGGGTTGCCTTTTTGCGGTTCTTAAAGCTAGCCCGCAGCAAGTCGGGCTTGGCTAGCTGTCATCCGATTTAAACATTGGCAAAGATCAACTCGTTCTTCTTGGACTCATTTGGGATCCCACCCTTCTGGACGAGACCATCTCGCAGCGAGTCTAGCTAAACTTTAAACGCCAAGACTTGCTTCCCAGAAGAAGCACCCCAATCACAAACTAAATAATTAGATCCCCTACCAGTAGTCACTATAACAAACCAACTAACTTAGGAGAAGGAGCGTTTGTTGTACTACTATTGTGCAAGATAGAAGTTTGAGGCGAGCAGTGATGAAGAAAACACTATTAGCAGCTCCCACGTCGTACGACATACTGCTGTATCAATGGTAAAGTAGCTCAAGTAAACGCCGGTACGTCGTACGCCCCTTCGAATTCACGACCAGTATCTCGCTCGTACGTACTGTACCATACCAGGTACAGCTATCGACGCGAACAGGATCATTTAGTTAAGACGCACAATCTACTCCTCGAAAATGAATACTCACTGTCTCTTATACACATCTCCGAGCCCACGAGACTAAGGCGAATCTCGT
>ENA-ORBV01010307-ORBV01010307.1-microbial-mat-metagenome-genome-assembly--contig:-NODE-10307-length-15006-cov-5.624422_pt1 | contig 15006 bp, 14 predicted proteins | sample MGYA00237777_ERZ505514 | MGnify/ENA primary metagenome ERZ505514 (study PRJEB26160, sample SAMN06269048) | microbial mat metagenome | isolation source: Oligotrophic lake microbial mat | place... | reverse complement strand
CAGGACCCACGTTTCTTTGGCAATTATGGACAAGCCCAAAACATGAAGCTCAATCCCGAGGCCACACCTTTCAAACCGGGACAGCATCCAGGAGTGGGGGGGGGACTCTGGATGGAACAGAGGAGGACAGCGACAGTGACTCAGACTCCACAAGCAGTGATGAGGAAAGCAAATGTGCACCCAGCAGCCGCAGGAAGAAGGACAAGAAAAGGAAGAAGAAGAAGACAAAGAAGAACTCAGCACCCCCCCCCTCAGGTCAGATGCCACAAGTGTACCTGCTTTTGCCAGATCAATGAACAATGATCCCAAAGCAGGCAACCGTGAGAAAAGCAACAGAAAAAACAACAACAGAAAGCAGAACTGAGAAAGGGAACAACAAGAAGGATCAAGTGGAACCATCAATGGACGCAACGTGGAACAGTTTTGGGCTGCGGATCATCAATGGATGCAAGGTGGAACCGTTTCCGCCTTCGGATCGTCAACGGGCGCAAGTTGAACCGTTGCGGTAACTGGGTTGATCGTGTTGAAATGCAGCAACTAGGTTGATTGCTAGATGATGCCCTAACTGGGTCTGATCGCATCGAAATGCGGTCACTGGGTCTGATCGCATCGAAATGCGATTACTGGGTCTGATCGTATCGAAATGCGATTGCTGGGTCTGATCGTATCGAAATGCGATTCAAATGAGTGATCGCATCGAAACACGATTCAAACAACTAATGACCGTTCGAATGACCTAATGACCAAGCCTGCAGTGCCTTTTTACTTAACGTCTATAACTGTCAAAACGTCATTGTGACAGGATTTGGATTTAACGATGGTGCTCCTCTTCTTGTGTAAAGCTTGATTAAGTCATTCTCAATTAGGCACTCCGTTCGGCAGCTGAACATTGGACTTGAACCTTCACCAGTCAGCTACTCTGGTTAAGTACGAGGTAGCTACTAGCTAGCTAGCTATCTTGGCAGTTGGCACACAGGTTTATTCAGTTACTATCCTGCCTGCCACCTCTTTATCGGGATAGGAAAACAAACAAACTTATTGGCAGCCTTGCATTTGATTATCCCTTTTAGCTACTCTAAAATCATCCTGCAGCGTATGTCGACATGAGAACCAACGACAATTAATTAACCAAGCCACGCCAGGTGAAAATGGCAGCTGCTACCACCAGCCCCACGGCAGGGCTCTCCACCATACTTACCTTTGCTCCCACTTCTAGTAGTGTGGAGGACAATTCGTTATCCGATGCCCAAGACAAGGCACTTGCCATCATCCCTATCATATCGGGTCTGTTAAGTGCCTGGGGAAGTGCCAATATTATTTCTTCCGTCTACCACATTTCCCGACCCAACCGCCATTGCTACCACCGCATCATGCTGGGACTCAGCGTCAGCGACCTCATTTCCAGTTTGGTGCTCTCGCTGCAATCCTTTTTGTTGCCGGCCAATACGTCTCATCGCGTCTGGGCCACGGGTACGGAAATGAGCTGTCCCATTATGGGATTTTTTCAACAATTGTCCTTGTCGAGTATTTTGTACAGTGGTATGCTATCGCTCATGTATTTGTTGACGATTAAATATTCCGTCACGGAAGAACAATTATCGAGTCGTAGCAATCGTTATTATGGTTGTTATGAATTTTGGTTTCATTTGACCTCGATTGGATTTCCGGTGGCGACCGCCACCATGGGAGCCGCCATGGGCATGTACGCCGAACTCAACATTGGCCATTTTTGTTGGTTTGATGCCGACTCGACGTTAATTGCATATATCGTAGGAGGCATACCCAGTTTTGCCGTCCTCCTCATGGTCATGGTCAACAATATGCTCATCGTTTGTCATGTCCGCAACAAACTCAAAGAGGATCGAAGAAGGACAGCCAATCACGGTTTGCCAGAACGATATCAAAGTTTGACGCCTCATCCTCATCCCTCGGATGAGCCAGGCAACCACAACCACAAAGACAATCATTGTGCTGCGTACAAGGATGCCGAGGATGACAATCCAGGACTCGCCATCTCCAGAGCATCTTCCACCAATGTGTCCAAAGAAGAGGTATTGGAAACTGGGGCGAGTAAGGAGGAGAAGCAACAGGTTACTACTACTGACAGCAACTTGCAATCACAACAACATACATCACCACAAGCCCGGCCACCAGCAGGCGAGGACAGTTCAACCAACGAAAATCCAAGGCAAACAACCCCCTCCACCCCCTCCAGAGCAACGTCTACCGATGGGTCAACGGAAAGTGCCTTTAGTGACGAACAACAACACCGGCAGGGCACAAGGACGACGACTACAACCACCGAAAACCTACAGCCACTGCAAGAAAAGGAAGAAGAAGCCGAAACCTGGCGACGAGATTTGCACGATCTCCAACGCCAAGAACAACACCTCCAATCCCTCGAGGCCCGACGTCAGGCACGCGTTCAAACGGTGGCATGGCAAGCCGTCTACTACGTCGTGGCCTTTGTCTTGTGCTATGCCCCCACGCTCATTGTGCGCGTCACGGCGGCGACCCTGGGCCTCGAGCCCTCCCAAGAAGGCCGCGTCTTTGGCTTGTTGGTCATTCAAGCCATCCTGTGGCCCCTCCAGGGACTCTTTAATTTTGTCATTTATTCCAGCAGTCCGTCGTATCTACGTGAAATTGTTGTGGTCCTGGAAGAAGACGAAGACAATGGACAGTGAAATATATCAATATGGGGATGGGAACGTCGGTATACTTCTTTCCAGAATAAACTGCAGCAGCATGGTGGAATTTTCAAGCGAAGGAGTGGCTAGACAACAACGAGAGTTTGTCTTTTCTCCATTCCACGACTTTCGAAAGACGTTACGAAACTCCAAAAAATGGAGCACTCGTCCGTCCTGCCTCGAATTGGTTGCGACCCCAATAAGGCGCTGCTGAAACTGATCTGCGGGGATCGTCGTTTCATACTTGTCACGAGAAACTCAAAAGTCGGCTTTTACGAAAGGAATACTCTGCGGCAATGGATCTTGTCGGCTCCAAACAACAACCTACACCCAATGGAATGAATGAATGGTTGCACGGGTTCTCAAGCAACTTTGGTAATCAACTGATGCCAATCTGGAGCGGGCGGACTCCTACATCTAGCTAGCTACTACCGCAGCTACTAGCTTCAACCATCGCGGTAAAGGGTTTCTTATTAGAGAGGACTTCGTACCAACCGACGAACGAAGTCGTCTACTATCAATAATATGTCGGCAATGATGATCGTCTTAAAGGACCCAAGTGGGGTGATGAAGGCCTTTGCAAACGAAAAGAGACATTGTCAAAGTATGCGCCTCCTACTGGCCAACAACAGCAGAAGCACGTGAACCCTAAACAAACAACTTACAGATTGGGCATCCCGTTCTAGCTAGCTGGCCTACTCCTAAGTAGATTGGACATCCCGTTTTAGCTGGCCTACTCCAAAGTAGACGCCTCCAAGGACCAGCGCGGCCATGACGATGGTGGAAAACATTTTCAATATCACGAAATCCACTGTTTTTGAATATGTCCTCATTTGTCGTTGGAAGAGCATCCCTGTCTGTATCAAGAAAGAGACCTTTTCGGTTCTTGGTTGCTGGCGATGGAAAGAGTCTTCTTCCTGAAGCGGCTTTGGACTGACTCTAGACTCGAAATCGAGTACAACCTATTCTTGGTCATTTCCTCTTTTGGCCTAGTTTGCCAGTATGGTCATTGCTCTGGCCGAAGAGAAACTTTCTTACTCGGCAGAGGACATTGTTGGCGTCGACGACGAAACCATTGATGCTGTCACAACATTCATGAGTTGCTTCCTCAAATGAAATCGAACCACGCACTTCTTGAAACAACTTTGAGGGCCATCAAGGATGAAGTGGAAACTCTCCTCGGCCTGACGGATTCGTCGGATTCTTCTTCAGCAAATAAGTGTGAAAGCGTGCAGTAAGGGCTGCTCTTGCGTTGTGAATTTCTGCGTCGTAATTCGATGCGCACTTCCGAAGCAAAAACACTATCTCTTTCGGCCTACGTGACCCAAACTTGACCTTGCCGAATCTGAATTAAACCTCAGCTACTAGCTACTTAGGGTTCTCTTTTATGCTCTAGCTAGCTTCAATTCATGTATTCAAGGTAGCTTAGATAGACTAATCGGAGTCATGGATGGTCCTGCTCTAGCCGTTTTAAAAATGGTATCGAACTAATGAGCAAAGTGTGGGTTGCACACAAAAAATATGTTTGTATCTGTAACCTACCACCACATTAGCCATATCTTATCAGATGGCAGTTTTACTTGCTGCCTAACACGGGAGAAGTGAGATCTCGCTGGCCGGCACTACTACTAGCTAGCTCCCTACCCTATCGTTCCCGTACGACGTAGTACCAGTACTGTGTACAATACCTTGATCACTGCAGGCCAAGATTGGTGCACGGACAGAGGAGGAAGAGCTGGAGGAAGTGTGGGTACCAATGCTGACAGTTAGGAAGGGGACAGAGTGCTACCATGAGCATAATTGCTAACCCTAATACCTGCAGCGACAAGATCCGCGGCAGCAACCGCGCATAAAAACCAACCCAACAACCAAATTAATGTTGTATCTTTGTCAATGGATGGTTACTATTATCTCATCATTCTTAGCAGAAGTCACGCTCTGTCTGGATACTTAACTAGCCTCCCTTCCCTCCTCTGTACCCATCATGTCGGCTAGCCTACCCGAAAAACGCGGTGGCGGTGACCCCGATGACCAAGTGACGCTAAAGAAAATCAAGGGTCGAGAACCGGCAGCGGAATTGACCAGAAAAAAGAAGTCCTTGTTGGAAGACCTGATTGTGGCTCACCAAGGTCTTTTCCTGAATTATATTGCGCCGTGTTTATTGATTCCAGATGTGCTTTCCCTAAGCTTAGCTTATCCCGAAACTCCCGTAAAGGGCAGCGCAAATAATGGTCCCTGGCGTTGCCATAAATGTCCCCACAACACTGCCAACGTGTTGTTTCGTGAAGAGGAAATAAAAAAGAATTTTCGGGTTAGTGGCTACATGATTCCTACTCACTGCAACAGCAATCCGAATCACCTGTTGTGTGGGACTTGCGCTAAAGAAAAAAAACTGGATCCTTATGTAGCAGAGAATTACGACAGCAGCACCAAAATTGCGTGCCCTGTTTGCCGAACGTCCTCGTGTACCTGCCAACCATTGCATGAGTGTCCCCACTGCCATCACATCTTTCCCTGTTCCGATTGTAGCCCAAAAGAAACCAGTGACAAAAGTAACAACAGTGCTGATGCCAGCAGCACAAAGTATCCAGAATTCTGTAAAACCTGTAAGGCATTCATGGGTTGCTCCGATTGTGGCAGAGTAGAAGGAGAAGAAGTGCCACACCAATGGTGTGCTGGCTGCCAAAAACCTGTGTGTGGAAATTGCAAGGTGCTCTGTGATGACTGTGAGCAACAGCAATGGTGTGCTGGTTGCATGGTAAGCTGCTGCGAAGATGAACCCACCAGGTGCAAAGAGTGCTTTGAAAATACCCTCGAAGGTTACTGCTGCGACTTTTGCGAATTGTGGACATGCTATGACCACAGCCGTGGAGTATGGTATAATTGTGAAGCATGTTCCACCAATTATTGCTTGAAATGTGACGGGGTGGATAGCGATGTTCAATGTTTCGACTGTATGAAGCGTCAATGTCCCAGTCCTGATTGTGCTTTCCTGTCTTGTGAATGGGGACAGTTCTGCACGAACAAAATTTGCCAGGAATGTTTCCAAGATGCCACGGTAGAACGCAACAGAGGATGTGACGAAAACAGGTCATCGACTGACATCGACTATAAAGGCTCCTTTCATTGCAGCTTGTGTGCATTCTTTATCTGCCCAGACCACGGAGGTGCCTCTCGCTGCCAAGGTAATAATTGTCGAAAGAATGAGGCAACTGGAAAACCGGGCAACCTGCTCTGTAAACGATGCCATTTCTACTCCAACCAATGCCATTCCTGTACCAAGGATAGGAGCATCGGCCAGGAACACAGCCCACCCTACCAAAAAATTGAACTCACAACCAGCCAACAAGAAGAACGACAACAATTGTTCCAAGCATGCTCAGAGGGAAATATCGGAGAGGCACGAAAGCTCCTCTCCAAGAGCGCGAACGTGAGGCAGACACGAAGTCTTCGCTCCAAGGCGTTGGACGTCAACTCCTTCTTGACAGCTAACTCTGCCGGACAGGAGCTACTGAAATCATCGAACCTGGATTATACCCACCAAATGTTCATCGCGGCGTATCCATCCTATTTTCCTAGCACTGCCTTGTACATTGCTTGCAAGTGTGGACATTTGGAAATGGTTCAGGTATTGTTGGAAGAGTACAAAGCCGATCCGAACAAGGGAAATGTCAACGGGTGGACTCCACTTATGGCCGCCTGCTTTTATGGTCAATTAGCAGTGGTACAAATGTTGATCCAACAGGATACCATCAACGTCAATGCGAAGTCGATAGACTTAGACACGGCTCTCCTAGCGGCATCTGCCGCTGGTAAAGAAGAATACAGCAGCACCGACATCAACCACAATCAGAAAAACGAGGAGAACAGCAGTACATCAGTCTTCATGGAAATAACTGCAGGGGTCTATGACCGTGAATTGTATGCCGCGTACGTTGACAACGCTAGTGAAGATATCCATAACATTTACACATGCTACCGTAAAGCGAAAAATAACGCCAAGACCGAAAAGACGGACAAAAATGAGGAGGCAAGGCTCATTTCTTGCAAGTCTTCCATCCTGAAACTTCTGTTGGATCATCAAGCTGAGGTGAATCATTCCAATGACAGTGAGTACACGGCGCTCCATCTTGCCGCCGACAGTTCGCTTGATCCTATCGAGCACGTCGAGATTTTATGCGACAATGGAGCCCAAGTGAACCAGGAGACCACGTATGGGTTTACTGCGCTCCTGTATGCAGCGCATCATGGACACCCCGAACTAGTACAAGTTTTGATTAACCATGGAGCTCACGTGAACGCGTCCAACGGTTTTGATGTAACAGCACTCATGGAGGCAGCAGCAAACGACCATTTATCAGTGGTCAAGGTCTTGCTGAAGAATAATGCGGATGTAGAACTGAAAAACCGGCACGGTCAAACCGCAATGACTTTGGCAGGAGGTGATACAGTAAAGAAATTTCTAGAGGATTGGACGAAGAAGCTGAAAGCTTGACTTTTATGCGCTATCCACGGAAGGGCATGGTGCGATATCTACTAGGGACTCAAACACCAGGACTTTCGTTGTAACTACTAGATGCAAATTTGTATTTAATTTCCTCTATTGTGACAACGCCCAACGATAGTTTCTACTCCACGCCAGTCTGCGTTCTATTCCGCCCCCTTACTTTCAGGCGCCCAGTCCCTTCAAAACCGAACCAGGCAATCTTCAATTTGTATACAATCACAAAAGACATTCCATTGTCGCTACTTTCTTATTAGGCCCACCCGAAAATAGCAGCGAGCCACTCTAAGAAGCTATCACCGCCGCCACTAGTCGCGCTGTCGTTAGGAGCCGTTGTCGGAACTTGGCCTACGTCCAGAGTATCACAAAAGGCCGGGGGTCGAGTGGACATGCCACAAGTCTCCCGTTGAATCCAACCTATGGCATCGGAAACCCGTGCGTACACACCCGGAAAGCCAGGTTTGCCACAACCATTTCCCTATGAGAAACAAAATCACCCATCCGGTGTGAGAGATAGGCTTCCTTTCATTACTTTCCCAACAGACAAAACAACCAATAAGAGACAATTTTATTTTCTCGTGTACTTACAAAACTTGTCACGCCCACAAGGACGCCATTTTGATCAATAATGGGACCACCTGTATGAGTGAAGATTGGTAGATGAAAACAAATGGATGAGCAATGAGTCTGCAGGGGGTATCCAATTGTATCCATATATTTCTAGACCCAGTCATGGTACGTACCGGAGTCACCTTGACACGAATCTTTGCCACCCCCCGAAACTCCCGCACAAAACATGGAATCCTCATCGAGCGCTCCCAAATACTGAAATTGACAATTGTCATAGGGGACATGATTGACCTGGACTTCTCGAAGATTAAAGGAAAAATCACTATCATCTTCATCCGTTTTGCCAAAGCCGATGACCGTCAATACTTGAGTGGTACTGTCGGGCAAAGGATCGTTGGCATCATTGTTGAGTGTCACTGGCTCTCGATCCGTCACAGGTTTGGTCAATTTGTACAGCATAAAGTCGTGACTGTTGGAGACTCTGGAATAGTCGGGATGAATGGTCTCACTCCCGCGTTGAATAAATCGTGGCGTCCCCGTCACAAAGGTGGAACCACCAATCAATATGGAAAAGGGATTCAAATCACGACAATGGGCTGCTGTGAGCACCACGTCGGGAGCAATCAAACTTCCACCGCATCCAACCAAATTGACGTGCCAGGGATAATCATTGGCATTGGCGACTTGGCCACCCACAATGCGCATCCAATCACTGGGGACCGAGCCTGGATCCGTGGCAGTAGTAGTTGTGTTCAGTCTACGGCGCAATGTAGGCCGCCGTTCAGTATCATCTTGGGCATTGGAACTTTGCGATCCTAACAGTGTGAAAAGAATGGCAAAGGAAGAAATAACTCTCATGGTGATAATTGAACTGCCTGATTTTTGTCTGGGGCTTTTGCTTTTATTGTGGAGATGGATGTTTTGTGAGAATTTGGAAATTCAGTAGCAGTCGTGCATACCAGTGCGAATAATAGTGCTACAATATTGGAAGCACGAGTATTGCGTGCAATACCTTGAGATCTGTTTGTTTGTTTGCTTTGCTTGTTGCTGGTTTACCGGTACACTTGTGAGGTCCCGGTTGCTTGTTGTCTGCTCACGAATCAATGCCTCCAACACTCATCCAACATGTTGATTCCGGACTGGACATTGAGCGTCTTTTCTGACTCATGAGGTCATTCCTCCGGCTTCACTTCGCGTTGGGTGTCACAAACACGTTTTTTTAGTAGGAATACACATAAAAAGCTTCCTGCTGGGTACATTTACCATTCGTGTCAAATCGCTGTCACAAATTGGACGAAGCACTCCTATGTTGCGGCACATGGGGTAATGTCTGTGCAATGCACGCACACATTCTCAACAATGGAAAAAAGCTTGGTTTCAATCCATTCCAGCTGTCCTTCTTTTCAAAATTCATTCTTTTGGGGACCATAATCACACCAAGGTGCACACAGCTATCTCTTTTGTAGCAAGAACAACTGGCTTCTCAACAAGCATTCAAATGCAGGTGTGTCTCAACAAAGAACTTTGAACTTGATCACACGCAAGTCAAAGGACTGACAACGATGTTCCACAAATGAAACTGATCTTTGCCACACAAGCAAAAGAAAAGCGATGTTTGTTGTCCACGATTAAAATGTCACCTGGGTGTGCAAGTTTGATCCAAAAATGACAGGGTTCAAATGTTTTGTAACCGACGCAATCTGCATGTTGATCGCACACGCGCACACACGATTGCACACGCACACATGTCGTTGTCCGACAAGTTCAGACAAAATCAAGTGTGCAATTTTTGCAGAGAAAAAGAGTCTGACAAGTTGCATGTTCAAGCAAGCCCCAAAGCAAGAATGGCCTCATGGGCTGCCATCATTGAAAATGAGACACAATGTGTTTCTTTCTTTCAGCCACTGCTTTGACCTGCAACGTCGTCATTTCATTGTCCAAGCTCGTGTTCATCAGGGTTGGTTGCAGCCAAAATTGTCCCCAATGAATGGCACTGCAGCAGTTTGTTGTTCCACTGGGCATTTTTTGACCTCATTTGCAATGCTCCATCCAGTTGGTTTCCCATCATCATTTTGTGGTCAACTGACAGACAAGAGATGGAACTCAGATCTGACTTGCGTGAAGCAACTTGTGAACTGATCCTTGCATGTTTCAAGCATCCATGACTGGGCATGATGCAGATGCCCTTCACTTTTTGTTCCTTGTTGACACCTCTTCAAATGACATTCACAAAACAAAACAAATTCAAAGTGCATGAAGAATGTCCTCAATGAAAAGACAACAATGAGTTGTCAGTCAATTCCACCTTCATGAAACAAGATTTCCTTGTGCTGTGCTTGCATTGGTGCTGTTGTCCCTCCAGACATGAAACTGTCCACCTCACCCAGAGTTGGATCAAGCATCTGAAACTCACTTGACTTCATTGCCCATGCATGTGACAGAAGTCAAGGACTGGTCCAAAGGTGTCCAATGAGGTTGCAAGAAGGCTGCGTCATTTTGTCATTCCGCAAGAGTCAGAGCAGCTGGGATTATGTGCACGTGTCCTGCAGCCAAAAGGGAGGGGTTTTGACACTGTGATGGCTGGCATCAAACATGGTCCCAATGCAAGAGTTTCTTGCCAGTGCTTGTTGTTTGCAGTTGCAGCAATGGCCAATGCTGCAGTTGAACTACAGAAGTTCTAGTCCCAGCAGTTGCAGCACACAGCTGGGAGTGCTTCTGGCTACCTGCCAGTAGCACATCCTTGCTAGATCAGGCTGCTATGAAATGCAGACACTTCTACCACCACTGCTGCTGACTCCAACTCCTGTAGCTAGCCAGCTAGCAAAATGGCTAGTGCTGTCAGAGCAAATGAGTAGCAGGGCACAGTGTTAGGGAGTGGTGGTGCTGTAGCAGCAAGAGGTGAAGTGTTCTCTTTTCTCAAGATGCTAGTAGGCACTGTAAAAAGCAATCAGCCAAAGAAACAGGAAACATGAAGCCACCCCTGCTACTAATGTCTCAGAAACAAACTTCCCTCACACATAGCAAGCAACAATGCCTAGTGAACGGCTTCCGGGCCCTTAGCTCCGTAAATGGGAACTAAATTCGCCATCCGAAGATGCATTGAGGATTCAGTGCAGTGTAATGAGTGCGATCAACTTTGCAGTGGCTTGTTCCTGATTGGTGTTACTGATAGCCATGCTGCGTTCACGCACGGTGCTGAACAACCCATTCAATCTGTACGTGTTCTTCATTGTCATTCCTGACTTAACAGTTCGGCATCTTGTTGCTTGACTTGTGCTATGAGCGCTCCCCAAGGCAGGTGTTACTCGGAGCAAATGTGTAGTTGGCAAGCTTGGTACTTGGTCTTTGGGTTCGTGGCTAACTGCTGGATGAATGCTGTCGTTGTGAATCAACTCTACAAAATGCTGGGCTATTCCAACCGACGTCTCCATTATTATCCACCTACCCAAAGATTTGTCACACAACAAGCTGGTGCTGTCTACCTTTATGCGGCTGCCTTGGCATTGTTCGGTGCCTGGAATATCCAATGGTTGCCAGACAAGGTATCCGCATGCAGCGGGTTTGCCTGTTTTCCATTAGAATGCGATTTGCCATCAACCTTGTTTTTTGGGGTCATCTTTGCCCCGGCCTTCATGGTGATCCCCTTGATCTATGCCATTTGGGTGGCAGTGGACGTCCTTTGGTGGCGCAAACTGTTGCCCCCTCGCGGTCGACGACGCAAGTTAGTCTTGTACTTTGCCCGTCTCATGGGAGTTTGTATCATTATGTGGTTGCCGTTTCTGGTGATCTGTACCATTGGCAACAATGTGCAGCTCTCCAGTTGGACTTTTTGGGCCGGTTCTGTCTGGAGTCATTTGCAGGGAATCGTGTCAGTTGAACTCTGTGCACATGTACCAAAGAAAATATTTATGAAGCTGTCTATTCCATGTTGACCTGTCCTCCGAAGCGCATGGTAGAAGACTTTGTCTTGGCAACAGCAACAGCCACAGAAACAGCTCCTTCAGCTCAGAGATCCAGCCTCCGTACTTTCTGGCCGTATCCTTCTTTCAGAAAGAAGGAAAACCAGCAAACCCGTGGCGATTCAGAATCTCCCATCCAAAAGACGATCCAAAAATGCCCGTGGCTACTGCCGCTCATGAACGTGCCCAGGAAGAAAAAAATGAAGATGCCATGGAAGACACGACAACAGCAGCAGCAATAGTCTCCAGTGAAGATTTCAGCGACGCGGCATATGATGTGGTCATTGCTAGTGAGGGTGGGTTGGATCAAGCGGCGATCGAAAGGATGCGAAAGGGCCAAATGGAGTTCACCGCCTAGTGAAGCTGCCTTGATGGTCAGTGTGGCTAGGGTCATGCCTGCATCTATCACTTTCGGACTGCATGGTGCGGACAATAAAAGGGGTACCCAATGCCGGGAAAAGCGGCATTGTGGCGCAAGGGCTGAAGTAGATGCTGCTGGATGCTCTAGTTTCGGTCTCGGATTCTTTAGCCGCCGTGGCGCTTTCAAAATGATTGCCAAAGCTACTACAACTTCGTTTTGATAAAGATGTATTCTATATAAAGCAAACCAATAAGCATTTAATCTTTTATTGCAGTAACAGTTCCGGATCAGAACCTGCAAAAGTTTGATGTCCTCCCTTGCTTCAATCACGGCTTTTTATTGCAGTAATAGTTCCGGATCAGAACCTGCAAAAGCTTGATGTCCTTCGTAAAAGGCTTCAATCACGGCTTTCTTCAGCAGCAATGTCGACTAGCGGCTCTTGGCGGATAGCCTCTTTCACTTGAGCGGGAGTGGCGCCACGTAGATTGGCCACAATGGGGGCAGTGGGGAAGAAAGCACTTTCTGCTCCTCCTTCTTTGACCTCCGCCACAGCCACAGATTTGGGTGGGGCTTCTTCCTTTTTGTCGTCCGAAGAAGAGGATGAGGACGACGAAGAAGAGGAACTACTAGAGGAGGATGAGGAGGATGAAGAAGAGGATGGAGAAGAGGAGAAGAACCAACTCTTGATACTCTTGAAAACACCTTTGCCGTTGTCGTCCGAAGACGAAGATGATGACGACGAGGAGGAAGAAGAGGAGGAAGAACTGTTCCTCATACTTTTGCCTTCCTTACCATTGTCGTCCGAAGACGAAGATGATGACGACGACGAGGAGGAAGAGGAGGAAGTACTGTTGCTCATACTTTTGCCTTCCTTACCATTGTCGTCCGAGGAAGAGGAAGAGGAGGAAGAACTACTATTGCTGAGACTTTTGAAGGCAGCGTCAGTGAGGTCCTTTCCTACTTTTCCCTTCGTGCCGGCCAAGTTTTTCTCTCCCTTGCTGTTGTCGTCCGAAGAGGAAGAAGAAGAGGAGGAGCTACTATCACTGCTACTTTTGCTGTGGTGCTTCTTGTGCTTGCCATGCTTACCGTACTTGCCGCTGTGATGGTGTTCGTGGAAAGGATGACCTTTTTCGTGGTCGTTGGGGCCAGAAATCTCCTCCACCCATTCAGTTGGGTACTTTAGGTCATGATGGTTTTCGTGAGCGTGGACGGAGACCGCAATCAACACGACAAGGACGGAGGTGATCTTCATGGTTTGCTGGGGTTAACTGAAGTTATAATTTCAAGTTTTATGGCGACTCCAAGAAAGAAAGAAGGAAAGATGAGATCAATTTTTTTTTATCGAATGCCATGTTTTGCGGAGCAACGAAGCTACGATTCCTTTGCAACGATTACTTTTTGGAGTTTGCCACGATTGCATGCCAGTGATGGATGCATTCAATCGTTCGGATCCAAATCAACATGGTTTTTACCAGGTACCACCGTACTGGTGCTAGCCGCACAGGTGCCCCAACAATCCTTCTGTTTTTGAACTGATGTCCTGGCTTCTGCTATCACTCCCACAGCCACCTGGACAATGTCATTGTCCCAACCTTTGTTGGTTTGCTGGATTTCCTTCTTCTTGAACTCAAAATTGCACAGCACATTCCAATGTTTTCAGCATGTGAGAGGTGAAATCTTTGTCAGGGTTGCATGGGATGAACATGTTTGTCATTGTCTGTTTGCATGTTTGTGTGTGTGTGTGTCTTCATCATTCTTGGCATGTCAATGCCAGTGATTGCAAACATGAAATCCTTTGCACATGCTGTGGTTGTGCTTGTGGGTCCTTCGTCTTGTTGCTGTTGGTCACCAAAAGTTGTTGATTGGTCACACAAAAATGAATTGATCAAGTTGCAACCAATGTGTCAAAATCCACTTAAAGTTTCAGATTTTTCATCATGGGACAATCGCATGGGCAGCAAACAGAATAATAGACAAGTCTGCAGACAAGTCTAACACATTGTGAATTGCTAAGATTGTGCTTGGAATGTCATGTGCAACACTTGAGATCAATTTCAAGGTTGATCAAGTGAAGCAGAATGAATGACCGAACAGCAAAGCGTCACCAATTCATAGCATTGTGTTTGAATTGTTTCTGAGAATGTTGCTTTGCAAATAAAATAGGGGTTAATGCCTTTTTGTTGGTCCTCAAAGTGCTTCCTGTTCAACATCAGCGGGGCAAACATTGTGGTGACCAGAATCTCTGAATTGGGTCAAACCACAACAAAAAGGGGTGAAGCAACATCTTGAAGAAAAACAGGAAATCAAGAAGATGTGGAAGCTCAAAAGGAATCTCTGTGTTCAAAATTAGCTAGCTAGATGCAGGCATTTCTACAAACTGATTCATCGCTTGTGTCTTCATGTGTGCATGAATTGTTTCTTAAAACCAATGACCAATTTTGAGACATCATGACAACCTAACTGAATGGAACTGTTGTGAAAATCAAGCATGTTGACCATTGAGCACTGTTGTTGCACTAGAGTTGTCATTGTTGAAACTGTGTTTTCCTGCCTCAGTGAAAAAAATGTGCACAATTGAGAGAAGACAGAATCTGGTTGTCCAGACGTCATTTGGTTCATTGATGTTGCCAAGAATGAATGCAATCTTCAACAACGTGTGAAGGACTCACTTGCCTTCCGTTGCAATCATCCCTCATTTCTCCAGTCGATGGCTTGCATTTGTGCACATTTGGATGTGACTTGCGCAAAGCAGGAAAGCATTCTTCACCATGGCTCAACATGCAAGCAGCTCCATCAGAGCACAACATTCATCATTTTTGTAAGCATGATGTTGCTTGATGAAGTGATGAGACAACCATTCAAGGCCCATGTCACATGGATGGAAGTGGCATTCATTCTGGCTTTGGGTGATTGTAGTCTGCCACT
>ENA-ORBV01010304-ORBV01010304.1-microbial-mat-metagenome-genome-assembly--contig:-NODE-10304-length-15009-cov-41.596169_pt1 | contig 15009 bp, 17 predicted proteins | sample MGYA00237777_ERZ505514 | MGnify/ENA primary metagenome ERZ505514 (study PRJEB26160, sample SAMN06269048) | microbial mat metagenome | isolation source: Oligotrophic lake microbial mat | place... | reverse complement strand
ACCAACTCGAACGCGTGGGAGCGAAATCTCAGAGGATGGAAGTCGGAGGCCTCTAGCATAGCGTCCTAGCACAATGTGGCCATGTGGAAGCGATTGCGCGCATCGGATTGAGCTCAATCGAGCTCCATCATAGCGGCTGGACCTGATCAGAAACACATTTTCTGTTTTGGGCGCCCTGAACCAGTCGAACGCGTTGGAGCGAAATCTCAGAGGATGGGAGTCGGAGGCCTCTAGCATAGCGTCCTAGCACAATGTAACCATGCGAAAGCGATTGCGCGCATCGGCATGAGCTCAATCGACCTCCATCATAGCGGATGCACATGATCAGAATCACATTTTCTGTTCTGCTCCGATGTCTTGTGCGACACATCTGCAGCTGCGAGCCTGATGCAGTGCGATTCAAGCTCTGTCATCATGTTCAACAGTTCCGCCATGCCGGATTACCTGTGGAGAGACGCCGCTCTGACGGTCGAACAGCTGCTGTGTGATTTCACATTCGTGATGTGACCCATTGTTGTTGTCAGCACAGAGAGGTCAAGACCAACTCGAACGCGTGGGAGCGAAATCTCAGAGGATGGAAGTCGGAGGCCTCTAGCATAGCGTCCTAGCACAATGTAACCATGCGAAAGCGATTGCGCGCATCGGCATGAGCTCAATCGACCTCCATCATAGCGGATGCACATGATCAGAATCACATTTTCTGTTCTGCTCCGATGTCTTGTGCGACACATCTGCAGCTGCGAGCCTGATGCAGTGCGATTCAAGCTCTGTCATCATGTTCAACAGTTCCGCCATGCCGGATTACCTGTGGAGAGACGCCGCTCTGACGGTCGAACAGCTGCTGTGTGATTTCACATTCGTGATGTGACCCATTGTTGTTGTCAGCACAGAGAGGTCAAGACCAACTCGAACGCGTGGGAGCGAAATCTCAGAGGATGGAAGTCGGAGGCCTCTAGCATAGCGTCCTAGCACAATGTGGCCATGGGCAAGCGATTGCGCTCATCGGCATGAGCTCAATCGAGCTCCATCATAGCGGGTGTCCCTGATCAGAGTCACATTTTCTGTTTTGCACCCCTGAGCCAATTGAACGTGGTCTTTTAGCGTTTTTTGACAGCGCTCATGACTGCTGTCCGTTGCTGCACTACCATAGGCATATGGGGCGACATACTGTGTGTGCGTGTGTGCATTTGTTGGTATGGGAGTTTTATGTCTGTGAACATTTGGGTTGGACACCGTAGAGTCAACGATCAGTCACGGCAAATGAGTATGCACAACACAGTGCATTCAGCTCCGGTTTTCCGGCTCGACCCACGAGCACGACGCAATGCAGCTTCACTGGTTGTCCACTCAGGCGCTGCCATCGGTTGGTCCTGCTGTAGGTCGCGATTCCACACAACAAAGATCGCAAGATCCAACGACCAGAGTAGGCCACCTACTGACTGCGGCACGATGCTGTGATTTGGCAAACGCGTACATTTCGCGCATACCAGGGTTGGTTGCAAACCCTATGCATACATCTTGAACGTGCGCAGGCAGATACGCTGATCCAAGAGAGCGCACTTGCGAAGCCACGGTGGGATCGCTGGCCCTCTCCGAAATTGTAGTCATGATCTCGTTCCAATGCGGCCCAAATCGATCCTGTAACTTCTGAACCAGCGCCCTCTCTGCATAGGCCACCTGATTGCAAGCCGCGTGTATGAGCGGATTGTAGAGCCAGGAGAATGTATGAGCGACCGCGCCAGAACATAGTGGCAATTCAGGAAGTGTAGCTGTTTTCTGTCGAGAACGCGGGCGGTGAGAGCAGCAAATATCGCATTTGCGCTCTTGCGGAAGTAATGCAACGACGGCGACATACCTCATCAGATGTCAAGCGGGCTCGCTTTGATCCTCGAGCGGCTACCAGATCTGAGGATTGATCTATAGCACACGTACGCACACAGCACCACCAAGTGAAGGCAAGATTCCACTGCGCGGAGTTGAGAATCAAGAACATCACCAACCTTCCAAATAGCCATACGAACATAGCTCTGACACGACGGATGCAGCATGCACTGCAATCGAGACACTGCGCACAGCTTGTTCCGAGACCGAGTCATCAAACAGGTGACTTTGATCGAACAGATCCGGGGTAGAATCGTTGATGCAATCCGGAGAGGCGAGAGTCGCACTCAACGAGGTCACTTGGGAGCGAAGCTCAACAGACGTCGTCACAGACAAATCGGCAGCTTGAGCAGGCAGGCAAGCGCTTGAAGCATTGCACGCACCCACATTCCAGAAATCGCTGAATCTCTGTGATGTCAAACCGGTCCCATGCAGTGTTAAAACAGAGATCAGCTGCTGGACTGCAGTCGATCCTTGCCAATATCGAGTCCCGATTCGAGCGCCGACTCGCTCTATAATGCGAATGCTGACGAAAAACTCTGTCCACGCCCTCTCTGTGACAGGCGGCAGACGATTAGCTCGGTGATCCAGAACGTTGGCTTCATGTGTGAGAATAGTGTGAATCCTTTTCTTGTGTGGCGAGTCGAGAAATCCAACGAAGCCAAAAACCGCGGGGGGAGTTATCGTAATCAGCGTCCAGGCGAACGATACTGCGATGGCCAGAAAACGAATATCGGATAAAGCGTCAGCATGTATGCCGAGCGCGGATATTGCGGACGGCATCTTGAGTTGGTTGCTAATGATAAGAGCCAACGATCGTGCAAGATGCTGCGGTTCATCCAGGCTGAAGGTCGGGACAGTAATCTGCAAAATCACATCAGCAGTACAAATGTGTAGCGTGACAGCTGATTTGACAGTGCTCGGTGGAGCTTACCACCGTTGACGATTTGGATTCGTGGAACCTACGACGAATGATGGATCGAACGCACGCTGCCATGCTGCCAAAATATGCGTGCTGCTCACTCACGTCACCGTATTCCATGGGCTTCAGTGGATCAATGCCAACGATCATACGCAAAGATCGCAGTCGCGCAACGGGACTTCCATGTACGAGAGCCACAGCACCAGTCGCTGGAGCTTGAGCAGGTACAACGTCCGTTGTTTGCACCTCCTGGACGAAAGGAACACAGGTTGAACCGTCGGAAAGCACGATGGACAAAGGATCATTCAGCCCAGCACACATGCTACGAACAGCTCCTGCAGTCATGCTAGTCTCGCCAGGAGGCAGAGGCGCCAAGATATGCCTCCACACCTGCTGCGGGGGCCGGAACATCATTGTTATTGGACTGTGGCTGTTGGTGAAAACCTTCGACCAGCGGTCCATAAAGGACGTCACGCAAGCACAGACAACGCCAAAAAATTGCGCTGGCGTTGGATCCGGGGCTCGTGTTGCCTCTTCAAGCTTACAGGTTAGCGCGGTTATCCATTCTTGAAGACAAGCGAAGGCAAAATTAGGCGTGCGACGAACACGCTCCGTCAGAGAGTTATTGCGGTTGACGAGCTCCGCCAAAAGATCCGCGCCCATGAATACAGGCAGCCAAAGAAAGCCTTTTGCCCGCACCATGTCACTTGCGCGAACAGCACGTAATGTCGCTGTTAGAAAACAGTCGATGATCGAGTCACTCTCAGTCGAATCCACAATCCGCAGGGGCTGTGATTCGTCAATGGGTTGCAATCCGACATGGGACTGCGCCACGAAGCACCAGTGCGCGAGTTCCATGCACGCAAATCGGAACGGACGTAATCTTGATCCAGACTCCCGATCGCGTGTGTTTCCAGCTCCTACCCAGGACGACTGCATGCAGCGCACATGCTCGTCGATTGAAGTGTTGAACTCAGCAATTTTGACCCGAATGTCTGCCCAGCCACAATCACATGATCTGAGTATCGCAGCAGACCAGCCCATTTCCTTGTAAAACCAGCTCACTGAACCTGCGCAATCTTGATCAGGTGCTTGCATGCCGGCGTCAGTAGACGATGGCAAGGCCAAGGGCTGGGGTCCAGCTTCTGAATCACATGATGAGCGACACGCATCCAGTATAATGGAGCTGCCAATCACGCTCCCGATCAAGCGTACACGTGGAACCCCCAGTGGATCTTGCTGTCAACCAGCAGAGAACATAATTTGGCACAAAAACTGGCACCTCAGATCAAGCGACAAGCATACCAGATTGTAATGTTGTAGCGCGAAGCTAGTCTTCGGCATCTTGTTCGTCAACAACGAATTTGCAGATATCAGCATCCACGCCACCATCTCCCGATCAGCCAACGACAGCTGACTTGCGCTGGAGCTAATGCCTGGATTACTGTAGGACCACTGCATTTGTCGTTGAAATATGGTCAACTCGACGATCTTGAACATTGCATTCATGATCGCAACCTTCAAGTCCGCTACCAGCGCCGACGATACGCCCAGCAAGGCTCGACTTGCAGCCCGAGCCTCTAGCGCAGGTCCATCAGCGCCGTCAGCATCGTTGGCTTCAACACGAGGAGCAAGCGATTCAATTGTACACACCGACAATCTGGCTGTCAGTGCACGGCTGTCGATCGACAGTTGCTCGCATATCACCTCAGCGTGTCGATGCTGTTGCTGATACACGTCGTAATTCAGAACCAGTTCGAACCGTGCGCCCGCCGGAGTGCCGCCGTCTCGTGCACTGGAAATCACTGCACTGTAATGAGCAGGTGAGATCTTACAGGCTGCTTGTATCTTGCTGTAGAGTGAATGAGGCTGACGCTTCTGTGGTGGAGGGCATGCTGGCACTAGTCCGGTCTCCAGGATCGATTGAAAAACTGGAGCCACTACTGGGAAACTCTGCACTGCACGTGGTTTGCGCGGCGCCATGCCTCCTAAAAGTCCTGCGGGAGTCATTTGACGCCTGTAGACCTCCGCGCTATTGCAGTATGCAAGCGCGTGAGAAACATGACCCGACCTTCCAGCGCCGTTCGCTACGAAATTTCCAAAAGGCAGATCCACAGGCAGACTGGCGTCAGTCAGGATTTTCATGCTGAGCGATGGTCGTTCTCGTCGAGCGGAGTCCTGCGTTGCCGAGCAGTTTCCCCACACCGGGTCATAGAGTTCCGGGAAGAATTCAGTCTCCGCGTCGCGCCACTGTGCTTTCCACCACGCCGAGTTCCACTGAACACCAGCCGAACGACACGCATGTGTCAGCAGGGGAGGAAAGAAATGACAAGGAGAGATGATATCGCTTACCGCGAAAAGCCAACCAGGCGCGGAAACGCACACACCAACAGCGAGCGATACTGCACAACCTTTATCGACAGCGACGTGATGATGTAAGAAGTACCCTCTCCATCCAGCAACGAGGTCGTCAAAGTATGGAGCTTGCTGCACCAGCGATTGCTGAACGCTTTGCAACGCGAATGCTCGGAGTTCGTGCAATGACGAAGCACGAGACGGCAGCGAAAAGGATACGGTCCGGCCTATTCTGTCCTTGCGCCCGCCTGGGACGACGACTACAGTGTAGTACGGAAGCAGAATGGCATTCTCAGTCAGCAAAATCGCCAGCGATTCTTGTACGATGTGTCCAAATCTCTGCGCATCTGACTTCCCGGATACAGCACGCGTTCTTTGAACTGATCGGAGCTCCTGAATTGTAGACAAAATTGGATGCCCTTGTACCCGCCGCTTAGCGTTGAGAACTAGCTTTTCTACCACGTCTGGAGCCAACGCCGCTGACATCAGGCTTTTGTCCACCACATCTGGCCAGAAGATGTAAACGCCACCAAGCCTGTGGCGGTTCCAACGACATCACAATGTCAGCACATATGCAAACGCGACGGGACGCAATGCTATCGCATACTGATTCTCAGAGCCAATGGACGCTAATCGGATGTTGAATCCTGCGCTCCAAGTCACCCATTCGACGCGAGAGGGATCAGACCGATTCGGAAAGGACAGGCGAACCTTGGCAGATTGGATGAACATTTTGCCCGCCACTGGCCAAGGCTTGTGACCACATGCAAACCAAGGTTATGAAGTTCCTGAGTAGAGTACCGAATCATGATTGTCACCTGACTTACGTGCAAAGATGTATGCGGATTGTCAAAATTGATCAAATCGATATCCACTTCGTTTGGCTTGGGGGACGCAATGAAGGCAGCGTCGCAATCCAGTGATAGATCTACTGATACAAGACCACTTTCTAGCGAATTTTGATCCAATGCCGACAGAGTCGCACAGGGCAGCGATCGATCCATGGCTTGCTGCACTCGCAACAAGTTGGCAAACGCCAGACGCAAGTTGTCTGTCTGTGCTCGCGTACCACGAACTGCATTAGACGCCTTCTTTTCTCCATCAATGAGATTTTGGGCCAAGCGCACTCGGTCAAGCGCACCATTCAACTCGGCCGTGTATTCAGCGTACCAATTACTCATGGTGTAAACAAGGTCGTCGCGACGTCGCCAGTCGTGATTATTCAGTATCAATTTTACTAGTGAAACTGTGGAGGGCACCAAAAACGAAGCAGTCCATTAGCGAGCAAGCACACATCACAACGTATCACAAAGGCGAAGATGTCTCAGAAAGTCTCTTGATGGGAATAGTTAATGAAGAAGACCCCAGCTTGTACGCAAGCGTCCACCGCTCCAATTGCGAGCGCAGCCGATCAGACGTCTGGTGCATTTGTAGCAACTCTCGTCGCAGACTGGGGCTCGAAGCAGCGCCCGATGGGTATAACCTCAACTCAAGTTTGTCAAAGCGGTCTCGAAACGTGGCACAGTCGGCTTGCCACAGGAACACCAGCATCGAGAGCTCCATGTTAGACCAAACGGAAAGAGTTGCGCTGGACTCTCTTTTCCGTTTGCGTCTGGCTGCGAGCGTTGTGCCAGCAGCAGGAGGAGCCTGGGACGAAGCGTAGCAGTGCAACAGCAGCGTTGTCAACTGTGCAATACAGGCGGCCAGGAACCTTTCACAGTGAAAGCGCTCTGTGGGTTGTAGAGCAACGCTCGCATTGATGACGGTACACTTGAACGACCGAACTAAGGATGGGAAGGTGTGGTCGTCGGCGTGTGGAAGCAAGTCCCGTCTTGCAACTGCACATGCGAAGATGCCAAATTGAGTGAACTCGCATCTCTGTACAGATGGCTCATATTGCATGAACTGACAAACGTACTGAGCAAAGTGGGGATCTTGGTTGACAGGGAAGGCCCATCCGCGACAGGCACGTCCGAGGCTGTCCCATAGATGGAGCCGGACGCGGCCGAAAGACTGAACACTGCAGCAACTCTCTGCACCGTGAGCAGTATCACTTGACACTCTACTGCCGAAGATTGGAGAAGATCTGTCACTTTCTTCAAAACCACTGCTGCGAACGTGAAATCGGTCCGGGACACTGGCTGCACCAGCTGTGAAAGAATGATGCCGATAAACGCGCACGCTGGTGGTTGGTTCATCATGGCTATCAACTGGGACGCACACCGAGATCCACCGTCATCTTCGCTGAAGTCGGAGATGTCAAGATGGATGATGCGAGACGGCGTGGTTTTCATATCCATTTGGACCACAGGCAGGGACATCACCGGGTCGGAAATCGCTCTCAGGGGGTCACAATCTACGTCCATCTGATCCCCAGAGCATGCACTTGGCTGAATAAACATGTCGGTAGTAAGCATCACTTCGACTTCGACACCACTTTTCAAAGTAGGTAGCTGCGTCGGCGACTGCATGTCACGAGGCAGCGTACGGTGACTGGTTGGAATGCAACAGCAAGGATATTAGTTAACAAACTGACCACTGCGCCGTCAATCACCGGAGGTGGATGCAGCTCAACTGACGCGGAGGTGGCCGATGTTTGTGCCGAGATGACACGATCAGACTCGTTGATAAGTACGGCAGGACTGATGCCGCTCTCTGAGGTCCACGACAATCACAAACAGTGAGTCGAGCTTCAGCATGCGCAGCACCAGCGTGCTCAGTATCATTGCACCTTTTTCGTCAGCATCAGCTACCACTTCAACAGCAGGATTGATGAGCGAACAGCAAGCTTGCAGAATGCTTTTGGAGCAGCCCGCACGGGCCGTGCCGTTGGATGCTTCAGTGACTGCGACGTGAAGTGCGGCCGCGAACACCTAACGATCAGTGATGATCATCAGAACTTGACAAAACGACAGCAAACGGAGAGGGCAAAAACTGTGGTTCTCAGACAGCACCCACCTCACTATGGCATGCACTGCCAAGCAATCGCCAGAGGGAGTGAGTCCATATACATCCTCTGTACACACGACTACCGCCTTTCTGACGGCACATGTCCGCTAGCGAGGCTGCTGCCTCTAAGCTCAAAAGTCGCTGCAGATCGTGTATCACACGGGAGCTTGCGAGTGCAACCTCGCCCATGTGACACCACAAACGGTACCTGCAGCACATACCAAATCAGTGCCTGTCTACAATCACCAACGCAAGCGTCCGCACGATACACCATACAATTTAGACCGCTTTCCTTTGCGAGATGCGTCCAACAAGTTGAAGCTGTTGTTGCGGATGTCCAACATACCTGCGCTTAGCGCAGTTACCATTGGCAAGAGATCTGGTGCCTTCAATTCGGGGTCTTGCAAAAGCCTTGCCAGTCCCTCTTGAGGTTCTTTTAGATCAATGGAAGAATCCGGTGAGTTCATCATATACTCCAGCGTGAATATGCCTGGTGCAGATCCGGATGATCGGAGCTGTGCCAATGGGCGTTCCGCGACCTTCTTGAGCTCCTGCCGCCACGCGATGATCAGCTCAAGGCGGGCTTGCGCATCCTGAGCGTGCCCGCCGGTCGTGTTGTTTTGGACGGGCTGGTGAAAAAAGGTCTTTATCTGAGTGGAAAGAGCAATGAAGGTTAGTAAGGCAGCATTGTGAACGAGTGTCAGCACCTTACCACTCGGCATTGAGCTGGCGACAAGTGTCCGAACACATGAACTCCCACTTCGCGCTCGGCTGCCACAGCGCTGGCTTTGAGCTGGGCCAGTCCCGCGAAGGGCTGATCACACATCAAAAAGAGCCTCAGATCACGACTCCTGCGCTGCATCACGTCGGACTTTTACCATGATGCCCATCGAGCCGTCCAGAACGCCAGCGATAACATCAGCCTCAGACGGCTGCTGATCACTGTTGCTAATGGGTTCATACCCCGGAGGTTGGCCCATCAGTCTACGTCTCATCAAAACACCTAGCGCATAAATTGGAGGGCTGACCCCCCTGAGCGCCTTCATGGCTTTGAACGTGTCGAGACGCGGATTGTCTGCAGCAATGGCTGCCCCAACGACCGCTACTTCGGCTTGCAACTGGTCAAAAACGCAGTAAAGAGAAGCAGATTGATGCATGAGAAATCATAATCAAGTAACAATCACACCAATGCAGTACCAGATCAGAGATCTTCAAACGGATGAAGCAAATCGGAGCGGGAAGAGACGATGGCCGTTCTTCTTCAATACTGGCCGATGCTCGCACTGTATCGCGGGACAGAAGAGCCTTGAGACAAGGCAGGTAGCTACTCGATGCTGGGCGACAGCGTATGTACCTGTACTGCAAGGGTCCACAGCTGCCGGCTGTAGTCGGGTAGATAGTACTGCAGCAGACGTATTGACGGACTCTGGCAGTCGCTGCACTGCAGGAGGAGACAGCAGAACTGAACGACCATCCAAGGTAGATAGCGTTGCAACAGCCGTATTGATGGTCGTGGACTCTGGCTGCGGTCGTGGCTGCACTGCATGAGGAGACAACAGAACTGAACGACAGTCCAAGATGTCGCGAAGATGCTGAGCCATACCAAGCAGCAAGTCAACTTGTCGCTGGGCCTCCTCCATTGACCATAAGAATGGCATCGCGCAGATGCTGCGCATGAGCCCAGCGAAATCAGCTTGGTTTCGTTGACTGGCCAAGCGCTCGTTGAGCCGTTGCATCGCAGGCGAGCTGTATAGAACAGAACGAAATTCAGCACAAGCTCCAAGGACTCAAGTCACACGACAACGATCATTTGTACCCTCCACACGGTTCTGATGACGATTGGAAGTTCAACGGACGAAATCGAAGCGATACAGACCGTGCTGGGCTGACCGACGGCGCTATAAGTGTAATCACGCAACCTTCCCCGCTGACGCTAGCCGAGTCTGTATCGATCACACGCAGTTGCGATGGCGCGAACACACTAAATTGAGTGGGGATGCTCTGACTGGGAGCCACCGCAGAGGAGGCTGTCGGGTGGAAATTGAAAGTCAGCCTCGCGAAGCCTGACCGGTCCTTCCTCAAAGACAGGTACCTATACCAAACGGAAGAGGGCACGCCACAATTTCCGTCAGCCATGGTACGATCGTCGGCGCATTCAATACAGCATGAGTTACGGTTTGATACGCACCATTCGTGGCCAGTTGTTGCCGCGACAAGAGGGGCAGCAAACATCTCGCCGCGCAGTTACTCCGTCACTGGCCCGCGGCCGCAGAATCGAAGAGTCGAAGCAGCTACGATCGTCGTTGAGTTTGGTGAATTTAGGGATGCGGCGTGGCTTTCAATGCAGTAGCGGACAACCGATACAGACAACACAATGCAAACCCATACCGGAGAACAGTGGACAGACACAGAAACCTCTACGAATGAGCAGTCGCAATCGAGTGCGGCGACGGTTGCAGATTCTGCCAACAGTAGTACATTCGACTCTGAGCTGGGACTCACGTTGTCCCAATCCCTGTCCCCGGCAGCTCGACCACTGTTGCACAAGTTGTGGACCGATTACCTAGAGCGAGGAGACGACTCGCTGTTAGCCGCAATCCACGACTTCTTTACAGGTGGTAACCACAACAGTAAGGCTGCATCACGTTGATCCGTACTCGATCGATTGGCAACTTGAGCTAGCTACGCAGAGTAATGACGTTCTTGACCTGTTCAGCGCTGCCACTGGTTCAAGAAAGCCACCCCAAGCGAAAAGAGCCGGTCACAGAAACGGATCTGAAGACGAAGCGGTCCAAGACTGAATCCTCTGATGATACTAGTAAGTAACCTGGCTTTCAATGTGTAGTGTAGCGCCAGTGCAATCGCACTGATACGTTGCGTCCAAAGCAGCTTCGCGAATCAACTGGTCCAAAGACCAGGAGCGCGAATTAATTGACGCGGTGCAATTCTACAAACTGCGCAGCAAAAACAAAAACATTCAGTGGAGTGCTGTGATTGAAAGTTCAGCTTGCTTACGCAACATGCTCATCTCTGGCACGCAGGCCAAGGACAAGCACAGGAGTTTGACCTTGGGCGCTCATGCTGGATCCTCTTGAGTGAAATACATACTTTCATCACATTATTACGCAGCAGTAGAGTAGACCTGGGATGGTTTTATTGCATACAGTCGGTACAAGTCCAAATCCAGAAATTGGGGATGATGTGAGGTCGTGGAGCTCTGCTGTGCTGTGCCGCTAGAGATGGTTGGACAGCACTGTGACGCTCTGTTGATGCGATGTGATGGATGCAGTGCAATTAAATCAGGTCAAAACGATCAAGCCCCAAGCCGTGAAGCGGTGTGGAAGACGGGCGTGTGCCCAGAGTAGAGTGCAACAGCAGGGCACATCAGAGCATGCAAGCAAGCATCCACCAGGATACTGCCACCTAGCGAAAAATCGGGGACACGTCATCTCGACATTCCTTCTAGCGTAGCGGGCCTGTGCGCAGTAGGGATTGCAAGCCCAGCATGTAGCGCGAACATGGAGAGGCATCAACAGGCATCAAGCAGTGACCTACCATCTCACTCCACACCGAGCTGAACCGACCAGTGCCAGGTCCACGAAGCACGCCTTGCACGACGACGAGCTTCCGAAAGGTTAAGATAAGGTTCAAAGTAGGGGGCTAGTCGATAGACAGCTCAATCAATATGACTGTACTGCTGCAGCAGAGCATCGCAAGACCAGGAGCAGCATCAGTGATAGACCAGGCATGCTACCGAATGGCGTACCGATGAGATCGGGATCCACCAGCGCGCCCTTTTGGTCAGCATAGAGCACATCTCACACTTTACCACCTCTGCTACACCCTCTGCAAGGAACCCTTGGCTGTGTTGGACTTGTTGGCAACCGCCATGGCCTGTACATAACATGACGGGTGGGAGGGGTATCAGATGAAGCAATTACCCATCACATCATCAATCATCGATCATACCTGCGGGATCTCCATCTGCTCCACTCGACCAACTTTATAGACCAGAGCCACCAGTCTCTCATCGTATTTGAAGTAGGCGGCAATGGGGAAGTCAAAGTGGCAACGAGCACCTGGACTACGCAAGGGAGGTACAACCACGTATCACGGTGAGAGAAGCACATGTCAGGGTGGCGATGATAACCCCTCCAGCGTGAGTGGACATCGGTACCGAGACCCAAGGCTGAACAACACACAACATGGCTTCCAAGAGCAGCAGGGGCAGTGCGGGCAGCTGAAGCAGAGCTTAAACGCAGGAGCTCTGAAAGGGCCGACCGACAGAATGACTACACAGGAAAAACTGTAATAATCGATTGACGCAATGACATTCATTAACACACAACACACGCTCGAGTGGGTCGTGCAGTTTTGGCTCCGGGGGGATGAGAGGTGGGTGAAGTCAATAATGATCATGGTGCGATTGCACACCGTTCCGACCCACAGGCTGGCTCGCCGGATGCAAACTGCGCAACTTGCACGTGCATGGCAGCAGCATGGTGGCCCACGCTTGACTCTGGTACGCGCTGGATCATTCCGAGAGCGGCGGATCAGCGGTGGTGACGTGTCCCCATCACCAGCAGTTTTTTGCTCCGATGTTGGCGCGTTTGTCGAAAGACTCGAAAAACTCCAAGAAAGACGGCACTAACTTGATGTAGATTCGGGTGCTGACTCAGTTGCTGTTGCAAATCATGTCACCAGTTTGATATCCGAACATTTGGGCGGTGTCGTACTGTGCGCTCGTTGGTGCGGAATGCTCACTCGTTGAGAATCCGGCGTACCGCGCGCTCGCTGATGTGGAATTCTCTGCTGCTTGTTTGTCTACAGATGATCCCATGTGGGGTGACTGTCTTTGATCTGCATTACAAGCTCCACACGCTCCACATGTAGGATTGTTGTGTGCGCGCTGTGAGATGATACGCCTGATGTATCATCTGAAATTGTATGGTGTTGCAGCCCGCAGGCGTTGCCCGGTGTATGGACCCGCGGATGGCGCGCCTTACCTTGCTTTCCTGGCTCAGCCATGGTCACGTCGCTATCGTCCTACGCAAGCTCTACACAACTTCGCTAAGCGATTCACCCTCCGTCTCACCATTATGGAGCATCCGGTTGACCGCTGCGTGGCCCGGTGAGTTTGGTGCAGGGGTTCATGTAAAGTCCTTTGAGTTTTCCCCAGTACCTGACTGGGTTTGCGTGTCGTGCGATCTCATCTTGGCAGTCCAGCAAGTTCGTGGCCACCGGATCCTCCCGAAACCGGAGCCAAGGTCGCCTCAAAAGTTCAGGTACAAAGCCACGTGGGCCATCCGCTGCATCCAACTCACGTATGACGTCGCTGTTAATGCTAGTGTGCCTATTAGCGACCACGTCATATACTCTGGCAGAAGGTTGGCAGCTGACGCTGTCGCAACGACCGTCCGTTCTGCTTGGGAGACGGTGCTGCACTTGGCTGGCGTCCAATCAAGTCTATCTTACTCAGTCCGTTTGCATGATGCTCGTCTGAACGTGTCGCTCGCTGGCTTCGTTCAATCGATCGTATGATGCCTCTTGTATCGCTTGTGCTTGCACGATGAAGCTGTTGTGGTTGGTCGTCGGAGCTCCGTCGTGTCTGAGACCAAAAGCGCGTTTTGGTCACATCTCTTGCCCTATCCCAAACCTGGCCTAAGAGTTCCACATTAGCTTAGACGCATGGTAACCGATCGCTAAGCAAAAACTAGTTTAATAGAAAGATTGTCCGACCAGAAGCTGTAATACGATCTGTTGGGAAATCACAGTCACATCGGGTGATGTGGGCGCAGTGCTCCCCTTCCCCTGCCTGACCATCCAACTCCATATACCTAACCCTAACTGGTACCCCCTCAGTGGCAGCCACCATGCAAGCTGCTTTGAGCTGGTCGCGTATGTGGAATCCTTGGCGGATGGACGTCAAACCAGTTTTAAACAACTCAGTGCACGACGCTGGTGGAATCCTTGGCGGATGGACGTCGAACCATTTCGGGACGACTCCTGGTCCCCCTGCCTGAATGCCCTCCTTGTGTGGCGTCCCTATGACATGCGCTCCTCCGTGCTTGTCTTGATGAATACGCGATGCGTCATTAATTGTCACCGTAACGGTCTTTGAGGCTTGCCTGTCGCATGCTATTTTCAAAGTCATGACCACTGAGGGCCAAGATGCACCAGACCAATATAGAGGGCGCAACGTGGAAAGAAGGCCGCAACATGACTAAAGCATTCTGGACGGGAGAGTGAGTGGTTGGGAGCAGAGCGAGGGATCTGTTGCAATGGTGGACAGCATGAAATGTCTGTCGGCTTTGGAGCCAATGGAGTGTCGGGGGCACAGTCGAGCACTACCCCATATAAGATCGTCACGATCGCACATGCCGGAGGGATTGGGCGCCTCCATGACCGTGGAGACATTCCCGCTGCGTCGCGCTGCCATCGATATCTACTCAGTCGCCTGTGGGATCCGAAGCTGAAAGGGTCGAATGCTGCCATCAGAGTGATTCGCGGTGTGCTGAAAAGGCAGGTGCCTTCTCCCAGTATCCGCCGAACTAACTGAGAACAAACGGGACGCATTCCATCCTTCAGCTTCGCGTGCGATGTCGGAGTGCTTGGTGACCTTGTACTGCTGCCGCGCCGACCGTTCTGAGGATGCGTCCTCGGACGCCTGTTTCGCGTCCGTCGCTTCAACTAGACTGACCAAGGAAGAGCGTGAACGACCTCGACGTTGGACTTGACTCGCTCGGCATCTACCCGCGGATCCGGATGAGATGGTAGGTCGGGCCTCTCGGAAACGCAAGAAAGCACTTTGCGAAGCCGCCGTGGCGCTTGGTCAGGGCAGTTTCTCAGCGTCATACGCCTTCGATTGGGATGGCAGGCGTTGCCCGCAGTAAGGGACTCGC
>ENA-ORBV01010303-ORBV01010303.1-microbial-mat-metagenome-genome-assembly--contig:-NODE-10303-length-15010-cov-4.923927_pt1 | contig 15010 bp, 18 predicted proteins | sample MGYA00237777_ERZ505514 | MGnify/ENA primary metagenome ERZ505514 (study PRJEB26160, sample SAMN06269048) | microbial mat metagenome | isolation source: Oligotrophic lake microbial mat | place... | reverse complement strand
CACATAATGCGTATAATACATCAAAATACGTATTATACATCGTATTATACACTCCCGACCATTAATACACATATACTACCATCACTAGTTCTTGCCGTGTAAGTTAGTTCAGCTCTGACGTACGTCAAGGTCTCAAGGAGCAGCTATCGCCTTAACGACTTTGGCGGATCGGTCTTGGGAACGAAGTTCCAAGAAGCATTTTGTTGAATTTTCGATGTCCATAAACGGAAGTTGTACCGGCACATTTGGGAGGGCGATCTTAATCATTTTCATTTTTGCGCTTAGAGAATTAATGAGTTTACCCCCATGTCAAGCAAATAGTTGCAAAAAGCCCCCCCTGGTCATTTAGGTGACCTTGTCGTTTAAAGACAAGGCCTCCACCCCCTCGAAACTGACGGTACATTAAGTAGCACTCGGAGTAGCTCTTGTTGCTAGCTGGCTAGCTAGCTAGCTAGCTAGCTACTACCAGTAGTAGCAGCACTGTTTGATTACAGAAGAATGAGCCAGTGAGACCAATGACTGTAGCTGCTTTTACTGGTCACACATTAACGATGTGCAGTGAGATCTCAGAATTATGTTTGCGCTGCTGAATTTTTGCACGGTGATGTCGGGCGAAAACAACACTTCAAAGTTGAAACTTCTGCCACACTTGCACAAGGAACATGTCACTCTCCAGTTGGATCGCCAACACAAAGTGCACGCATTGCAGTCCAATGTGGCTTCACTGAGCATGAGATGTCCTCATTGGTCTTTCTTCAAACCCTTGAACAATCGATTTTCAGGCATGACTGACTGCAACAAACAGATTGAGGACATGCCACAGCAGAACACATGCCTGTTGGATGTGCACAATGCATTTTGTGTGGAAGACATCAACTGACAATGGAGTCAAAATGCGTTGATTCACTGCTCCAATTTGTTTCTCAGGCTGCAGTCGCAGACCGTGGAATTGTTGTTTTCGCCCGATGACAAAATGTCAAAATGTCAGAGATGCAAAATCGCTGAAGCGTTGCCAAAATTTGCTCGCAAATCGCAGCGTGTGTCATCAAAGGCAAAATGAGACCTTTGGCAACACAACATGACAAACAGATGAATGACAACTGGTTGCACCATCATGTTTGCCTTTGCTGCGAATGGCGGTTGCTTTGGCACGGTCGAAGCAAGATGAAACGGGTGCTGCGTTTCGACACTTGAGCGGTCGACATGCCGCATTTTGAAATTTTGGCAACATGCCCAGTCCTCATTTTCTTGCCCCAAAATGAAACTCTTCATTTGGATGGATGACATGAATGCCACAACCAGACTTGTGCACAAGCAGAGTGTCACATTGTTGAGGAAATTTTGTTCATGCTGTGTTTTTTTGGAATTGTGTGCATGAGTTTGACAGCACAGAAAAAAAGTTTGTTGTGTCATGCTCCGTTCAACATTGTCACTTGCGTGTGACAAATCTGAACCTGCTGCTGAAAGCATGCAATTTTGCTGCTTCAGAAAATCACTTTTTTGATGAAATGCCCCATGCAGCACCCATTTTGCATGCCCGAAATTGGCTGGTGAAAACATCCTTTTGTCATTGGACTCACTGGTCACATGGCATGATGCATTGTGAATTCATGCCACAGTGGACACTGTGCATGTCGAAACCTTCTGAATGAGGTCACAGGTTCGATCATCAATGGCCCACTGAGACTCAGTCAACGGTCACTGCAATGCAAGCCCTCATGATGCTTTTCGACTCGCCAAAGAGCCCCTGCGCTGCGCCTGCTGTGATTTCCGTGCTGAACCTGTGTGCTGGTTCTGCACGAAGAATCCTGCGGCAGCTTCCCCATGAAAGCTGACAATGGCAAAGCCATTTGCTCTTGCTCCCCACCTCATTTTCCTCTTTCTGCTGCCCCCCATTCCCTCATCCTGCTCTCAGCCCCATTCAGTCCTTCAATGGGTCGACCTCGGTGACGATTTTGATGATTTTGTGTTCACCATGATGACTGTCATTGTCACGATGTTCAACCTCGGTGATGATTTTGAGATGTTGCTGGTGTTGTTGTTGTTGATGATCCAACGGCACGACGGCAATGGGATCCAGGCATGTCACGACAGTCGAATCTGCTTGCCGGTCCTGCGAATCCAACAGCAACATTCTTCCATTGCTCGCATTTCCAACATCCACCGCTCAACACTTGCACTGTCGCGCTGGCGCATCTTTCTTCTGTCAACGTTGTCTCAAGCCCTTTGCGACGTGTTTGGGATCCAGGCGGCACGATGAATGAGCGAGTCAAACACAACACAGCCATCCAATGTCCTCTTGATGTCATCAACAACGCGGTGTCTCTTGTCGATTTTCATCCCGGCATCACCTCTGCCAGCACAACCACAATTGCTGCCACATCAATCTTCCATTGCTGTCATCTGGTGCTGTCGCGTCCTGCGGTGCCCAATGTCGGTGTCCAATGTGGTCACTTGACAAGTGACAATTCAACATCTTCCAGTCTCCATCTTTCCATCTTCCAGTTGATGCCAATGGTGCCTTCCGGGACATGCCAATGATTCCCACAAGTCTCCCTTTGTTGTTGACATGTCTGTTTTTTTTGCATGACAACAGATGCTTGAGAACCATTGATCCATCCTTCAAAGCCTTGTTGTCTCATCTGCATTTTTGATCCCTTCCAAGGTCCTTTGGAGAAGAGTCGATTGTTGCCAATCCACGTTTCTTTTGGTTGCGACACAATTTGATTGGTCGTTGTTTGGTGGTCGTGCTTCTCGGGGGCAGTCAGAGGTCCTCTCTCATTGGACAGCTCGCGATGCCCCCAATCTTCCAGCCAGCACATCTTGCACACAATCCACTTCAAGCTTTCAGACCTCTCTTTGGAATTTCTGATCAAGACTTCTTTCATTTCATGTCCCCTTTTCTCAAAATGCACACCTGTGCTTCTGGAACCATCGTGATCCCCTTGCGTGCCCAAGGGAAGGTGAGTCAAAGGAGTGATGCAAAAGGTCCTTCTTGGATCAGTCTTGTTTCATGCAATTCAAGCTGGTCACAATTGTGTCAATCACTGAGTTGTGCATTTGTTGTGAGCCCTCATGCCACCATGCTGCAGCAGGCAAAGTGCGCTGTGACTGCACGGAATCAGCCCAACGGTCTGTTCGGAACGAGCACACATGCCAAGCAACAGCACCTTGACGGTCACCAACCATGCAGTCTGCACCAACCAACTGTCGTGACACATGATCTGCTGACACATCAAACGGAAGATTCCAACTCCATCCACACGTGTCCCGAGTTGGTCTGACCAACTGAATCAATGATGCTCCAACTGATGTGTGTCGCAGATTGCAGCGTGCTCCGACTGAGATCCAAAGTGACAGTCATCGCACAGCAAAACAGCACAATTTGCAGCAAACGCCACTTGAAATTCCAACCAGGAAGCACACTCAAATGCAGCACAATCTGCTCCCACCATCCTCCCACATGCTGCGCATGCCGAAAAACACAACCGTTGCGAGTCACTTGACCGCATTCTCCAGCACTGCGCACTTGACGCACGTTCTCATGAATCGTGGGGGAGAGAGAGTGGAGAAGAGCACACACAACTGGCACAGCTTGTCTGTGACATGGATGTGTGCAGTCCAACTGCACATCTGGAACGATGTGGAAGGGCACTCTTTGCATGATGGCAAGCCAAGCGTCAATGCATGTTCTCAATGCCTGCCTGTTTCAAAGCATGACATTGTTCAATGGCGGTTCTGCTGAAGTGATGCAACTCATGCAACCACTGGTTCTGCGTCTTTCTGAAATGATGTCAGAGCTCCACAAGAAGATTGCAAATGAAATGACTGCACACTTCGTGGATGCAAAGTGACCCTGCCCATCAAACGCAATTTAAAGACACATTCAAGTTAGTTGCTACTCATTGTTGTTCCCAGTTCTCTGTTGGATATGTCTGTCAAGCTGTTGAGAGCAAAATAAAGCGAATTCATCATGAAGATGTTGTCGATGCCGCAGGCTCAATTTCCAGATCGGAAACGGCTTTGGCATTTTTATTTTTAGTCGAATGGCTGCGGGTAATAACAATCTCGCACTGCGGGGGCAGATTCATATTCCAGAGTGATAAAGAGATGCGCGACGCTCGGCAGCAGCTATGATGAATAGTACGCTTTGTGTTTCATTTAGTTGGTTACATGAATTTAAAAACCTGGGGACCAGTGTTGATCCACTACGTACGGTGTGTTGCGCTACCTTTTTTAAACCGGGGCCAGAGCAGTGCCACGAAAGCAAATCTGCCGCGATACCTCTATTCCATATTGGATAATCCTGCGGTCAATTTTGATAGCGAGGTTTTAAACTGCAAGCGCACAACGTTCAGCCGCTGTATGTTGTTTTCACCCTTTTCCTCATTTGTGGCGCAAGGTTTTCCATCCTTATCACTGCCCTCGCAAACGGCACTCGTTGCATTACTTTCGGGCTCCACAGCAGGAGCCGAATCGTCAGACCTGGTCTTGGAATGATTGGACGCATCGTCCAACCTGGAATGATCGGAACTAGCCGGTAGGTCTACACCCAGAGATGTGCTGCTGGCTGCACGGCTGCCGGAGTCAAGATCTGGAATTGGGGCTCTAGAATGACTGGACGCTTGATCCAGTCCAGGCAGATTTAAAGCCAGAGTTCGGAGCGAGTTTCTGAATGAGAAGCGTACCGCTTCTAGCCGTTCACTCCGGTCAAAGTCTAACGAAGCATCTGATTGTCTCTTGGCCCCTGCATTCGACTGACCATCTTGATGCTCTTCCGCGGCTGGCTTTTCCTCCCCAAACTCAGACGACGACCCTTGACTGGGGGCATCGTTATCCGGTTTCTCGGCTTCATCACTTTCGGAAAAAGCTTTCGGTCCTGCTTCGGTGTTGCTTTCTGTTGCCCCATCTGCAAGCTTCAGCGACTCAAGTAAGCGCCGGCTTTGAGCAGCTTGGTCCTCAACTGTGTTTCCACTCTTTTTTTGCTGAGAATCAAATCCCGTTGATAACTTCTGTTCTTCCAATAGCTCGTTTATATGCAAACCGTCGTTGTTGCCTACGACAGCTGCCGACTTCAAGCGCCTTGCTCGAGCATCGGACCCATCATTTACTTTTCTCTTTTCCTGCTCCAACCGCAAGCCTCGAGCGAGGTTGAGTGCCTTCGAGAACTTCTGCTTTGCAGTGCTTGCCTTCACTTCCTTGTCGGAAAGAGATCTTGCGGAAAAAGATCTTGTTAATCCTTGTCGGAAGTCATTGAACGATTCCTTTGCATGTGACAGCACGTCTTGCGAGGGCAACGAGCTGAACGATCCATTTGGGTTAGGCCCCGTGAAGGATTTTGAGGCGGAAGACAAGAGTTTTCCTAGTCCACCCCGATTCTTCTTTGCTTCCTCTGATTTATGTACGGAAGAGCTGAATTTTGATAGCAAAGATTGCTGAAACATCTTTGTCAGACCACCGTCTTCTTCGCCCTCGTCCTCGGAATCTGAGAATTCCAAGATGGAGAGGGAATTCATCGAAGACGATAAGTCATCATCACCGCCATCCTTAATCTCTTTGGACATCAGACTGTCGTTGCTATCATGTCTCTTCAAGGTTTTGGAGCTTTGACTGTCGTTGCCGTTTCTGCTAAAGTCTTGGGACCTTAGACTGTCATTGCTATCCTTTCTCTTCAAAGTACTGGACCTTTGACTGTCATTGCCGTTTCTGCTGAAGTCTTGGGACCCGAGGCTGTCGTTGCTACCACTCCTGTTCAAGTTCTTGGACCGTTGCCCTTCTTTGAAGGTTTTGGACCTTTGATTTGCTCTGTTCAAGTTCTTGGACGTTTGCAATTCTTTTTCATTTCGGGTCATGTTCTTAGACCTTTGAAGTTCTTTATCAGTGCCGCCAACATTTTTGGACCGTTGACTTTCTTTTTCATTTCTGCTGAGACGAGTCTTCACTGGTACTTCTGCGTTGTCTTTTTCATTCTCCGGCATGAGTTCAGTATCACTCATAAGATCGTCTATACCATCATTCGACGCTGACGGTTTCTGTTTGCCGCTGCTCTTTCTCTTGATGTTGCCAATCGTAGATTGTTGCTTTCCCTTACCACTTTCATTGGCAGTAATTTTGTTGTTGCTGTTGTTGTTGTTGTTGTTGCCAAGTGCGTCTCGCAGTCGTCCGAGTCCACCCGAATCAATGGCAGAGGATGTCCGGCGAACCCCCCTTCGTGCACCGACACTGCGTCCTCTCGTGGAGCCTCGTTTGGGTGGCAAACGTTGCTCACCACCACGACCAACGACCCCGCCGCCATTCTCAGTAGTATTTTCATTCTTATCATCCGGCTTGGCGTGGCCCGGTTTGCGTGGCAAGCTATTGTCATTCTTATCCTCCGTTGTTGTTGGCTTGGCGTGTTCCGATCGGCGTGGCAAGCTATCCGATCGGCGCGGTAAACTGTCCGATCGGCGTGGCAAACTGCTGGTTCGACGAGGATTTCTTCCACCCCTTGGCGCTGCTGTTTGTTCTGCAGCATTTGCTCTTCCTCCTGCTGCGGGTTCTTCAATCATACTACGACCTCGTCTCGGCATCCTTTTAGGAGCCGATCCATCGGTTGGTTTTTCCGCTGGTTTTCGTCGTTCGTACGGATCTGCCATACTACGGCTTCGATTGGGGAGATTCCTACCACCACTCCTCGACTCGGCTGGCAAGTCTCGGTCCGACCCTCGTTTATTGTCCGGTTGTTCCACGATACTACTCCGGCTTCGAGAAGGAGGCCTTCGTTGTTGTTGTCGCTTCAAAATATCGGTAGCAAGCCTCGGTGGTTCCTTCATTTCGACACTCCCATTTCGACGCAGCCGTATGGATGATCGATCCGTACTATGACTTCTCCGTCCTCCCCACGAACCGCGTAAGACAGAACTTCGTCCCGCCGCCGAAGCAGGTCGAACAGCTGAATTAGGCCGGATGACAGAACGACGAGCTGGAGAGCGGCCATTGCCTTGCGCAGGACTTGGTTCTGCCGAAGTCGTCGGTTCCGTCACACTATTTCCAGATGTATCGGCCATTGTCTCGGCCAAGGCTTGTGTCACTTGATCGGGTGTAAACATGACATTCAACGTGGCACGTGGAGTTCCTCGTTCGTGCAAATGACGAATCACATTGGCATCGTCCTCTTCAGTTTCGGTTTGAACGGTAGATTGTTTGAGAATGCTTTGTTTGGCCAAGGCTTCCTTGATCAAATTGTCAGTTGGTTTGGCGAGTTTTTCATCATCGGACCCAGCAGACTCTTTTTTCTTTTTGTCTTGGAGTGCTTTGCCCCGCAAATACATTTGTTCATGATAGACTTTTTGAGAAAAGTAGGCGCATGCCTTGTATTTGGTTTCCACAAAGAATTTGCTAGTAATGGCTCCAATATTTTCTTGGGTGTGATTGCCTCCCAGTTGAGATTGATATACCGCATTCACAAGTTGATTGCCACTTTTTTCTAGGATATCAATGTCTTCCTCCGTCCCTGTTCGTTGTTATAGAAGGAGAGAGAAGATTTTTCATGAGCCAATACTTAAGGATAAGATGCACGCAGATAAAAACAAAGCCATCCGCAGCCACACGCGCGACCTTACATGTATGGAGGGCTTTGAGACTCTTGAGAATACACAATTCTTCCCCCAAAGTCTCAAGATTGACGTGACAGTGGTTGCAACAAAAGATACCAATCTTTTGGTCGGTACTAGATTTGAGGACTTTCAAAATGGCACCCCACTTGGGTTTGTGGGAACAACATTCAGAACACACGGCATTTTCTGGTTCCTTCAGCAAGGCCTTTAACCTCTTCTTGAACCCTGACGGCACCTTGTCCTTGTCTGCGGCCTTGTCTGCCTTGTCAGTAGAGGCACCTTTGTCTTCCAAAGCTGCATTGCTGCTCTTGGTCTCCTCCTTTTGTACCTTCTTCTTCTTGATTATTACTGATAGTCTCCGTCCCATGTTTTATAAGGGAGCACTCTAGTAGAAGTGCATTATTTTTGTTGATGGTTATTGTGGTGTGGTGTGGTGCCGGTAGGTAGTGGAACCTTGGTTTTCTATCCCCGGTTTTTGTTGGTGGCGACTGAATGACTATCCACTTCTATTTAGCAAATGTGCCTCCGGGCACAGTTATCGCATTCTATTCTGAACAGTATCGTAAATGAATTAATTGACCGGCCTTTAAACGGTACTCCAGTTCAGTACTCGGCTGATTGCAGAAACTCCCCAGTCGTAATTTTACTCGTAGCTGGCTCGTAGAAACAGCCAGAGTGCATGTGGAGCTGGCTGGTAAAAGAACAGTGGCTTCTCATCCAAACCCAGTCCAAACGGCAATGACTTTCATTCATGGTGAACAAAGCGTCACAATACTGATGGGGGACATAACGAAATGACTGCCTTGCGACGTTCATTCACAGTTAGACGCACACTTCCGCAAATTTATTAATGGACGAACCTACAGGAATCACGCCGGAACTGCCTGGCCTTGGCCACTGGTTATTGCGAAGTAGCTTGATTCTGCATACCCACAGGTAATACTAGGTGCCCGCACTGTCTGGCACCTGAGAATCAATACTAGCTAGAGTACAAGGAACGATCATGTTAGAACCTACTGCTACAATAATTGTCTACTCTACTACTAGCTAGCTAGCTAGAGACTACTCGCGCTCCGGAGTAGCTAGTAGTAGTAGGTAGGTACTTGTACTTGACTACTAGTACGTCGTAGTAGTATACTCGGAGTAGTATTTAAGTTGAAAAGAATAATGAACAATACTACTCCATCCCTAAGTCAGTCCAAATTGTCCCCGTCGTCACTCGTCCACCGATAAAATGCGAAGGATGGTAGCAGTTCTTTGCATCAACATCAGTCTTATCTCGACAGAGGGAACAAAGGGACGGCAGTAGCAACGCCACCCGCACTACGCGGTATGACAGCTGAGTGCCGTCAACTTGGGCAGAATCATAGTACCGCATGCTGTGGCTCCTGGTCGTTACAGCAGCCAGTTGGGGGCGACAGTGCCAGTGGCATTGCAGTGGAGTTGAAATTGCAGTGGTCGTATCCTGGAAGTGACGGAGGCTCGAACGAGTCGAGTCATGTCATGGTCAACTTGAGCTAGCCAGGTGAGGGGGGTCGTCATGTTGTTCCTAATTAAAACATCGCAACCCACTCGGTTTCGTTGTCAGGCATCCTAGGGAAGAAGCAAGTATGTATTAGGAAGGCAAGACCAGCATATTCCTCGTCGGTGAATCTCGTCGATCCATCCTTTGCCTCTTTGAACTGACGTTGGTCTGGAGTTGTATGGATGCACGTCCATTATGATCGGCCTGCCGTCTGGGGTTGGCGATGCGACAACTGAAGGAACTGGGATCCTGCTGTCCATGGTCGGAAAGGCGGAAGGTGTTCTGCGGTGGTCGTCGCTTGGGAAAAGCGTCATTTGGAGCGTAGTTACTCGAGAACTCCATCGTGCGATCGATCTAGCTACTAGCAAGTTTTTCAAGCAGTCGGTAAATTGATTTGTAAAACTGTCGCTAATTATTTTTACTAACTCAAACTAAACACACATAAGATCACGCCAAGAGCAGGCGTTGAGGCGACACATTGCCAATCAAAAGCTTCCAAAGCTTAATCCTCCACAACAACATCAAGAAATATCCAACAACGGGGGAGCAGCCACGGCTCTCAATATACAGTGGTTCGTCGGTTTGTCCAATGGCTTGCCCACTGCTTCGATGCAAGCTTTTCAGTTGTATATTTAACCACGAAGGGCACGGATGCGGTTTTGGTAGTTGTTGGCGGCATGTTCATCGGCCACCAATTCTCGGGATCCATGGGGGTGCAAGTCATCACCCATGTCATCGGCTTGGTCCTTCATGTCCTTGCACAGTTTGTCGAAGGAAGAGGCCGAGATCATGTGGCACTTGCGATCCACTTGCCAGGTGATGGGGGCGAATTGAGAGCAGACTTCATTGTCACGAGAAGTACCCGTGGTGGATCCAGTGTAAATGGCCAAATCGGTTCCCTTGTCGCCATCCACAATCATACCACGGAAGAGGTCGGGGTAGTAGTATTCATCGTCATTGACAACAGTAAAGACTTGTCCTTGGACACCAATTTGTGCGGCAGTATCGGTGAGGATATCGTCCTTGCAGAAGACACCATCATAGAAAGGAGTTTGGTATTGGAAGGGGGTGCCGCAGTCTCCGGCAGCAGAGTGGGGCCAGTGGACTTCGTAGGTGGCTCCAACTTGCATACCAATGCAGTGCTCCCAGTTGTACTCCTTGGTGAATTTTTCATCATTCTCGTCGTAGTGCTTGCAGTTGAATCCTTCACGGACTTCGTCGTACTTTTTGGCGGGAGCAGTTCCTGTTGTGGATTAAAGAAAATCAAATAAAGAGTAAGATAACGTGCTGGAACAACAAAAGAACAGATGTACCGATCACAGCAAAATATGTTTGTTAACAACGTACCAGTCTCGTCGAACTCTCCAAGAGAGTAATGCTCAGCTCCAAGATGCCAGTGAACATTGACAGGGCAAAGGCCAGCTTGGTAGTAGGGGACGGTGAGAGGAGTGGCAGTGGTGTTTCTCTTGCCGTTGTAACCCTTGGTCACATTGGCAGCAGACTGTTCAGGAGTTTGCTCAATGGCATCAATCACACACTGGACATTGGGCAAGTCGGGCTTCTTTCCAGCACAGGGATTCTCTCCCAATGCCATAGCAAGCGTTGGGTCCGCATTAGCAGCTCCGAGCGCATTGCCATTCACGTCAACAAGAACTTCCTTGACAATGGTCTTCTCGTAGATGGTGGTGGACTGATCACGAGTCACGGCCAAAGCGACAGTGGAAACGAGAAGTGCCACAGTGGTGGCAAACAAACCAGCCGAAAGCGTCTTGGTCTGCTTGAGCTCGGCTTCGATCTTGGCGGTATCAGCGGGGACTCCCTTGGTAACGTTCTCAACAGTTTCGGCGCACATCTTGATTAATTAATTTAAAATAATTAGTTTTGAGAGGGTTCGATAGATTGCTTGATTTATTTGCAAGAAATAAAAATTGTGAGATGAATGATGGAGGAGACAATCAAAAAACAACCAAAGATCATTTTTTCGTTGCGTGGTTCCTGATCTTCGCTGTAGAAGATGTACTACTAGCTAGTACTGGACGTACCTGTCAAAATAGGACCAATCAATGGGACGGTTCCATCAAGGCGTAAAATTATTACCACCAAAGGAACCACGAGCGACCGCGGGAGCGAAAGATATGATGACGTTGACCTTGCTTTCTTGCTTTCTATGTGGAGGATAGGAAGGCTGCTGACCTCTTAGGTAGCTACTCTTAGGCTCAGCCAATTAAATTTGGGGTTCGTCTTGAGGTGGCAGCGGAATTCTTGAATATGTCGTGCGTGTCTAAGTAATTGAGCCAGTTAAGAAACCACGTCACCCCAAAACCTTCGGATTTCAACCTCGCATGACCTTCCTTCCCCAGGCGATTCCGAGACTTGTCTGCTTGTCTGAAAGATCTTGCGCGAAAATGCAACGTCAGCTTTTCCTTGTGAGCGAAACACGCCATGGATGGGGCCACGTCGTCCAGCCAATAATACTTTCTCGTGCCCTAGTGCGTATATGGAAAGCGAGTCAGGGGGCACCCTTAACACGCAAGGTTCGCGAGTTCGCGTAGAATTCGTCTACGTGTCACTCTTGAGCCATTCTAATATTCCCCATAAAAGGAACGTCAATACCGGACCGTTAGGAACGTCAGTACCGGACTGCTCTACGTGCGTGGCCACCAATCCGTACCCCAGAAGTAAGATACTACGGTACGAGGTATGACTAGTAGCTAGTGCTAGCTAGTAGCGTACAATATAAAGGCAGCTTGCCACAGTTGTACTGCAACAGCAGCTCAATGTACCTGTGGATTTTGCCAACGTGGTTCATTCAGCGAGGTCCAGAACAACGCTCAGCGTTCTGGACCTTCCATGCACTATCTGTCGCCTCGTGTGACCCTCGCCTGCCCAACTGAAAGCTGCCACTGTGTAAGTAGATTTTGCCAACTTGGTTCATTCACAGAACCACGACTCGACCTTCTGAAGCTTGCATTCAGCATTTGTCGTCTCCTCTGATCCGCGCCTGCCCGAAGCTGCTTCAGCAGCTCATCTTTAGGTTTTGTAGTCTCCTCTATCCTCCCCTGCCGTGCCCAGAGCTGCAACAGCAGCTGCAACCTAGTACTGTCCTTGGCAGCAGAAGGACGGACGGTTCAGTAGTAGATTAGATTGTAGATTTGTAGGTTGTTCCGGAAGGGTGTGTACTATAGTCTAAGTTTTAATCAAGGAGAAGGTTTATGTTTCAAACGGCTCATCTTGTGCTATTTCGCCAAATCTTGGCTGTGTCGTACTACTACCACTGGTACCAGAGTGCGGTCATTCTCACCACAAAACGACGGATGCAGTTTAGTGCTGCAGCCACAACGCAGATGGGGTAAAAGCGGCCGGCGGGAGCAGGTACTATGCTCTTCAGTTGCTCAAAAAGCGGTCATGGAAGCAAAGCCAAATTTTCGAGTTTCACTTCCACGGAACCCTTTTTCTCGAAAAATATAAATGTGTGTATGGCATGGGGTCGTTCAGCCAAACTAAAAGGGGGATCACACGCAGATTGAAATTACAAAATTTGTAGTTGTTGAATACGGAATCCGTTTATGTATGGTATGGAACGCTTTGCCAGCCTGACAGCTTTTGATGTTGGTTTCTTTGTATGCCTGTCTTTTCTTCACGGACTAATTCGTGGGGCACAACTTTCGATGAAAATAGGCCATGAAGTGTGTTCTTTCTATTTTGGGCGCATCGTGACCGATGATGCCAACGGCATGTTGAAATCATTCTTTGGGTCCACACGTGGACCCACAATGAAATTCCTCCATAAAAATCGAAGCAAAAACAAGGGAGGAAAAGTGCCATGTCCGCTTGGCAACGAGTCTGGTTTCGAATGCTTGTCGCTGTTTTTGGTTCCATCAGAAGCAGCAGCAATCGCATAACGACAATTGATGCGATATTCGGGGGAGGGCCACCCACCACCGTCGTCAGTGTCGTTATCGTCGTCATTGTCATCCCACAGCTCTGTCGTTGGATTGGGACTCCAAAACGTTGCCTTGTCTGGAACATTCCTCACCTTCTCGTCGACAACAAGAGCTGGAGTCGTAACAATCGTTGTTGTGGTTGTTGTAAGCTTTTCGTTTTTGAAATTCGCAGCATACAACCCCATGACGGGCAATTCGTTCCAAAAAGCCGAACACGTGGGTGTATAGCAACACGTCGAGTGAACGCGATACATTTGTTGGGGTCTCTTTGGTACGAGTGTCGGATCCAAGTAGGTCACGCCCAAACAATCGGCACCCCTCCGAATTTGAACGTTGCATCGATAGACTTGGCAGGTCCGGGATCCTCCTTGCGCATCCACAATCCTTCTTTTGCTACTATTTCGTTGCTGGCTTTGTTGTTGGTCTTGTTCTTGAACCCATTCGACATAACGTTGACAATCATCACAATAACAAACCAAATGCACCGGTGTCGGATCCTGGATTTGAAAACAAACTTGACCACAAGCGCATTCGGCCTGTACGGCAAGAAGTCGTTTTTTTGTTTTCTTTTGGTTGTGGTCCAAAATGTACTGGTGGTAGCAGTACACTCCAGTTGCTGCTACAACTACGGCTGTAGTGGAGATGGCGGCTACTGCTACATGCAATGCAGAGCGGCTGGTCATAGTACTGCTGCTCATCCGCGTCAACAAGTTTAGAGTACTACGGTACTACTACATGCCAGCTTGCCGGTTGGAAGTTACTATTAATAATTAATTGTTAACCACATTCATTCATCCATCATGGTCGCAAACCCGAAAGTGGGGAGGGAGTGTTGGAAGCACAGCTGGCACAGCTAGCATTCCATAAGGAGCAGGTGTGCACCTGTGGGTAGCTTGAAGTGTGGCTTAGCCTACAACATGGAATGCTCTAGAAGATTCCACAACCACAGCTAGCAGCACTGTAGCAGTGCTCATAATTTCTAACAAACTGAACTGTTTCATCAACAAGCAGGTCTCTTTGATGTTGTCATCCAACATTTGTTAGAAATTGTCCCCGGAAACGACCATGGCACCGGGTGACAGAGAGCCTAAGGGACGATCGATGGATGATCGATCGAAGATGGATCGGCTGCTTGCCGATGGAAGTGAAGAATCGACTATGGATGCGTCGGAGATCGATTCGCGAAGAAGATCGCACCACGTCGAGAGTGCGAAGGATCGATCAAGTGCGAGAGGATCGATTGAGCACGGAGCAATCGGCTACGACGAATGGATGCCGAAGGGCTTAAAGAATGGATCGGCATGTGTTGCCGATGCCGATGAAAGAACGACACAGAGACGTCGATAGGATCGACGGTTAACGAAGAAGAGTGTAGATTGGATCGACACAACAAGGATGTCGATTGGATCGACAAGCCCAAGGCTGTCGCTGGGACGACAGGAGACAACAAAAGAAACGATTGAATTCCGGCTGTGTGTCAATGCCGGCTTGAGCTTGGAGCTCGCCGATGAACGACACGAATCTGTCGCTGGGTCAACAGGGGAAGAAGAAGCTGTCGCTGGGACGACAGGTAAGAGAAGAAGGTGTTGTCGATGGGATCGACACGACAACAAACAGAAGAAGACCGTCGATTGGATCGATGAAGATGGCTTGAGCTTGGAAGCTCGCCGTGAAGAAGCAACAGAAGAGGACGGCGACACCGTCGGTAAAGAAGTGTGTTAATGAATGAATAAGAAGAAGATGAAGACCTCGTCTATAAACAAGCCACAACAACAAAAGAATCTGTCGCTGGGACGACAATGAGTAAAGAAAGAAGAACCCGTCAATTGGATCGACGATGCCGGCTTGAGCTTGGAGCTCGCCAATGAACAATACAAATCTGTCGCTGGGTCGACAAGGAAAAGAACAAAAGAATCTGTCGCTGGGACTACAATGAATGAAAGAAG
>ENA-ORBV01010302-ORBV01010302.1-microbial-mat-metagenome-genome-assembly--contig:-NODE-10302-length-15011-cov-5.875251_pt1 | contig 15011 bp, 16 predicted proteins | sample MGYA00237777_ERZ505514 | MGnify/ENA primary metagenome ERZ505514 (study PRJEB26160, sample SAMN06269048) | microbial mat metagenome | isolation source: Oligotrophic lake microbial mat | place... | reverse complement strand
ACCTCTCTATTCGTCGGCAGCGTCAGATGTGTATAAGAGACAGCCGCCAAGCGGGTGCGCATCGACAAGGACAACACCACGGTGATCGACGGCGCGGCCAAGAAGAAGGACATCGAGGCCCGCATCTCGCAGATCAAGAAGCAGGTCGAGGACACGACCTCCGACTATGATCGCGAGAAACTGCAGGAGCGGCTGGCCAAGTTGGCCGGCGGCGTTGCCATCATCAAGGTCGGCGGCGCCACCGAGATCGAGGTCAAGGAGCGCAAGGACCGCGTCGACGATGCCATGCACGCGACCAAAGCCGCGGTCGAGGAGGGTGTCGTTGCCGGTGGCGGTGCCGCGCTCCTCTATGCGACCCGCGTCCTCGAGAACAAGCGCGGCGCCAACCACGATCAGCAGGTCGGCATCGATATCGTGCGCCGCGCGCTGCAGGCGCCGGTGCGCCAGATCGCCGAGAACGCCGGCTTCGACGGCGCGGTCGTCGCGGGACGCATGCTCGAGCAGAAGGACGTCAACTTCGGCTTCGACGCCCAGAAGGCCGAATACGTCAACTTGATCAAGGCGGGCGTCATCGACCCGACCAAGGTCGTCCGCGCCGCGCTGCAGGGTGCGGTCTCCGTGGCCGGCCTTCTCATCACCACCGAAGCGATGGTGGCGGAGATCCCGAGCGCCAACGGCGGCGGCGGCATGCCGGGTGGCGGCATGGGCGGCGGTGGCGGCATGGGCGGGATGGGCTTCTAGCCCATTCGACGACCATTATTCGACGACCATGAAGCCGGGGCACGGAGAAGTGGCTCGTCTGGGGCGCGGTGTTCATCGCCGCGCTCTGGATGACGCTCTATCTGCAACCCGCCAACAATCTCGAACCTTCTTCGGGCGCCGTCACCGGGGAGCGCGTATAAGCGCGCTCCCGGTCGGCGGACCGACCCCAAGTGGAGGCTCCAATGGCGAAACCCGGCAAGCGGATGGAATACGTCTTCTTCAACGTCACCTATGAGGACGGCAGCCAGCGCTCAAACCGCCGCGTGCCGCTCGACGCGCTGGCGGGCGACGACACCGACCATTCCGCCCGCGCCGCCATCGAGGCGCAGGATCGCGAGGTCGCGGAGAAGTCGGGCAAGGCGCCGCTCGCCATCAAGGGCCTCGAGCGGGTCGGCGGCCGTTAGCCGGCTCTTCTAGTACGCAATGGCCGCGAGATAGGCCTCCGCCTTGGCCAGGTCCTTGGCCGCGCCTGCGAAGCCGACATAGCCGTCGGGCCGGATGAGCCGCAGTGCCGTCTTGTGTTCCGGCTCCTTGGCCGGCGACGCCGTCACCAGCTTCGGAAACTTTGCCGCCAGCGCCGCCGCGGTCTCGGCCGGCCCCAGCGCGGTGAACCGCATGCCGCCGGCTCCCGCTGGCAGCCGGTCGGGCCAGCGCTCGCCCGATTTCGGGCCGTTGGCGAGGGTGCCGTTCTTCACTGTAAGCGGGCTCGCGGGATAGCCGATGTCCATCTCGGACAGCTGATCGGCGATCTTGTGCTGGATCGCGGGAAAGCCCGTCGCGAACTTCACGATCGTGTTGCGCAGGCCCTGCGCCACGGGATTGCGCAGGGTCGCGGCCTCGGTGAGGCGGCCGGCGTTCTTCAGCACCTGCTCGCCGACGGCGCTGCGTTCCGGCGAATAGCTGTCGAGCAGCGCCGGCTTGGCCGCGCCCTCGATCACCAGCGCCAGCTTCCAGGCGAGGTTGAAGGCATCTTGCATGCCGGTGTTCATACCCTGGCCGCCGGCCGGGCTATGGATGTGGGCGGCATCGCCCGCCAGGAACACGCGGCCCCTCGAGTAGTCCTTCACCTTGCGTTCGTTGATGCGGAACGCCGCCAGCCAGAACGGATCCTTCATGACGATCGCGGGCGAGCCGCGATGCGCCATCAGCGCGTTGATCTCGGCGAGCGTCGGATCGGGATGCTTCTCGTTGCCGGTCGCGGGCCCCAGGTCGGCGATCACGCGCCAGCGGTCGCCGGTGATCGGGAAGAACGCCAGGATGCCGTCCCTGTGCCAGAAGATGTGCAGCCGATCTTTCGGATCGAGGCCGCTGACGTAGCCGTCGGCCAATGCCCAGTGGCTCTCCAGGGTTGAGCCCTCGAAGGCGAAGCCCAGCCCGTGCCGCACCGCCGAATGCGCGCCGTCGCAGCCGACCAGCCAGTCGGCCTGAAGCGTCTCGTCAGAGCCGTCGGCCTTCTTGAGTGTCGCCTCGACCGAGGCGCCCCTGTCGGTGAAGCCCGCCAGCTCGACCGTGCGCTCGACCCTGATGCCCGCCGCCGCCAGTCGCTCTTCCAGCACGCGCTCGGTCTCGCTTTGCGCGATCATCAGCGCATAGGGAAAGCGGCTGTCGATCGAATCGAGCGAGACCCGGGCCACGATCTCCTTGCCGGTCGAGATCTGCGCGCCATGCGCGATCATGCCGGCCGGGATGAATTCCTGGGCGTAGCCCGCATCGTCGAACAGCTCGAGCGTGCGGCTCCACAGCACCAGCGCCTTCGACTTGTCGGTGCGCTCCGCGTTCTTGTCGACGATCCGCACGGAAATGCCGTGCCGCACCAGCTCGTTGGCGAGCGTCAGCCCGACCGGCCCGGCGCCGGCGATGAGGACCTTCGGATTGTTCGGCATACGCGGGCTCCCCTGATGAACTCAGTCGGGTGCGGAGCCTAGAGGCGTGAGCGCTTCTGTCCAGCCGCGAAGGGTGCCCCCCTCAAGCCGATGTGAACGGGCCAATCCTGGCTGTCGTAAACGCCGGCCGCGCCTGGATCGCTGTCCACCATGCCGCGACCCTGGGATGTTTCGCCGCCGTCATCTCGTCGGGCGCGATCTCCTCGTCGAGGCGCTTCACGAAGGGCACGGCGCCGATGTCGGCCAGCGAATAGCGATCGCCCGCCAGCCACGCGCTCTTGCCGAGTGTCTCTTCCATGCGGTCCAGCAGCCCGACCTTGAGTTTGTCCCGCGCCTCCTGGCGCTCGTCCTCGGTGTAGGGCTTCCGCGCAGTGCGCAGCCAGGCTTCGCGCCGCTCCTTGCTGGGCACGTTCTTGAGTTTTTCAGCCAACTCCGCGTCCGACCACTGCGTGGCGATCTTGGCCATCGAATGCGCCCAGTTGAAGATGATCAGGTTGCCGATCAGCCCGTCGACATGGCGGATCCAGTTGCGCATCGTGGCGCGCTCGAACGGATCGGTGGGCCGCAGCGGCGGCTCGGGATGGGTCTCGTCGAGATATTCGCAGATCGTGCCGCTCTCGTAGAGCGAGCGTCCGTCCTCCAGGATCAGCAGCGGAATGACGCCGTTGGGATTGAGCTTCAGGAAGGCGGGCGCATGGTGCTCCATCTTCGCGAGGTCGATCAGCTTGCTCTCGAAGGCGAGGCCTTTCTCGGCGAGGCAGAGCCTGACGCGGCGCGACGCCGACGATCTCCAGCCATGATACAGCACATACATTGGGAAACTCCGGCCTATCCCGGCAGGTTGCTGATCCATGTGCGCGCCGGCCCGACCTGGCGGAAGACGCGCATCGGCCGCTCGGCCGCGGCCAGCATGCCCAGCACGCGGCCGATCGTTTCGACATGACCCTCCGGCACGACCACGGCCAGCGGGCCCACCGGGCCCCTCTCATGCGAGGCGCGCATGCGCGCGCCCAGCGCCAGGATGTCCTCGGCCCCCATATGCGTGCCGCCGCGCCCGCCGTCGAACAGCTTGCGATAGGTGTCGGCGCCGGCGCGGCTCATGTCGTCGAGAAAGGCGTCGAATTCGACGCGCGTGACGTCGCCTTCTGCAACGGCGGTGACCAGTTTCTGCTGTGGGTCGATGGTCCAGTGAAGCGGCATGACGGGCTGAACAATAGCACTCATAGTGCAATAATTCCAGCGATGTCAGGACAGGAGACTTTGGCGCGACCGTAGAGGACAGTCGGCGCGCCCATGAGAGAGACCAAGAGCGAGACCGACCTGTCGTTCAGGCAGGTGCTGCGGACCAGCCCGATGGATTTCTGGCGCCTGTGGTACGTCGGCCTGGTCGTCTCCACCGTGCGCTGGCTGGAGACGGTCGTCATGGGCATCGTCGTCTATCAGCAGACAGGCTCCGCGCTGATCGTGGCCATGGTGACCATGCTTCGGCTGGTTCCCATGGGCCTGTTCGGCGCGTTCCTCGGGGCCTTCGCCGAACGGTTCGACCGCCGCCTGACCCTGGCCGGCGTCGTGGGTCTCATGACCGTCACCTCGGCCTTGCTCGCCGTCGTGGCTTTTGCGGGAACGCTGGAGGTCTGGCACCTCGCCGTCGCCAGTTTCATCAACGGCTGCGGTTGGGCCACCGACAATCCCATCAGGCGCGTGATGATGGGTGAGGTCATGGGGCGCCATCGCATGGCGACAGCCATGGCGCTCGATGTCGGCGCCGGCAATGTGAGCCGCATGGTCGGCCCCGCCGTCGGCGGCCTGCTGCTGGCGGGCGTCGGCATAGAAGGTGCTTTCATGCTGAGCATCGCGATGTACGCGACCGCCGTCGCCGCCACGCTCCTGGTGCAGAGCCACATCCCGTCCTCGCCAGGATCGGGCGCCGTGCTGGCGCGTACCTGGGAGGGCGTGTCGCTCATCTTCGCCGACCGGCGCCTCGGCGCCATCATGGCGGTGACCGTCATCTACAACGTCTTCGCCTGGCCCTTCACCAGCATGATCCCCGTGATCGGCACCGACCGGCTGTTGCTCGGCCCCGAAGGCGTGGGCCTCCTCACCAGCGTCGACGGCGTCGGCGCCTTCATCGGCTGCATCGTGCTGGCGCTGTGGCTGAGGCCGGGCTGGCATGCCCGCGCCTATGTCGGGGGCACGGCGGCCTATCTGGTCGGGCTGATCGGCTTTGCAGTCGCCCCCACGCCTCTGCTGGCCGGCGCCGCGCTACTGCTGACCGGCCTCGCCGGAGCGGCATTTTCCACCTTGCAGGCCACGCTCGTCTATCTCGCGGCCCCGGCCCACATGCGCTCGCGCATCCTGGGGGTCCTCAGCGTCTGCATCGGCACCGGGCCGATCGGCTTCGTCTGGCTGGGCTGGCTCGCCGACCGGATCGGCGCGCCGGAGGCCACGGCGATCACCGGCGGGATGGGCCTGCTGGCGCTCGCCGCGACCTGGCCGCTCTGGCGTAGGATCTAGAGGCGAAGGATCTGAACGGGCTTCTCCTCAGATCGCGATGGCCACCTCGAGCTCGCCATCGCGCTGATGGCAGAACAGTTCGCAGGCCTCCTGGATCCGGTGGAGCGTGAAGCGATGCGTGACCAGTGGCCCAAGATCGACCCGGCCGGAGACCACGACGTCCATGAGGCGGCGCATGCGTTCCTTGCCGCCGGGGCAGAGCGTGGTGACGATCCTGGTATCGCCGCTTTGATGGGCCCGCCTGCTGGTCCACTTCCATTCGACACGAGTGTTCACTTTCGAACAGTCTTGAGCCTTCCTTTCGGGTGGCCGGCAACCGAATCGTCTCGACAGCGTTTCGCGCTGGGCGCCCTGTTCACGCTTGTCGAAAATGGAGGTGAACGCCGGTGGTGTTCGATATTGGTCTGCTGCCGCTTGAACCACACCACCCTCTGCGCCGTTTCTGGCGGAGCGCGCGAGGCTTCTGGCGCGGCCCGACGGCGCGGCGGGCCTGGAGTCTGATGGCACTGCTCGTCGTGATCACGGTGTTGCAGCTACTGGTGCAGTACCGGCTCAACCTCTGGAACAGGGACTTCTTCAACGCGCTCGAATTCCGCGATGGCGCGGAGATCTGGCACCAGACCCATCTGCTGGCGCTCTTCGCGGTGCTCAGCATCGGCCTCGCCGTCGTGGCCGTCTGGGGGCGCATGACCTTCCAGCGCGCGTGGCGCGCCTGGGTCAGCCGGCACCTGATCGAGGCCTGGCTGGGTGGGGAACGCTACCGGCACATCGAGCTGGTCAACGGCGAGCACCAGAACGCCGAATATCGCATCACCGAGGATGCGCGGCTGGCCACCGACGCGCCGATCGATCTCCTGGTCGGCCTGCTGGGCTCGGTGCTGATCGCGGGCACGTTCGTCGTCGTGCTGTGGCATGTCGGCGGCGCGCTCGATGTCGCGCTCCTGGGGGCCGCCTTCACCATCCCGGGATATCTGGTCGTTGCTGCCGTGGCCTATGCAGTCCTGACCAACGGCACCTTGATGATCGTCGGACGGCATATGATCGAGGTCATCGAGTCCAAGAACCAGGCCGAGTCGGAGCTGAAATATGCCGTCGCCCATTTCCGCGAGCGCGCGACCGCGCGCCTGTCGCTCGACGACATGGAAACCTCGACGGCCAGCGTCGCCGCGGCGTTGGCCGCCGTCATGCGCCAGTGGCGGCTTCTGGCCTGGCAATACATGCGCACGACCTACGTCTCCCACGGCAACACGCTGCTGGCGCCGCTGATCGGGCTGATCCTGTGCGTGCCGCACTATATCCAGGGCACCATGCTGCTGGGCGACGTCACTCAGGCGGCAGCGGCCTTCGTCGCCGTTCAGGGCGCGTTCAACTGGCTGATCGACAATTTCCCGCGCCTCGCCGAATGCCTCTCGTCGGCCAACCGGGTCGGCAATCTGCTCGCGGCCTTCGACGGGCTCGAGGCCGCGGAAGAGCCGATCGAGCCCGAGAACACCGAGTAAAAGCCTAAAGTCTCTCGGCGACCCCGATAAGCTGCTATAGGCACGGCCCGAGCCCGTCCCCCCTCACCGAGGTCCCCATGAGCCACGCCCCCATGATCCATGCCATCGTCGTTAGCCAGTTCACCAAGATGCTGAACAACCTGCTCGCCATCCTGGGCGAGGCGGAAAAATTCGCGACCGAGAAGAAGTTTGACGCAGGCATCCTGCTGCAGGCACGCCTCTCGCCCGACCAGTTCAGCCTGGTGCAGCAGATCCGCACCGCCTGCGACACCGCCAAGCTCGGCGCCGCGCGCCTCGCCGACCGCGAGAAGGACGTGCCGGTGCATGCCGATACCGAGCAGACGCTGGCCGAGGCGAAGGCGCGCATCGAAAGCGTGATCGCCTACCTGAAGGGCTTCAACGCCGATGCCTTTGCCAAAGCGGCCGAGCACCGCATCACCCAGCCGCGCTGGAACGGCAAGACGCTGTCGGGCCAGGAATTCCTGGTCCAGCACGTCATTCCCAATTTTTATTTCCACGTGTCGACCGCCTACGCGATCCTGCGCCACAACGGCGTCGGCATCGGCAAGAAGAACTATCTCGGCGACATGCCCTATCGCGACCCAGCCTAGGCGGGGTTGCCGCCCGGCCTTGCCCGCCCCGGCATGGCCAGGGCGGCGGCGAATTCACGCTTGAGTTCGGGCAGCGTCAACATGCCGGGCCTGGGCGGAAACTTGGAGACGCTGGCGTTGCGCCTGTTCTCGTCAGGCCACAGCGCCTGGCGCGCCCGGGTGCGGGCCTCGTTGACCTTGCCGCCGCGCAGGCTGGTGATCGCTGCCGCCAGGCAGCGCCGTTCCCAGTCGCCCAGCGTCACGACGCCGCTTTCGATGGCCATCAGGATCTTGGCGATGGCCTCGTGGGCCAGCTGCTTGGAATTCTCCGGGGTAGCCTCTTCGGAGGCCGCGGCGAGGGTCTTGCGCAGGGCAAGGAGTTTGGGCGAATCGGACATGGCACCAGTATAACCGCCCGCCGCCCGCCGCACCCTCTATTGATTCAAGGCCCCTGAGCCACCACATTGCCCGAGGACGGGACCCCGAAACGAGATCCCGCGGAGGCTAGGCAAAATGGCAAACGAGAACTTCAACGCGTTCAACAGGGCCGGCACCATTGCCGACCAGGCGACGTTCGACGTCGGCCTGCGCGCCCATATGATCCGGGTCTACAACTACATGGCCTCGGGGCTCGCGCTGTCGGGCATCGTGGCGTTCGGCCTGTTCAGCTCGCCCCAGCTCGCCTCGGTCTTCTTCCAGGTGAGCGGCGGCTATGTCGTCGGCCTCACCATGATGGGCTGGGTCGCGACCCTGGCGCCCTTGGGCCTGCTGCTGCTGGTCTCGTTCCGCGCCGCCACCATGAGCGTGGGCGCGATCCAGGCCGTCTACTGGACGGTCACGGCACTCATGGGAGTGAGTCTGTCGATCCTGCTGTTCACCTACACCGGCGCTTCGGTGGCACGGACCTTCTTCGTGACGGCCGCGGCCTTCGGCGCGCTCAGCCTCTACGGCTACACGACCAAGCGTGACCTGACGGCGATGGGCAAGTTCCTGTTCATGGGCGTGATCGGCCTGATCCTGGCCGGCATCGTCAACATGATCTGGCCGTCGGGCACGATGAGCTTCGTCATCTCCGCCGCCGGCGTGCTGATCTTCTCAGGGCTCATCGCCTACGACACCCAGAAGATCAAGGACCAGTACTCCGAGGCGTACGGCACCGAGGCGGCCGAGAAGATCGCCATCTTCGGCGCCCTCAGCCTCTACCTCGACTTCGTGAACCTGTTCCAGTTCCTCATGATGTTCCTGGGCCAAAGACGCTGACAAGGCCCCGACGCAAAAGCAGACGCCCGGATCGAAAGATCCGGGCGTTTTGCTTTGGGCGGACGGCTGGTCCACTCTGTGCCTGATGAACCGTATATCGAGACCATTGGTCGTGCTGCTGGTCCTGGCGGGCGCGCTCGTCTCGCCGGCGGCGCGGGCAGCCGAGCCCGTCGACATGCTGCTGGTGCTCGCCGCCGACGTCTCGCGCAGCGTCACCGCGCCCAAATTCAAGCTCCAGCGCGAAGGGGCGGCCGCCGCCATCACGCACCCGGAAGTGGTGCGGGCGATCACCTCGGGCCCGAACCGGCGCATCGCCGTGTGCTTCGTCGAATGGGCGACATCGGGGCAGCGCAACGTCGTCATCGACTGGACGGTGATCGCCAGCGACGCCCACGCGCGCAATTTCGGCGACAGGCTGATCGAGACGCCGCGATCGTTCTCCGGCAGCACCTCGATCAGCGACGCCATCGATTTCGGGGTCAGCCAGCTCGAGCGCGCACCGTTCACCTCGGAACGGCGCGTCATCGATATTTCCGGCGATGGCAACAACGTCTCCGGCCGTTCGGTCACCGATGCCCGTGACGAGGCTGTCGCCAGGAACATCGTCATCAATGCCCTGGTGATCCTGACGCCGCTGGCCGAATCGTTCCGTCCGGACCACACGAACCCGCCGGGCGGGCTGGAGAAATACTTTCAGGACAATGTCATCGGCGGTCCCGGCGCCTTCACCGTCGTTGCCGAAACACACAGGTCGTTCGGCCGGGCGCTCACCAAGAAGCTCATCCAGGAGATCGCAGGCTCGCCCCGTCCCCAGCTCGCCGCCGCCGAATAGGGCGAGCCCCGACAACCTCCTTACCCGACCACCCGGGGAGTTGCCCCACGTGTCTTGATCTTGCAACGCTACGGTGCCCATAATTCACGGCTGGGGGGCGCCAAGGAGGATTGCCATGGCCAACGGTTTGCTTGCCGCCCTCAGCCCCAGCGAAGACGCCACGCTCCACAGGATTGCCAGCGGCGGCGCGCACCCCAAGAGCCTGCGCGAAAGCGACGTCGCCCGCCTGAAGCGCCTCGGCCTGGTCGAGCAATCCCGGATGGGTCTTTCCCTGTCGCTCATCGGCCAGCAGCGCCTGGGCGGAACGCTTCCCCCGGCGGCAACGGGCGAGAGCCTCCTGCCGTCCCGCTGACAGCGAAAAGCCCGCTCCGGGGATGAAGTCGGAGCGGGCTTCGCAGCCTCGCGGGGAGGCGTTGGTGCATCTTGCAACCGGGCTGCTGCCAAACCAACGGTGCTTGTCGCAGCGGGTTCCCGTTCCGCTTTGATGCTCAAATCTTGCCACGCCCCCTTGGTCTGGCGTATCTCCCGGCCCCTGACTGAACGATTTCCCTCAAGGGCTGCGAAATGAAACCGACCAACGTCCTCCCCACTTCCGTGCTGATCGACCGCCATCCCGGCCGCTCCACCCAGACGATCGGCATCGCGCGGGCCTTGGGCACGGACCCGGACCTGATCCACGAGCCGTCGGTCGGCGTCGTCGGCACCAAGGGCGACAGCCAGTGCTATCTCGGCGTCATGGCCAAGGTCGACGCCATCCATGAGCGGCTGAAGGCGCGTGTTGGTTCCGGCCAGGGCCAGCTCAAGCTGCGCCTGGTGCAGCCCGAGTTCACCATCGCCACCTCCGACGGCATGCGCAACGGCACGCGCGAGATGCGCTACTCGCTGATCGGCCGCGAGGTGACCAACGATGCGCTGTGCGAGCATCTGAGCGCCACTGGCCTCGCCGGCACGATCGCCGTCGTCGCCTGCGACAAGCCGCCGGTCGGCACGCTGGCGGCACTCCTCGAGCACAACAAGCCCGCCATCATCATGTCGGACGGCCCGATCCATCCGGGTCACGACCCTAAAACAGGCGAGACCATCGACCTCGTCACCGCCTACCAGGTCGCCGGCCATCCGGACGCGGCGTTCCGCCAGCACATCGCGCTCCACGCCTGCCCCGGCATCGGCAGCTGCGGCGGCATGTTCACCTACAACACCATGCAGACCTTCATCGGCGTGGTCGGCATGCAGCCGCTGCACATGGTGGCGCCGCCGTCCGACGATCCGCGCCGCACCCATGAATTCGCCGAGGAGCTGGTGCGCTACCTCGCCGACATGATCGAGAACGACCTGAAGCCGCGCGACATCGTGGTCCGCGATTCGATCCGCAACGCCGTGATCGTCGCCATGGCGATCGGCGGCTCGACCAACGTCACGCTCCATGCGCCGGAGATCGCGCGCGCCGCGGGCTACGCCGATTTCTGGAAGGACATCATCACGCCCGAGGAATTCAACCACCTCTCGCAGCATGTCGTGCCCGTGCTCACCGACGCCCGCCCCTACGGCAAGTATTCGATGGTCGACATCGACAATGTCGGCGGCGTCCAGATGATCGCGCGCGAGCTGCTCGACGCGGGCCTGCTGAACGGCGACGTCATGACCTGCACCGGCGAGACGCTGGCGGCCCAGATCAAGCGCCTCGAGGCAAAGCGCGCCGACGGCAAGGTCGTCTACTCGGTCGAGAAACCCTATAAGCCGACCGGTGGGCTGCGCGTGCTGGGCGGCAACCTCTCGCCGGATTTCTCCGCCATCCTGAAGCTCGCCGGCGTCGAGGGCGGACTGGAGGGCAACACCTTCCGCGGCAAGGCGCGCGTCTTCGAGGGCGAGCGCGGGCTGCTCGAGGCGCTCGACAAGGCGCCGGACTCTTTCCAGAACCACGACATGGTGATCGTGCGCTACGAGGGCCCGAGCGGTGCGCCCGGCATGCCCGAGATGCTCGATCCGACCTCGCGCATCACCACGCTGTGCCGCGAGCGCAACATCGTGATCGGCCTGATGACCGATGCCCGCTTCTCCGGCGGCTCGGTCGGCCTGGTGATCGGCCACGTCGGCCCCGAGGCAGGGCTCGGCGGTCCCATCGCCTTCATCGAGGACGGCGACGAGATCGTGGTCGACCTCAACACCAGCGAGCTCAACTGCCCCGCGCTCGATGATGCAGCGACCTTGGCCAAACGCAAGGCGGCCTGGGACAAGGCGGTCGCCGCCAACGGCGGTCTCCATCCCAACTGCGGCGTCGCCGACACGCGCCTGCTGCACCGCGCCCGCACGACGTCGGTGCCCGCCACGCGCGGCGGCGGCCTGCACCCCAACCGCGAGGTCTGGGTCCGCGACCCGCGCCGCGCGGAGCGCTCCGGCTTCAAGCTGCAGAACAAGTACCGGCCGAAGACGAACAAGGCGTTCTGAGGCGCTCGACTAGAGTCTTTCCGTCTCAAATCGAATCGCAGCAAAACGCACCGCCTCATCCTGAGGAGCATCGCGCAGAGATGCGTCTCGAAGGATGGGCAGCAGCATGGCTGACTCCCGCCCTTCGAGACGCGCCCTGCGGGCGCTCCTCAGGGTGAGGTGAGTTTGCGTAAGTCGGAAAGACTCTAGGACCAGGTCGCCTTCAGGCCGCTGTAGAGGGCGGCACCGGCGGTGGCGGCGGACATGCCGAGTTTCATCAGCTTCACCAGGCGCTCTATACGGGCTTCGAGCGGTTTGCCCCCAGATCCGCTGCCGGCTCCGCCTTGGCCCAGGGCGATCATCGTGGCGAGGCGATCGACCAGGCTGTGCCGGTGGCGATGGAGCGGTCGAAGCGCGGCGCACAGCATCGAGCCCATCGCGTAGGCGAGCGCGATGCTCGCGACATATTCCAGCGTCTCGTGCCACACGACGGCGCTCGCCGGCAGGATCGCATCGCCGTCGACGAGATGGACGACCCAGGACATGCCGAGAACGGCGGCGACGCCCACGACGAAGGCGATCGCGAACAGCACGGCCCGGCGCGGCCGCCAGGCCAGCTCGAAGCGGAAGCCGAACAGCGCCGGCAGCGCGATCGACGCGGCGCGCAGCCAGATCAATTTGGCGTCGAGCCGGATCACCAGCACGTAGTGGATGGCGACCAGCAGCAGCACCGGCAGCACGACATAGAAGAAGAGCGCCTGGACGACGCTGGATTGAGGCGGGGCAGGCGGAGCTTCCACCGTGACCGGGGAGCTGGGTATTGCGGCCTTCGCCACCGCAAGCTCGGCCTCGAGTTCGGCCACGCGCGCGGTCAGCCGCTCGTTGGCTTCCATCAGCGGCTTGGGCACGGCGATGTCGCGCGCGCAGGTCCGGCACACCAGGGCGCCGGGCTTCACGTGGGGGGCAGCCAAGACTCCAGTGGAAGACTGACGAAGCGCGTGCTGCTGCTGACGGAAAGCGTACAAGCAGGCGGGTCAGTCCCTCTTCGCAGGGTGCGAGAAAAGCTTCTAGAAGCTTATGGAGGGCAAGAACGTACTAGGGCCCAGACTCATAAAATCCACCATACGATAGCAGCGACGAGACAGACGGAGGCAAGGAAGTTTCGTGCCAGCCTGTCGTAGCGAGTGGCGATGCGCCGGAAGTCCTTGAGTCGACAGAAGGCGTTCTCGATGCGATATCGTTGCTTGTAGGCTTTCTTTTCGAAGCGGAAGGGCTGCTTTCGATTGGACCTGTTGGGAACGACTGCCTTGGTGCCACGGTCTTTGAGCCATTGGCGCAACTCTGCACTGTCATAGGCCTTGTCGCCGAGAAGCTTGCGGGCCGCCGTGGTGCGGCGGATCAAGCGCGGGGCGGGCGGACAATCGTGCGCCTCACCTCCGGTCAGCAGGATGGAAAGAAGACGGCCTTTAGCATCTGCGATTGCGTGGATCTTTGTGTTGCGCCCGCCACGTGAGCGGCCAATCGCCTGTTTCTGCTCCCCCCTTTTCCGCCCGACGCCGAGCGGTGGGCCTTGATATGAGTCGAGTCGATCATCTGCGTCTCGGTCGAGCGGCCGCGAGCGGCGAGGTGGCGGAACAGATTTTCCCACACGCCGCGCCTGGCCCAGCGCGCAAAGCGATTGTAGACCGTCGTTCGAGGCCCATACTCCGGCGGGCAGTCGGACCACCGGCAGCCGCTCTTCAGCACGTGCAGAATGCCGCTGATGACTCGCCGATCATCCTGGCGCTCCTTGCCGCGCACGTCGGTCGGCAGAAGCGGTTCGATCTGCCGCCATTGCTCGTCGCTCAGCCAAAACAAGTTGCTTCGCATGGGCTCACCTCTGCCCACGCAGAGAATCGATAACCGATTCTTCTGGCAAGATGTTTATTGGGTTTCCACCCTAGTGGTCGACATGTCTTATCGCTCTGTAATGATGTCTCTCGCTACTACAAGACGCTATGCATCGAATACAAAGCGAAAGCAGATGAGCAGAACAAGGATTGGTGCACGAGAAATGTCAAACTGCGGCACAGCAGAAAAGTTTGGTATTTCGCCAACATTCTAGCAATTTCGACTTTGGCGGATCTGCATCCGCAAGGCGAAGAAGCGTTCAAGCAAGCACTCCTAGATTCTTTTGATGAGTCCCCCATTCATCGCTTGGCCGTGGCCATTTGCCATAAGCAACCGCTGGCGTTTGGCAGGTTAATTGAAAATTATGTGCTCTTTCTTGAATTTATGTCGAAGCAGACTCACAGAGATGAACTGGCGAAGGTCCAGCACGCAAAGCGTTACGACATGACCATTGGGAATCCATTTCCAATGATGAAATACAGTTCGGATCTGATCCATCATGAAATGATGGCGATCTTAGAAGAAATGGGACCGGCAATGCGCGCGCGCATAATGACTTGGTTCTTGCTGTAGAAGCCGCGTTGCACGCCCGTCCACGGTTCACGCGAAACTGCTGGTGAGAACAGGAGCCAACAGTGACCGTCTTCACCCGCCGACGCGCGGTCGCTCTTGGCCTGAGCGCCGCCACCCTCCCGTCATCGCTCCGCGCCCAAGCCGCCTGGCCGACCGGCCCGGTCACCTTTGTCGTCGGCTATGCCCCGGGCGGCGCCAACGGCAGCCTCGGCCTGCGCGTCGTCGCCGCCGCCAGGCCGGACGGCTACACCCTGTCCTACACCTCGGCCCAGACCATCGTGGTCAATCCGTGGGTCCAGAAGGGCATGATCGACACGCTCACCACGCTCCTGCCGATCTGCCAGACGACGGATTATCAGTATGTGCTGGTCGCCAACCCGAAGGTGCCGGCCAACACGGCCGCCGAGCTGGTGGCGCTGGCCAAGCGGGAGCCCGGGAAGCTGACATATTCTTCCGCGGGCATCGGCAGCGGCAACCATCTGTCGGGGGCGCTGTTCGCCGAAGCCGCCGGCATCGCGCTCACGCACGTGCCCTACAGGGGCACCGGCCCGGCGCTGGCCGACACGATCAGCGGCATCGTCACCATGAACTTCTCCTCCCTGCCGCCGGCCGTGCCGCAGGTGAAGGTGGGCAACCTGAAAGCGCTGGCCGTGACCGGCGATCACCGGATCTCGTCGCTGCCCGACGTGCCGACGCTCAGGGAGCAGGGGATCGACGCGGTGATCACCGGCTGGCACGGCCTGTTCGCGCCGGCCAATACGCCAGAGGCGCTTCTCGACACCAT
>ENA-ORBV01010301-ORBV01010301.1-microbial-mat-metagenome-genome-assembly--contig:-NODE-10301-length-15016-cov-3.829641_pt1 | contig 15016 bp, 11 predicted proteins | sample MGYA00237777_ERZ505514 | MGnify/ENA primary metagenome ERZ505514 (study PRJEB26160, sample SAMN06269048) | microbial mat metagenome | isolation source: Oligotrophic lake microbial mat | place... | reverse complement strand
CCATATCCCAGCAGTAGTCCGGCGAGGGTGATGAGCAGCAACCCGCCCCAGCCCAGACCAGGCATGGCCAGCGGACCGAGGTGGTCGAGCCAACCGCTTGGCGGCGTGAGGCTCAGCGCACGCAGCGCCTGTCGTGGTTCAGGACGCTCCGGCGCGCGTTGGTGGGCAGCGAGAATCCACGCGATCCCGTCGCCCTCGCGTCCAGCGGCGAGCGCGGCGAGCCCGAGATCGAGCCACGCATCCCAGCGATCGCTGGCAAGTGCCTGGTGATGCAGACTGGCGATGGCGTCTTGCGGTCGGCCATGCCCCCACGCGGCATAGGGATCGTCAGCGCCACGCAGTGACGTCAGCAATCCGGCAAACATCAACAGCGTGATGAGTGACTTCCGGATCTCCAGCTTCGCCGCGTCAGCGGCGCGAGAGTCAGCGGACCTCCGGACCGTGGCAATGCCGTTCACGCGATCCCCACGAGCGGTGCGGCCAGGGCTGCCAAGTCGCCAGCATCACGGGCACCGAAACGTGCTTGGTCGATGGCGTGTTCGAGCGCATCCGCCGTTTGGCGTCCGGCGGCATCCAAATCCGGACGTAAAGCGAACAGCGCACGCGCCATCGCGTCAAGATCTTTGGCATTGATCGCTGCTGCCAGCGCTTTGCCGCGATGTGGTCCACGACGAGGACGAGTGGCCAGGCGTTGTACCAATGCAAACAGTCCGCCACCGATGAGCGCTGCGCTGAGCACGATCCAGATCCCGACCAGGGGCGGTGTTGATGCCGCAGCTCCACGCATGGGTGGCGGCAGCACGAATTTCTCTTCCACCGGTGGCGGCGTGAGTGGTCGGGTCGGCCGCGTGTCGCCACTCACCACCAGGTCACGGCTGCGTCCCGCCACCACCGTGATGGTGAGCGGCGCCGTGCTGGCGCGGTGGTACGTGCGCGTGGCAGGATCGAAATACGGGAACGTCAGCGCCGGCAAGGTGAGGTCGCCCGCGGTGCCTGGGACCAGGTCCCAGCGGAATTGCCGTTCGCCGGATTTGTCCTCCGCATCGTCCTTGGGATAGGCCTGCACGCTGGCGGGCAGCGCGAGGGTCGGTCGGTGACCAAGACCGACCTGCGGTCCGCTGAGCGTGACGGTGAACACCGCGCCTTCACCGGTGCTGATGCGCGGACGGTCGATGCTCGCACTCGCTGCCAGTGGACCGATCAGCCCGTCGAAGTCGTTCGGGCGTCCAGCGTCCGGCAATGGTGTGACGGTAAGCGTCGCCGGACGGATGGGCGCCTGGTGCGTGCTCTCGATCACCAGTTGGCTGAAAAAATCGTTCCGGCAGCGGTACCACTCTTGTTGGCCGCGTGCGTCGTAGGTGCCAGGTGCTGCCGCGGTCACTGGCCAGCTCCACGTCTGCACCGACCACTCGCGGCCTTCAGCGTCGACCGTTTCGGTTTTTGCTTCGCTGCGTTCGCCGGTTACCAAGAGGCCGGCAGGGGGCGTCAGCGATGGTTGTTTGATCGCGCGCACGCGGTCCTGACGCAAGGCCAGACGATAGATCAGCATCGCCGGTTCGCCTGGGACAATGGTCGCCGGTTCGAAGGACGCGCTGGCGTTCGCTTCGCCGGACAACGACGCATCAGCTACTTGGGTTTTGACCGTCACGGCGGTGGTGGTGGCGGTGGAGCCATCGTCGAACACCACCGTCACTGCGGGAATGGTCAGCTCAACGACCTGCTGGACACGTAGCACCAGTGGCATCGATTCGCGCGTCGTACGCACCCCATTGGCCAAGCGGACTTCGTAGTTCGAGCCCCGACCAGTGTTCCATTCCAATCCTGCGACGGCCGGCAAGTCGATGCGTTCAATGCGCGCTGCGGAGTTCTCCACCGAGATGCTGCCCCGCAGCACCACGCCGGTGACGAGTGGATCCGGCAATTGCAGCGTCACCTCAACCGCAGCGAGCTGCGATAACGCGAGCACGCTGAGTATCAGCGCGGTGACGTACGCCCAGCGGCTCACCACGCCTTGCCTTTGCGTTTTGGTTTGAGATCGCCGCCTTCGAGCAACTGGTACATCAGCACGTCGCGATCTTCTTTGGGCAACGATTCCAACCAGCGGTCGGCAGCCGCCTGGTTGAGTGCCTGCGCTTGTTTGGCGGTGCGTTCCGCCGCCTGCTGCTGATCACCGCCGGGTTTCTGCTGGTCCTGCTGCTGATCTTTGCCGGCCTGCTGTTGTTGATCCTGTTGCTGCTGCTGATCCTTGCCGGCCTGCGGTTGCTGATTCTTGTCGTCCTTGCCGGCTTGATCCTGTTTCTGCTGATCCTGCTTCTGTTGGTCCTGCTTCTGCTCTTGATCCTGCTTCTGCTGATCCTGTTTCTGTTGATCCTGCTTGGCCTGTTGTTGCTGGTCTTCTTGTTTCTGCTGCTCGTCGTCCTTGGGCTTCTCGACCACGGTGAGGTGGATCTGGTGCTGCGAACGCGCCTGCCAGCGATCGCTTACCGCCACCGTGACGTCGACCTCTCCCGGTTCGGCGGCGACGCCACGCACGGTGCCGTCCGGATCCAGGCGCAGGCCTTTGGGAAATACGCCGTCAGCGATCTGCCAGAGGTAGGGCGCGGTGCCGCCACTGACGCTGAGCGGCCGATGCGCCGGTTGGCCGACGGTGAATTGCAGCGGCTGCGATTCCTCGATCACCGGCGGAGGATTCACCGGCACGCGGACCGTGCTGGTACGCGAACGTTGGTCTTCCGCCTGAATGGTCAGTGGCAAAGGAAGATCGCCGGCCTGTTCGGGCGTGCCGCTGACCAAGCCCTGAGCGTCGAGCTTCAGACCACCGGCACCTGGAGACGACCAGCGATACGCCTGTGGGCGTCCACGCACGCCGAGCTGATGCGTGTACGGCGCCCAGGCGGTAGCCGGCGGCAGCACCACCAGATCTGGCGCGAAGCTGTCGCTGACGGTCAGCGTCAGCGGCCCTGGGCCACCTGCTTCACCACCGCGGATCGCGTGGCGTTTACCGTCGTCTGCGCGCATGGTGAGGGTGGCCTTGGTCGCCTGGGTGGGCGTGCCGCTGATGCGCAGTTGTGGTCCCGGTTCCGTGCTCGCGCTCAGCCCAGGTGGCAGATCGCTGATGGTCCAGGTCGGACGATCGAGTCCCACCGTATCGATGAGCGCTTCGTATGGCGAGCCAAGGATGGCTTCCGGCAGTTCGCTGGTGGTGATCGCTGGTGCCGGCTGGATCACCAGCATGAGCGTGCCGCTGACGCTGGCCTGCGCCTGGTCACTGACCACCAGCGCCACCGGGAAACGTCCGTCCCGAGTCGGCGTGCCGTGCAGTCGACCATCGGCGTCGAGTGTCAGCCCAGGCGGCAGCGTTGGTGGTGGCGGTGCTTTTGCGGGCGTTGGCGTTGGCGTTGGCGTTGGCGTCGGCGCCGCTCCAGGTTTGAGCGCCGTGGAAACGAGTGGCGTTGGCGGCAATCCCAACGCGAAGCGATAACCACCCGCGCCACCGGCGGCGTGGATGCGTGTTTCGTACGGCTCGCCGACGTGGGCCTCGGGCAGATCGCTGGCCGGCAGACGGAGTTTCTTGGCTTCGGCTTCGGCTTTTTTGCGCGCCTCGTTGGCGCGGTAGAGCGCCACGCGTCGCAGTTCATCGCGCAGCTTGAGGGTGTTCTCAGTCTTGCCGTCGATCTCAACCGCCTTGCCTGCTGCCGCCAGTGCATCGTCAAGGCGGCCCTGTTTCCACCGCACCAGCGCGAGGTTGTACCACGCATCGTGAACCAACTCGGGTGATGGACTGGAGGTGGCGCGTTCGAAGTGGGTGGCGGCGCGCTCGCGCTCGGACTCCATCAGCAAGGTGCCGAGATTGAAGTGTGCCGGGTAGAACGAGGGCTGTTCCAGTAACAGTGCTTCCAAGCGTTGTTGCGCCGCGAGCGGAACCTTCTCCTCGGCGGCGTCGGACAACGCCGACCAGGGATCGGCAGCGTGGGCGACGGTGAACGCCACCAGCACGGTGAGAACGGAGAGCAGACTGGATGAGCGCATCAGAGCCGCCTCCGTGTTGGCACCAACATCCCGAACAGGATCAACAGCATCGCTGGCAGCAGCACGAACTGGTACTTCTCGCTCTGGACGATGCGTCGGCGTTCCTGCCAGGGAAGTTGCACGACGTGCGTGCGCAGGTGGTCAAGGATCACGCGGATGTCCTCAGGATCGCTGCGCGCATTGACGCACAGGCCGCCGGTGGCGGTGGCGAGCGTGTCGAGCGTCGAGCGATCGGCGAGCATGACCTGTTCCTTGCCGTCGATGGTAACGGTGGTCTCGCGGTCAGGGTCGCCGAAGAACAGGCCGTAGATCGGCACACCTAGGGCTTTGGCCGCAGCGGCCGCGGCGTCCACCGCAGCTTTGTCATCGTCGGCGCCGTCGCTCATCACCAGGATCGACTGGCCGCGGTCGGTTTGTTTATCGAGCACGTGCAGACCCGACTGGATCGCCTCACCGATGGCGGTGCCCTGGTAGCCGTTTTCCGCCGGGAACAGCTCGGGTGACAGATCCTTCATCATCGACTCGATAGCGGAATGGTCACCCGTCAGCGGGCAACGCAGGACCGCTACGCCGGCGAAGGGCATCAACGCCAGCCGAGTTTCGGGGGCTTCGCGCAGCAGATCGTTGGCCTTGCGGCGCGCCGCTTCGAGCCGATCCGGATAGAGGTCCTTGGCCAGCATCGAACGGCTGCAATCGAGCACCAGCAGCAGGTCCGCACCCCGGCTGGATTGCAGCTTGTCGTCTGAGCCCCACCGCGGCCCGGCAAGGGTGACCATCAGCAGCGCCAGTCCACTCCACAGCAGAACGCTGCGTAGCACTTCACGTTTGTGCCCGACGCCAGCAGTCAGGTGTGGTACGCCCGCGCCGACACCGGCGCGAAGGCGACGTGCGCTCGCGCGCCACCACCACGTCAGGGCAGCGGCGAGGACGACACCGGCCAACAGCCAGAGCAGGTGCGGGTTGGCCCAGGTCATGCCACACCTCGCAGCCGTGGCTCCAAGACCAACGCCATCGCGATGAGCAGCGTTCCCAGCACCAGCATCCATTGATTGCGATCAGCGAAGTCCTCCTGCATGCGGATGACGCGTGGCGTCGGTTCGAGTTCGTCGATGCGCGCGAACACCTCATCCAGGCCGGCACGATCATTGGCGCGGAAAGCCTTTCCGTCTGCTTGCGCGACGATGGTTTCTAGTCGCGCCATGTCCGGTTGCAGGTAGCCGGGCAGGCGGGTGGTGCGCACGCGACCGGTGAAAGGATCGCGCTCGCTGCGTGTGCCGTTGGGATTACCCACGCCGATGCCGTAGACCATCACGCCCTTGGAGCGTGCGTGGCGCGCTGCCTCGACCGGATCAACCCACGACGGCAGTTCGCGCGAGTCGGCACCGTCGGTGATAAGGATGACTGCGCGGCCCTTGGACTTCGGATCGTTCAGTCCGCGCACCGCGGAGCCAAGGCCCAGTCCCAAGTTGGTGGCGTTGCCCAGCAAGCCCTTCTCATGGCCGGCGTTCCACAACGTGCGCTGTTGCCGCTCAGTGCGCTCGATGAACTGCACCACGGTTTCGTGATCGTAGGTCAGCGGGCACGAGGTCAGCGCGCGATCGCCGAAGAACACCAGCCCGATACGATCATTAGGCCGGTTGGTCACGAAACGTTTGGCCGCCTGCATCACCGCGGCCAGGCGATCCATGCGTTGGCCCTTCTCGTCCAATAGGTCGTCGACCTGCATGCTGCCCGACAGGTCGATGACCACCTGCAGATCACGTCCCGCCTGCTCGCGCTCGACGATTGCACGTCCCGCTTGTGGTCGCGCCAAAGCCACCGCCAGCACCGCCAAACCTGCCGCGATCAGCAGACGTTGGAATCCCGGCCCACGGCTGGGGCGCAAGGCTTCCTGCGCCAACGCGAATCCGCTGAAGGTCGCGCCACCGCGACGCGGATGCCACAGCAGCACGACCAGCGCGAGCAGCGCTAGGCTGAGCAGCGCCACGTCATTGAAGCGGAAGAGATTGAAGGCGGCTTCGGGAGTCATGCGGACTTCTTCGCATCGGCGGCATTGGCGGAACTGGCGCCTGCGGCATTGGCGGTGCGCGTCGTTCCCGCAGCCTTCAGCAGTTCCGCTTCGGCATCGAGCCGGCGTTTGAGTGCGCCGTTCCACGCGCGGCCCTGCTCCGCCAACGGGCGGACCGCCGACGGCGGCAGATGTTCCGGCGCCCAGCGCAGCGCGTCGAGGCTCTCCAGCAGACGCACCAGGTCGCGGAACTCGTCATCCGGCAAGCGACCACGCAGGAAGGCGGCGGCTTCGCGCGTGGTTGCGGCCGGACCATCGAAACGGAAGACCGTGCCAAGGCAGCGACGCAGCGCGAGGCTGAGACGTGCGCCGGCTTCTTTACCATCTGCGGCGTTGGATGCCGACTGCCAATCCTCGTAGAATTGTTCCCACGGCGTGCGGGTGGTTTCCTGCTGGCGACGCCGGGCGAGCAGCAGCGCGACCACTCCGGCAATCACCACCAGCGCGATGGCGAGCATCCACCACGCGCGTTCGTTATCGGCAGGTCCGCGTGCGCGGGTCCAGGCTTGGCGGGCGGGCGGCAGGTCTGCCGGCTTGTCCTCCGCACCGACCTGCACCAGCACGGTTGATGCGACTACCGAACGCGCGCCTTCGGGCGTCTGCACGGTGAACGTCGGCCTGGGCAGTTCCCATGCGCCATCGCGGTTGGCCAACAACGTGAGCGTGAAGACCCGGCGCTCTTCCTGCCCGCTGCTGTTTTTTTGCGGCGGCGGAAAATTGGTGACGAAGGCGTTGGCGAAATCCTTGGCCGGATCCGGCTCACCGTTCGGTGACACCACGGTCCAGCCGCCGGGCCAGCGATACGTGACGGTGACGACGAGCGGATCGCCGATGTTGACGCTGTTGGCGGAGGCGGAGAGGGAGACGGAGAAGGGTGCGATGTCCGAGGTCCGAGGTCCGATGTCCGGCGGAACCGGGGAGTCGGCGGCGATCCCGGCTGTCGTCGACAGCAGCAGGATCATCAACAGGGCCCAGCGTGCACGTGGGCCACGTGACATCGGACATCGGACATCGGACATCGGGCATCGATTATCCACGGATACGTCTCCGCCGTTCACGGAAGAACCGCGCCAACGCGGTGAACGCCGATTGATCGGTGCGCAGGTCGACCAGATCACCACCCGCGCCGCGGAAGGCGCTGGTCACGGCACTGCGGGCTTCGTGCCACGCCTCTTCATACGCCGCACGCGCCGCACGTCCGGTGGCGAGCACCTGCATGCCGTCGCCTTCGGGATCCTGCAACACCAGTGGCGTTGAACCGCGGGGCAACGTGGACTCCGCCGGATCACAGACGCGCAGGCCGACCACGTCGTGGCGGCGGCTGGCGCGCGCCAACGCATCGTTGAAACGCAGATCGGTGACGCCGCGGGTGAAAAGGAAATCGCTGATAAGGAAACACACCGCGCGGCGTTTGCTGACGCGCACCAGTTCATCGAGCGCATGCGCCAGATCCGTCGGGCGTGTGGTTGCCGGTGCGGCTAGCACTTCGCGCAGCAACCGTCCGACATGGCCGCGGCCCTTGCGCGCCGGCAAGTGCAACTCGGTGCGGTCGCTGAACGTCACCAGCCCGATGCGATCATTGTTCTTGAGTGCAGTGACGGCTACCACGGCAGCAGCCTCTGCCGCCAGCGCGAGCTTGGCGCGTGGCGATACGCCGGGAATCGCGCCGAAACGCATCGAGCCACTGACATCGACCAGCAATACCAGATTGAGTTCACGCTCTTCGCGAAAAACTTTGATGTACGGCGTCCCGGCACGCGCAGTGACGTTCCAGTCGATCTGACGGACATCGTCACCAGGCGAATATTCGCGCACCTCTTCAAACGCCATGCCCTGGCCACGAAACGCCGAACGATACGGCCCTGCCGCGAGCGACGACACCAAGCGATTGGTGCGTAGTTCGATCTTCTTTACCTGACGCAGGACTTCCGCGAGGGAGTCCTGCGCCGCCGGTTTGTCGGTTGCGGCGGGCATACGTGTGATCAAGGAACTTGGACGTGTTCAAGCAGACGTTGGATGAGTGCGTCGCTGCTGAGCGTCTCGGCTTCTGCTTCATACGACGGGTGCAGGCGATGGCGCAGCACGTCGGGCGCGATGCTCTTCACATCCTGCGGTGTGACGAAACCGCGACCGTCGAGGAAGGCCATCGCCCGCGCGGCAGTCGCCAGCGCGATGGTTGCACGCGGGCTGGCCGGCACATCGATCATGCCCACTAGCGAGGTGATGCCGACGCCCTTGGGGTCGCGCGTCGCGCGCACCAGATTAACGCAGTAGTCTTTGATGCGGTCGTCCATGTGCACGCCATCAAGCATCTGCTGCGCGTGGAACAGCGCGTCGGTGGTGAGCACCGTGTTCACCGTCGCTCCACCGCGTTGCAGCGCGCGGTCGAGGATCTGGCGTTCTTCCGCGCCCGTCGGGTAGTCAACCTTCACCTTCATCAGGAAGCGATCGGTCTGCGCCTCGGGCAGCGGATAGGTGCCTTCCTGCTCCAACGGATTCTGTGTCGCCAACACCAGGAACGGTTTCGGCAGCGGAAAGGTCTCATCGCCGATCGTCACCTGACGTTCCTGCATCGCTTCAAGCAGCGCCGATTGCACCTTGGCCGGGGCGCGGTTGATCTCGTCCGCCAGCACGATCTGCGCGAAGATCGGCCCCAGGCGGGTGGTGAACTGCCCGCCCGCATAGATGCGCGTACCGACGATGTCGGCCGGCAACAGGTCGGGCGTAAACTGCACGCGGCTGAACTTCGCCGCCATCGCCTGCGCCAAGGTTTTCACCACCGTGGTCTTGGCCAGCCCAGGCACACCTTCGAGCAAGAGGTGGGCCTCGCAGAGCAGGCCGATCAGCAGGCGTCGCACCAGATCACGTTGGCCGACCAGGACTTTGCTGATTTCAGCCTCCACATGCCGCAGCGGCTGGGCGGCATCGGCGAAGGCGGAAGCAGAAGGAGCAGCAGCGGCGTTCATGGGCGAGGTTCCAGGGACGGAAAGGACGCCGGAAGCTAGCCCGGCTTTCCCGCCCCGCCACGGGACCCCGTGGTGTGCCCGTTACCCTGTCAGCGACGGGGCATTTTCTTGTCCGGTAGCGCCGGCCACAGGCGGAAGACCGCCAGAAAACCATCGGTACCGCCACCGTCGTCGGCCTGGACACCCTCGACCGGGTTGAGCTTGCCGCCGCGCACGTACCCGGCGACGGCGGCGAGGCCGCTGGCCGAATCCACTGCCACGGCCCACAGGTTCGATTCGGTCTCGCCGGCTTTCTCCATCCCGAAGTGAGTACTGAAGAGCGCCTGCTTCCATTCCCGGTCACTCATCAGTAGGCCGCCGCCATCGGGATAGGGGAAGGCGTTGGCCAGCGGTTTGGCGATCACGCCGCGGCCAACCACCAACATGCGTCCCCACGCGTCGAAGGCTCCGGCCTGGACGAAGCCGCGGCACACCAACACGCGTTGATACTTTCCGTCTTGAGAGATCTCGTAGACCCATGAGGAGGTCCCGCCGCCACCGCCACCAGTGATGCTGTTGCTGATCGCTGGCTCCAGCGTCTGGTCGATGTCGTGCGGATTCGCGCGCAGGCTGGTGTTGCCGCCATCGGTGGTGGCGAACGCGACGATGGAACCAATCGGCGTCAGCAGCGCATGGCGGATTCGTGCATCCGCCATCAACGGCGCGTAGCGGCATTTTGCGCTTTTGGCCTGCTCCAGATTCCAGCCCCACAGTTTCCATCCGGGGCCGTCCATAAACGGCAGCTGCAGATTCGGATCGACCTGCCGGTAGCCGTAGGTCACCGGCCCGATCTTGCCGCCGTTGGGCAGCTGCCTCTGCACTTTGCCGATGGCCGCGCGATTGCCGACGACAGTGGCCTTGATGGCGTCGTCCTTGCCGACCGTGACCTTCAGGCCGAATGCGCCGCTGTCGTCCGCTGCGCTGACCACGCCGGCCTTGATCTGCACCTGGTTAAACCACTGGTCGCCAGCGCCGCCGCAGCGGCTGACGAACAACAGTTTCGGCGTGACTGCCGGAGCGGTGGCCTCGGGCAGGTAGTCGGCGGCATTACCGGCCAGGATGAATAACAGCAGCAGAAGCGGGATCCGCATCATACCCCTCCAGTCGTAACGCTGCCCCAGGCTATTCACACCGATGTGTGGATCGCATGCGGGCCGGAGGTTGTCAGGTAGTACGTTGCGGTTTCACCATGGTTGCCACCAGCGCAACGATGCCCGACGCAGCAAAGGCCAAAGCGAAACTCACCAACATGGCGTTGGTGTCCGTCGGCAATCCCAGCCACGGACGGACGTCTACAAACGGCGTGAAGAAATCCGGTCGGGTGAAGGTCGGTATGCCGGCGAGCGCACCGGCGCCGACGGCGGCGAACAGACCGGGCAAGGGCAGCCGCAGGCCGAGCAGACCGAGGAACACCGGCACCACCGCGGTGGCGCACAGCAGATCCGCGACGAGGAACACGTAGGTCACGCTCGGTTGGAACGCGGCTATCGGAATGGCGAAGGCCGCTACCGCGACGGTTGCCCAGCGTCCGATCTTCAGTCGGCGTTGTGGATCGCTTACTGGCCGCTGACCGGTGAGATCATTCGCCACGATCGCAGCCATGCCGTTGGCGAGCGAGCCGAGCGTGCTCATCACCAGCACCAGCGCGAGTGCGAGCACCACCAGCGCGACCCACGACGGTGTCCGTCCAGCGATGACCGAGAACAATGCGGTGGAGGCGCCCTCCACCGGCAGGCCGAGGCCCATGTACCACAGGCCGAACCAGCCGGCGATAAGGATAACCGGGACGATGCCGAGTGCCGCGAGCAGGAAACCGTTGCGGATGGTCGTCGTATCGCGGCTCGCGTGTACGCGTTGCCACACGCTCTGATCGAAGAGGTTCGCCGCGAGGATGGCGACGATAAGGTAGACACCCGACTCGACACCCGCGCGTGAGGTCAGGTTCATCAGCGGACCATCGGCGAGCGGTCGTTGCAGGACGTCCCAACCACCGACGGCCGCGATGGTGCCGAGCGCTGCGAGCAGCAGCAGCGGCAGGATGAACCAGAACTGCACGCCATCGGTGAACACCGTGGTGCGCAGTCCGCCCCAGGCGGCGTAACTCAGCGTCGCCGCTGCCACCAGGGTTGCGGTCAACCACGGATCAACGCCCGCCACCACGCGGAACGCACCAGCGATCGCGGTCAATTCCGCCGCGAGGTAGACCGCCATGTAGACCAGCGTCAACACACTGACCATGCCTTGCGCCGAGACGCCCCAACGTGCCCGTGCCATCAATCCGACCGAGGGCGCCTGCGGATACTTTGCGCGCAGTGCTGGGCCAAGAAAAGCGAAGGTCAGCGGTACCGCCGCCATGCCGATGGCATACCCAATGAGTGTCGCGATGCCGGTGTAAGCCGTCATCTCGCCCGGCGAGAACAACACCCACGTACCAGCGAGCAACGCCACCAGACTGGTGGCGGTCAGCAACGTGCCGGTGGAACCACCGGCGACGTGGAAGTTCTCCGCATCGCTCGGACGACGGCGCGCATGCCACGCGCCAAGAGCGGCGAAACCGCCGCAAATGATCACGGCGATGATGACGGCAGAAATAGTCAGCGTTTCCACGAAGGCCTCCGGCCGGATACCGGCGAAGGGACGCGATGGATACATCGCGCAGCACCATCCCTCCGCCGGCATGATCCGGATCAGGTGATGGGGTCGCACGCTTCCGTGCCTCTCAGGCCTTTTGTCTAGGCCTCCCCCTGGTGCGGCGGGGGTCGTAGTCCGTTCATTACCCACCGCAACCAGCGAACCCTGCGATGCACATTGCCAGCGGATGCCAACGACCATTCTGCCCGCCCCATGCGTGTCCTGCGTACTCCTCCGATCGTCCTCACCATTGCTGGCTCTGATCCGTCAGGCGGCGCTGGCTTGCAGGCCGACCTCAAAACCTTCCATCGCTTCGGTGTCTTTGGCACCAGCGTGGTGACGCTGATCACCGCACAAAATACTCGCGGCGTGACGCGCGTCGATCTGCTGGATGTGGATACGGTGAGCGCGCAGATGGACGCTGTGTTCAGCGACGTTCCGCCATCCGCGGTGAAAACCGGCGCCATCGGCTCCGCGCCAGTGATTGAGCGCGTGGCGGCGTATCTTGCGCAACGGCTCAATGGCGCGCACCTAGTCGTCGATCCGGTGATGATTTCCAAACATGGCCATCACTTGCTGCCGGCAGACGCGGTCGACGCGTTGGTAAAACGCCTGCTGCCATTGGCCACGGTGGTGACGCCGAACTGGCATGAGGCGGCGGCGCTCAGTGGCAGGCCGGTGACGGACATGGTGTCAGCGCGTGAGGCCGCACGCACGTTGTTGAAGTCTGGCGTACGCGCGGTGCTGATTACTGGCGGCGCTGGCGATAGCCCACTGGCAGCCGATCTGCTGGTGACCGGTGATCGTGAGGAAGAACTCCCCGCGCTGCGTCTGGCGAGTCGCTCAACCCACGGTACCGGCTGCACGTTTGCTGCCGCGGTGACCGCACACCTCGCCCTCGGCTTCGATATCACCGAGGCCACGCGTCGTGCGAAATCATTCGTCCACCACGCCATCGACACCGCCCCGGCCATCGGCGGCGGCATCGGCCCGGTCAATCACTGGGCGTGATGGAGCGCCGGGGTTATGCGTTTTTCGCGAGCATCGCCTTGCGTTCGACCTGACGTTCACGCGCCGCCTGTGCGGCGAGTTCGCCTGGGGCGTGGTTCGCCGCAGCCGCGGCGATCACCGCGTGTACGTCGCTGTCCTTCGCTGCCAGGATCGACTCTGGTAGTGCGCCACCAGCTGCGCCGGTCTCAGCAACGTACTTGGCCCACGCGGCGGTGACGTCCTGGCTGTTCTTGTACGAGCAGAACTTTGGCCCGCACATCGAACAGAACTCGGCGGTCTTGAACGCATCGTGGCTGAGCGTCGCGTCGTGTTTTTCTTTGGCGCGCTCGGGATCCATCGCCAGCGCAAACTGTTTGTTCCAGTCGAATTTCCAGCGCGCGTCGCTCATCGCGTCGTCCCAGTCGCGCGCGCCTTTACGATGGCGCGCGATGTCGGCGGCGTGGGCGGCGATTTTGTAGGCGATGACACCCTGGCGCACGTCTCCCAGGTTCGGCAGGCCAAGGTGTTCCGCCGGCGTGACGTAACACAGCATCGACGCGCCGTGCCAGCCGGCGATGGCGGCACCGATGGCGCTGGTGATGTGGTCGTAGCCGGGAGCCACGTCGGTGGTGAGGGGGCCGAGGACGTAGAACGGCGCTTCGTGGCAGACCTCCTGCTCCTTCTTCATGTTCATCTCGATCTGGTCCATCGGCACGTGGCCGGGGCCTTCGACCATTACCTGCACGCCGTGTTCCCAGCACTTCAGCGTCAGCTCACCCAGGATGCCGAGTTCGGCGAACTGCGCTTCGTCGCTCGCATCCGCCAAACATCCCGGACGCAGGCCGTCGCCGAGCGACACCGTGACGTCGTATTTCTTGAGGATCGCGCACACGCGGTCCCAGTTGGTGTAGAGCATGTTCTCCTGATGGTGATGCATCATCCATTCCGCCATCAGCGCGCCGCCGCGGCTGACGATGCCCATCTTGCGCTTGCTGATGTAGGGCATGAAACGCAGCAAAACGCCGGCGTGCAGCGTCATGTAGTCGACACCTTGCTTGGCTTGGTGTTCGATCACTTCAAGGAAACCCTCAATGGTCAGGTCGGTGACCTTGTCGACTTGCTGCACCGCCTGGTAAATCGGCACGGTGCCGAGCGGAACCGCGCTGTGTTTGATCAGCGTTTCGCGGATCGCATCCAGGCCGCCGCCGGTCGACAGGTCCATCACGGTGTCGGCGCCGTATTTCGTCGCGACGGTGAGTTTCTCCAACTCGGTGTCCTCATCGCTGGTCACCGCGCTGTTGCCAATGTTGGCGTTGATCTTGCACTTGGCCGCAATGCCGATGGCCATCGGATCAAGGTTCTGGTGGTTGACGTTGGCCGGGATGACCATGCGGCCGCGGGCGACTTCACTGCGCACCAGTTCGGGCGCGAGCTGTTCGCGTTCGGCGACGCGTTTCATCTCTTCGGTGATCACGCCCTGACGGGCGTAGTGCAGTTGGCTGATGTTGGGTTGGCCGTGGCGGGATGACGTGTAGGTGCGCATGGGGGGACCTTGGAGAGAATTGGTGTAGGAAAAATGAAGGATGGACCGGGCTGACGACCACGGACCGACACTACGACATGGGCATGTGAGAGATCCTTTTCCTACGCCGGCATGACCCGGATCAGGTGCAGGGGTCACCGTCGGTGCTGCAACGCAGCGCGGACGGACTCTCAGGCCTCTCAACAGGCCTCCCCCAGGAATGCGCGGGAGCATCCAAGCGTTCGCGGCGGTGCAACTGTCCATCGGTGTGCGGGAGAGAGGATCGAACAGGAGGCGCACAGGCGCATAGGCGCATAGGCGCATAGGCGCGGAGGGCAGAGTGAGGAGAGCAACGGGGAGTTTCTCCTCTCAACTCCGCGTCTGCGCGTCTTGTTCGATTTCCCCGACTTCCCGCCTTCAATCGGCATCAACCGGCATCGCCCTGTGCTTGCGGCGAATTCGGATACAACACGATCCCGCCTCACCCCGTACCTCTGGCCTATGCCCATGCACCACCACCTCGTCCGTTCCCTCGCTCTTTTTGCCGGCCTGTTGCCGATCGCCGTTGCCGGCGAAGCCGATCGCGCTGATCCCTACAAAGACTCCGGCATCAATCCGCTGTCAGCGGTGAAACTTACGCCAGAGCAGGAAGCGGCACAGTTGAAGGACGTTACCGTCGCCGACGGTTTCGAGGCCACGCTGTTCGCGCCGTCGCAGATGATCAACTACCCGATCTTCATCGCCGCCGCTCCGGACGGCACAGTGTTTGTC